>OQVN01000805.1_pt1 | contig 11481 bp, 13 predicted proteins | sample 1691621 | NCBI WGS metagenome assembly OQVN01 (sample SAMN03418278, study PRJEB22391) | human gut metagenome | biome: human-gut; feature: organic feature; material: feces | host: Homo sapiens | place: Tanzania | collected 2013-01 | reverse complement strand
ATTACTATGAGGAAAATGCCGCCCCTACGGTCTATGTGACTGTTACGGATGCAGTGAATCTGAAGGACAGAAGGAAACAACGGCGGAACCGGAGGAATCAACGGAAGAAAAGGAATTGACGGGAACAATTGATGAGATAAAGGATTTCATGTTTGTCATTACGGATGAGAATGACACCGCATACAGTTTTACCTTTGAAGAAAAACCGGAAGGCCTGGAAAATGTCAGCAACGGAGAAACCGTGACTGTAAAATACACTGGAACCGTTTCAGAAGTAGACCCGTTTGAGGGAGAGGTGCTTTCTGTTGAAAAGGCAAAATAAAACCGGAGCAGCCGTTAAATTATCAGCCGTTATTGTCATTTCCTCCATGATGCTGGGTGCCTGTGCAAAAACGGCTCAGAACCGGGAGATACCGGCCGCAACTTATATGGGCGGGAACGATACCATTACCGGGGTCTGCAAAGATCTGGACTCTGCGGGAGCCTCCCACGTAGATACCTTTCAGGAGTGGGTAGCTGATTTTGCGGATTCCGCCGGAAAAAATGCGCAGCTGCAGGACGCCTGGTCAGATCCGGAAGAATTGAAGGCAGATGTAGGCAGCTGTATGGACGGCTGGGAGCAGAATCATGATTATTCAGATGCCGACTGCAGAATGACCGCCTTCCTTCTGCTGGATGGGATACTGCGTGCGGAATCAACGGAAGAAAATTATGAAGGCACCTACTTAATGTTTGACACGGAAGCAATAGATAACGTGGACCGATACAGTATCCTAAAAGAGAAAAGAGATATGTTTACCACCCTCTACGGTGAAAAAAGCGTGACGGATGACAAACATCCGGAAGCAGCATTTTCCGACAGCTGGAAGCAATATGGGTTTACAGTAGACAGTGACAGGATATCTCTTCTCAGCATAGTGATACATGATCCCTATTCGGATGTTGTTTTTGTGGGACACACCGGAATCCTGATAAAATACAGCGACAGTTATTTATTTGTAGAAAAGATTGCTTTTGAACAGCCGTATCAGGCAACAAAGGTGCATACTATGGATGAACTGCTTAGTATTCTGTCATTAAGGCCGGAGTATTTCGGTGAAGAAGGGGAAGCAGGACCGTTTGTGTACAACAACGGAGAATATGTCGGAACATTAAAGAAAAATTTTTAACAGATTGTCAGAGCGCTTCGGCCAATAAAGGCTGAGGCGCTTTTAAAATAAAAACGTTCCGCATTTCTGCGGAACGTCCGTGGAATAGTATTATTTATTTGTGCTGTCGGCATCGATGACAGATTGAATCTGCTTCATCAGAGCATCGTAGTTGTCCTGGTTATCAATTCCGCCGAGCAGGGGTTCGCCCACAATATTTCCGTTTCTGTCGACTAAAATGGTTGTAGGAAATGCCATAATATCTGCGGCATATTTACCTGCATCAGAATCGGAATCGATGGAAAGATTGCGATATGCGGCCCCCTGACTCTCGAGAATGGCAGCAGCATCTTTAATGGCAGTTTCGTTTCCGTCGAAGGTTTCTGTGTTGATGCCGATAACTTCTCCGCCCATTTCCCGGATGGTATCGTTTAATTCGTTGAGCTTGGACAATTCCGCAACACAGGGCTTACAGCCGGTAAACCAGAAATTTACAACGGTTACCGCATTTCCGGAAAACAGACTTTCATCCACGGAATTACCGTCAAAATCCGTTCCGGAGAAATTTTTGAACGGAGATTCTTCTCCGGAATCATTCGCCTGCTCCGAAGTACCGGAAGACATATTTTTATTTTCCATTTCTGCGATCTGTTCTTCAATTTTACGGATGGTTTCAATATCGTCTGTAAGGGTCTTATACTCGTCTTCCGTAAAGGAATCCTTATTTGACTCAACTGTATCGGAAAGAAAATCAGCATAATTACCACTCGGGTCAGCGGTGCTTTTATTTACCATACCGAAAGCTTTGTTCCATGCATCTGCGTGGTCTGCGAAAATCTGGTTCTCCTGCTGATATAAATCATCAAGGGTTACGCCGGAAGCATCCTGGGATTGTTCCATGTCGGGTGCGGCAGTCGTATTCTGTGTGTTTTCTGTTTCTGAGTTTTTCTTTCCGCTGCAGGCAGTCAGTAATAATGCTAAGCAGAGGGTGGAAATGGTGAGGATTGTTTTTTGTGTTTTCATAATAAATTACTCCTTTTTTATTTATATTTTTTTCCCATAAACTGGTAATGGATTGCATTGGCAGGACAAGCCTTTATGCAGGCCCCGCATCGTATACATTCCGAATGGTCCGGTGTCTTCCGCACATCAACATCCATTTTGCATACTTTTGCGCACTTGTTGCATCCGACGCATTTGCTGTTTTCGACATTAATGCTGAGAAGGGATACCTTATTAAACAGCGAATAAATGGCGCCGAGAGGGCAGATCCATTTGCAAAAAGGCCTGTAAAACAAAATGCTCAGGACGACAACGGCAATCAAAATAAGACATTTGAAGGAAAAGAGTTTTCCCAATGCAGAACGTATAGCTGCATTTCCCAGCGACAGCGGTATCGCACCTTCGAGAACTCCCTGTGGACATATATATTTACAGAAGAACGGATCTCCCATTCCCACGGAGTTTGTCACGAGCATCGGCAGAAGTATTACAAAAACAATAAGAATTACATACTTCAGATATCGCAGGGGTTTCAGTCCGGCTGTGGAAAATTTTTTTCCGGGGATTTTATGAAGTAAATCCTGAAACCATCCGAACGGACACAGAAATCCGCATATAAATCTTCCGAATGTTACACCCAGTAAAATGAAAAAACCGGTGATATAATAGGAAAATTTAAATTTGGATGACCCCACGACTGCCTGGAAGGCGCCAATCGGACATGCTCCCGTCGCAGCCGGACAGGAATAGCAGTTCAATCCGGGAACGCATACGGTTTTAGCTTTGCCCTGATATATTTTTCCCTTAAATAAATTGGGAATATGAATATTGGTAAGCAGCGTGGCAGCTGCCTGTATCCACCCGCGCAGGCGGGCTGTTTTTTTTGATAGCATACTTGTTTTCTTATCCAATTCCTACACACTCCAGACATAACTTTATTGCTTTACCAAGCACGGTGGCAGCTTCTCCTCTTATTGCACCATAGCTCACCATGGTTACGCCCATGAGAAGCAGAACAAATTGCGCTATTTTTCTGCACTTCAAGATATGGCCTCTCCTTTCATCTGTTGTCTTTGTTGACCGGCTGACTTTTGTATTATACAATAGTTGTTGTAAAATTTCTGTTAAGAGACGGTGAAAAATTTTGAGATTATTAGTTGTGGAAGATGAGAAACAGTTATGTGATACGGTTGCAAAAAGTCTGTACGACGCGGGGTATGAGGTAGATGCCTGTTACGATGGAGAAGAGGCGCTTGAATATATCCTGGCAGAGAACTACGATCTGATTGTTCTTGACCTGAATCTGCCCGGTATGGATGGTATGGATATCCTGCGGGAGCTCAGACAGAAAAACGAAGATACAAAGGTTCTTATATTGTCTGCAAGAAGTCAGATAGCGGATAAGGTTGAAGGGCTGGATGCAGGTGCAAATGATTACATGGAAAAACCGTTCCACCTGCAGGAGCTTGAGGCACGTATCAGAAGTCTTACCAGACGTAAATTTGTACAGAGGGATGTCTGTCTGAATGCCGGAGACATAAGGTTCGATACAAGAAAGCGTGAAGCATATGCAAAAGGAGAAAGGGTGCAGTTAACCAGAAAAGAAAACGGAATTCTGGAATACCTGCTTCTCAACCAGGGCAGACCGGTAAGTCAGGAAGAACTGATGGAGCACGTATGGGATGCGTCTGCGGACAGCTTCAGCGGAGCCATCCGGGTACACATGTCCTCACTCAGAAAGAAGCTTAAGGCTGTACTTGGCTATGATCCGATTTTGAACAAGGTTGGTGAGGGCTATAAGATGCGGGAGGAATCAGAATGATGAGAAGAATGTCGCTTCAGTGGAGAATCACCATCATAACCACATTGTTTATAGCAGTTATATGTGGATGTCTTACCATATTTGTGTATAAAAACGGCGTGTATTATATAGATCTGCTGCAGGATACGGTTGATGCCAAGGGAGACGGGGAAAGCGGTAAGGAAACGGATGAAATATATATCAATATACCCGATGATAAGTGGGATGATTTCGCAAATGATTTTTCTCTTCAGGTATACAACAACAAAGCCGATTACAAGAAAAGAAGCCTGTTGTTTTCAACACTGCTGGCCCTTTTAGGAGGAGTTGTTACCTATTATATAGTTGGGCATGCGTTAAAACCGCTTAAAAAATTCTCCGATAAAATTGAAGAGGTGCAGGCACAGAATCTGTCCGATTCAAGGATAGAAGAAAATGAAGTAAAGGAATTAAACCAGCTCAGTGTTTCGTATAATAAGATGCTGGAGCGTCTCTCGGAAGCGTTTGAGGTGCAGAGACAGTTCACGGCCAATGCAGCACATGAGCTTCGTACTCCATTAGCGCTGATGCAGGTACAGCTGGATTTATATAACTCAACGGAGCATCCGGGCAATGACGAATGTACCGGACATACAATCGCAATGATTACGGAGCAGAACGAGAGACTCAGTAAAATGGTAAAGACTCTTTTAGACATGAGTGAACTCCGGATTACAGTACGTGACGAAAAAATCATGGTTGATGCACTTGTTGAAGAAGTTCTGGAGGATCTGGAACCGCTTGCAGCGGAAAAAAATGTAGAGCTGATTGGAAAATGTAAGCCTGTGACGATGACGGGAAGTGACATTCTTATTTACAGACTGGTATATAATCTTGTTGAAAATGCCATAAAATACAACCATCCGGAAGGAAAGGTTACGGTAACGGCATGTCAGAAGGAAAAAAAGGTTATTCTTTCCGTAGCCGATACAGGAAGCGGTATTCCCGGGGAGCTTAGGGAGAGAGTGTTTGAACCGTTCTTCCGTGTGGACAAATCCAGGAGCAGGGAGCTTGGCGGTGTAGGACTCGGATTAGCCCTGGTTCATGAAATCGTAAAAGCACATGACGGCAGTATAAGCATTAAGGATAATCCGTCAGGGGGAACTGTTTTTGAAGTGGTTTTTTGACATCTTTCGTAGTAAAATTGTAACGGCAGAAACCCTGAATTTGCAGGTAAATGAGAGGATTGAGATTGTATGAATGAGAACATGAGAAAACGAAATGAAGCCTTGGCACAGACCGTCATCAAGGGTCTGCAGTCCCGCAACATGACGGGGCATTATGCGGAAAATAAGGAAGAAGCGCTGAAAAAGGCACTGGAGCTGATACCGGAAGAAAGCACCATCGCCATGGGAGGCTGTATGAGCGCCCATGAAATCGGCCTGATTGAAGCACTGGAAAAGGGCAATTATCATTATCTGGACCGCGACAAAATGGATGCAAGGGAGGGACTTCTGGCAGCATACGATGCGGATATTTTTCTTTCCAGCGCCAATGCCATGACAAACGACGGCATTTTAGTGAATATTGACGGCAATTCCAACCGGGTTTCCTGTATTGCACAGGGACCGAAAAAGGTTATTTTTATTGTAGGCATGAATAAAGTCTGCGACGATTTGGACAGCGCCATGAAACGTGCCAGAAACGTAGCGGCACCCGCCAATGCACAGAGATTTCCGGTGAAAACACCCTGTAAGGAAACCGGCAGATGCTACGACTGTAAGTCCCCGGACACCATCTGCTGTCAGTTTCTGATAACAAGATATTCCCGCCACAAGGACAGAATACATGTTATTCTTGTAAACGACAGTCTGGGATTGTAAGGAGTATATGTAAACCCGGAGAGGATATTATGTAAAAATATGCGGCGGGTGCGGCGGTTGCAACGGTTGCGGCGCAGGCGGTGAGTGTGGTTCTGGCGCTTATTATATTGAAAAAGAAGAAGTACGGCTTCCGCATCCGGAAACAGGACTTCAAAATCAATAATCAGTGTAAGAGATTTATAAAAGTAGGTCTGCCGCTGGCATTGCAGGAGTTCCTGACGCAGATGTCGTTTTTGGCCTTGTGTGCTTTTATCAATAAGCTTGGACTGGAAGCCTCATCAGGATACGGAGTAGCATTGCCACCTGCTTCGGTATTCTTTTGAACGTGATTTTCTATTTTATATTTTTTAAGAAACATCGGGAGAACGATCCTCTTTTTTCGTGAGGGAAAACATGTTATGAAAAAGAAAGTAAACTATGTGGAAGTTTTGAAAGAAACGGCAATTTTGACAGTAGCGGTGGCGATTATTGCGGCAGCAGTCTATTTTTTCCTGGTACCCAGCCATGCATCCGTCAGCAGCATTTCGGGACTCGGAATTGTTTTGTCAAACTTTATTCCGCTTCCGTTGTCTGCGATTACCATGATTTTGAACGTGGTACTCCTGATTATCGGATTTATCACCTGCGGAAAAGAATTCGGTGTGAAGACAGTTTATACCAGTGTGATGCTGCCCGTCTTTATCGGTCTGTTTGAAATTCTGTTCCCGGATTTCGGTTCCATGACCGACAGCCAGGAGCTGGACGTGCTGTGTTACATTCTGGTAGTCAGCGTGGGGCTGAGCATTTTATTTAACCGGAATGCTTCTTCGGGCGGCTTGGATATTGTGGCAAAAATCATGAACAAGTACCTTCATATCGAGCTGGGAAGGGCGATGTCTTTGTCCGGAATGTGTGTGGCGCTTTCGGCTGCGCTGGTATACGACAAGAAAACCGTAGTGCTGAGTATTCTCGGTACTTATTTCAACGGCATCATTCTGGATTATTTTATTTTTGACAACAATAAAAAGCGCCGTGTCTGCATTATCACCGAGAAAGAAGAAAAGCTCCGCCAGTTCATCATCAAGGACTTGCACAGCGGAGCCACCATATATGAAGCAATCGGCGCGTACAATTTAGAGAAGCACAACGAAATCATCACCATCGTGGACAAGAGCGAGTACCAGAAGCTGATGGCATTTATCAATAAGGAAGACCCGAAGGCGTTCATCACGGTTTACAATGTGTCAAACATGCGGTATCAGCCGAAAATTTAGATTTATTCCTTATATATTGACTATATTTTGCTTATACATATGTCTTGACACATCGGTTAGGCTATGCTAACTTACAAATGACCAAATACACATAAAATAGTCACGTAAATTTTTGAGGACAAAAATTTAACGGGTCAGATGGGAGCGCATAGGAAGATGAGAGATTTCAGGGAAGAATACAAGACATTTTTGCGGGAGTATCCTTATAAAACCATAGAAGTGGACGGTGTTACGATCCGCTATCAGCGCGGGGGAAAAGAAGGGGCGCCGACTGTTCTGTTTTTCCATGGACTGGAAATGCAGGAAATGTGGATGCCCTACGCGCTGCATTTCCGTGAAAAATACGGATTTTTAATCTATGAATATCCGTTTTTCACGGTAAAACCGGAGGAGCAGATAGACTTTCTCCGCAAACTGCTGGATAAGCTCGGCATTGAAGATGTAATACTTCTCGGTGCCAGCGACGGCGGTGTCAGTGCGCAGATGTTTGCAAAAAAATATCCGGAAATGGTAAAAGCCATGATTTTGGTAACCACGCTGACTCTGGATAGTGATTACGTCCGCGATATCAAAAAAGAATGGATAAAAGGTCCCATTATGATAAATCTGATGAAGATTATACCCGCTAAGACTCTGATGAAGCAGCTTATAAAATTAAGCCCCAAATTTTTAGAGTATGAAACACCGGAGAACAAGGCTTACGGCATAAGCTTCTATGAAACGGTTGCTTCCGATTTGCAGTACAAAAAGCGCTTTATTCACAGCTATACCTGCGTATTCATGCTGAGAAACTGCGAATACTTTAAGAAAGAAGACTTTGAATATCTGCGCGGCAAGGTGCAGATACTCGTTCCGGAGCATGACATCTTCAAAAAGGAAGACCAGGAAATCCTGGCAGCCCTGTTCCGCGACCTCGATGCCAGAATAGAGGATGCGCCCGGCGGACATGTCGGTTTCATCGTACAGGCAGATGCCTATTTAGAAAAAATAGACAGGTTTCTTGAAAAAATGGTGAAATAAATTAAAAATAAGTATATGCACAATAGCATGTTTGTCCCCGGAAGTATTGGCTTTCGGGGATTTTTCTTGGTTGATTTGACTCCTCTTGTATGTACGCATTATAAAGTCAAATAATTTTTTCGGTTCTTGTTTTCAATTTTGACTCCACGGGCATTTTCTTATTGCAGAGTCAAACAAACTTTCAGCTTGGAAATGCCTTTTTTGACTTAATTCTTCTTTTTTCTTATTGGAGTCAAATAAAAATAGAGCTTATCCTTGGTCATTTTGACTTACATTAGAAATTTGCTGTATAGGGTCAAACAGCAGACTTTCTGAAAAGCTGATCTGTTTGACTCTGAGAAGCCTTTTCTCAAATAGGGTCAAATACTACTTCCATTCCCTGTCTTCTTTTTTGACTCAGTTGACATCTTTTTATTATAGAGTCAAACATTGCTTTCCTTCCCTGTCTTCTTCTTTGACTCAGTTGACATCTTTTTATTATAGAGTCAAATACTGCTTCCCTTCCCGGTTTTCTTCTTTGACTCTGTGGGCATTTTCTTATTACAGGGTCAAACATAAAAAAAGCTCCCCTTCGTTATTATTAAAAATTTCAGTTACCCTATGCAAACTCGCTTTGAAAAGTGCTATAATCCATGTCAAAGGAAGATGAAAAATTCTCTGAGAGGATTTTCAGAAAGACAATATCTGCATACTTCAAAAAGGAAATCAGCACCATGCCCACAAATCCGTGTAAACGCTGTTCACATCTGTATCTGACCCGGGATTTTCTCCGATTTCACCTCTTATTTAAGTCCATAATTTGATACTGATTGTATAAAAAATATTGTGCACCGGGGTGCAAACTGCTATAATAGATTGAATAACCTTGTTCTAATGGCAGTGAAAGGGGCAATACAGAGAATGGCAAAGAAAAAAGCAATAGGAACCCGTGTATTAGCGGCAATTTTAACGGCGGCGATGATATTTACATCGGCGCCGTATACTGCGTTGGCAGCAGAAAGTGAAGCGGGTTTGGTGAGTGTGCAAAACGGGATAGAACAAAGCGGAGAAAACGGACAGGCAGGTGACGTATCCGATGGCTCCAGCCAGGACACGGGCGCAGGCGACATTTCCGACAACGAAGCAACCGTATCCGACAACGCCGACAACGAGGCAACCGTATCCGGTGACGACATCGCCGTATCCGGTGTGAAAAAAGCTACGGTCGGCAGCCTTACCGTGGAAGGAAGCAGCGCAGACTATTCTTATAATGAAGAAACCAACATCATCACCGTAAAGAACGGAGCGAAGCTTGTGTTCCACAGTGCAAAAGGTTATGGAGAGGAAAATACCTCCAAAACGGCTATTTACGTGGAAAAGAATGCAGATGCAACCATCACGCTGGACGGAGTTTACATAGACGTCAGTGATATTGCAACGTCAATGGTTCCTGCTGTCCGTATTGAGGATAACAGCACCGGAAACGTGAACATTATCTTAAAAGGCGAAAATTCCTTAAAATCCAAAAAATATTGTGCTGCTATTCAGAAGAACGGAGATGGAGAAAATATCGGAACGCTTACCATTTCCGGCGAAGGCAGCCTGACAGCTACCGGAGGAGGAGAAGGAGCGGGAATCGGCAGTGAATCTGACGAGGACACAAGCCTCCACCATTGCCTGTTGCAGTCACCGTTCCGCTATTCCTCCGTGATGTGACTGGAGTTCAGACGTGTGCTCTTCCGATCTGAGGAAGGCAGCGGGAATCGGAGGCGGTCATGGCGGAGCCGGAATGGATATTACTATCACGGGAGGAACTGTTACTGCCATGTCAAGCACAAGCGAAGATTATAAAGGTACAGGAGCGGGAATCGGAGGCGGTTACGCAAAAGCTGGAACGAATATTACCATCAGCGGTGGAATCGTCACTGCCACATCAAGTGTAATCGGAAATTATACAAGCGCAGGAGCGGGAATCGGAGGCGGTTATGACGGAGCCGGAACGGATATTACCATCACGGGAGGAACCGTTACTGCCATGTCAAGTGCAATCGGAGATTATACAAGTGGAGGAGCGGGAATCGGAGGCGGTTACACGGGAGCTGGGACGGATATTACCATCACGGGGGGAACTGTCACTGCCGAGTCAAATGCAATCGGAGAAAGAGCAAATACAGGAGCGGGAATCGGAGGCGGTTCCGGAGGAGTCGGAAACAGGATTACTATCAGCGGCGGCACCGTAGCGGCAACAACATCGGGAACGAAAATTGTGACAGAAGCAATCGGAGGCAATGGTTTTAACACCGACCCCGTCATTATTAGCATTATCGGCGGAAACGTCAAGGCGAGCAGCAGCGGCGAAATAACCGATGCAGACAGTGAAAAAGTATATCCTGTCAGAGTTGACCTGTTAACACTTCGGGGCAGAGCTGCGCTCATTGGAGATGCTTCGGTGCAGAAGTGTAACAGAAAAACCGGGGAAACAGAAACCATTTCTTATGACCTGAGCAAAGCATGCACCATGAAAGACGGTTATTTATATATGTATCTTCCGGCGGATACCCAGGATACGGTAACCCGTCTGGTATTGGGAACTACCGTTTACGAGGCAACGGTAAAGGAAATAGGTTATGACGGAACGGAAGTAAATGAATTTACCCTGAAAAGCGATGCGGACGGAAATACCGATTTAGGGGATGTTCCTGTTGAAGATATACCGGAGGAAGGCGGCATTCCCGACGGCATCTGGATGGCAGGTCTGCAGGCAGACGGTTATACCTATACGGGTAAGGCAGTTACGCCCTCTTTCAGGGTGTACGATGGCAGAAAACTGCTGACGGAAAAGAAAGACTACACCGTTTCCTATAAAAACAATATCAATGCGGCATCCGCGGCGGACGGTAAGAAAGCGCCCACCATTACCGTAAAGAGTACCGGCAATTATCAGGGAACGGCAACCGGTACCTTTACCATTAAACCGGCATCCCTGGGCGAAAATGAGCAGCGTTTTCAGGCGAATGACCTTTATCTGGCAGCGCCCACTGGAAAAAAGCCTAAGGGCATCAAAGCCGTGCCGGTGGTAACGGATAACGGAAAGAAGCTGTCAGAAAACAAGGATTACACCGTAAATCACGTAACCCTGAATGAACAGAACTCGGAAAACAAAAACGCAAACAGCTATGTAAATTCCGGCAAGTATACCATAGAGATTGTCGGAAAAGGCAATTACACCGGCACCAGACAGATAACGGTGACCCTGGCGGATGTGGCAAAAGAACAGATTTTAATGAGCAAGGTTACTGTGGCAAAAGTACCGGATGTGACCTATGATAAGACCTTATGTGAAGGAGAAAAAACCCCCGGTATGACCCCGGCGCTTACCGTAACCTACGGCAGCGGAAAAAATAAAGTTACCTTAT
>OQVN01000804.1_pt1 | contig 11483 bp, 18 predicted proteins | sample 1691621 | NCBI WGS metagenome assembly OQVN01 (sample SAMN03418278, study PRJEB22391) | human gut metagenome | biome: human-gut; feature: organic feature; material: feces | host: Homo sapiens | place: Tanzania | collected 2013-01 | reverse complement strand
GTTTCATTGCCAAGGCGGAGCTGGGTCAGCGGATCACCAAGGCAGACACCGCCGAGGCCATCAGCGCCTACAATCTGGCGGTATCGGAGGGCGACCACAAGGCCGCCTTTGAGCTGGCAACGGCCATTGCGGATGCGGCCCATGACAGCGCACAGATGGTGCAGGCCATGAACCTGATGAACCGGTTGACGCCGGAGGGCCGTCTGCTGACGCTGCGGCGGCTGGTAGACCGGATGAATGACCGGGCGGCACGGCAGAACCGGACGCCCCGGCAGAGCACCGCCGACAGCGGAGACGTGGAAGGCGCACGGGCCAACGGGCAGCAGGCACCGGAAAACAGCGGCACACATGATACGCAGAATAACCCCGGTCTTGACGAGCAAGCAAACGCAGATTTGAACCGTGCAATGCAGGAATCCCTTGATGCCGCGCAATCTCTTATTCGGGAAATCTATGAGACATTACAACACGGCAACAGAAGGCACAGAAGGTCCTTTCAAGAGATCATAGACCGTTTCCCACAATATCGAAATCTTGCAAGATATTTCTCTGAAATCGACAATTATATCCGCGAAGAACGGGCCAGCGGTTGGGTGGAATCTTTGGGGCGCGAATTGGCGAAGAATGCTGACCAGCGAGCGAATCCAAATCCCGTCAGGGAACGGACTGTATATGAAACGGTTTCAAGCGATTTGAACGCGTTCATGCGGCAATATATTGATGACAGACGGCAAACCAGAAAGCCCCGCACCGCTGCTGAACGGCTCACCGACTTTTTCAACAACAGGAAGGAATATGCGCAGGCGTGGAAAACTGCGCAGGACACGCTTCGCAGCCAATACGCCAACAATCGGGATATGCTTGACCGCCTTGAAGAGTTTATCAACGGCACGATCGGCTACAACGCGCGCGGTTCTGATGCTGTTATGATGCGCGCGGTTGCGGATGCTGCATTGCAGGAAGATGTCAAGCTGAAAGAGCTGGCCATTCGCCGCAGGTATGACCTTGACGCGCTTTCCACGCAAATCGCAGATAGACTGATTCAGCAGACGGAAGCAAAGGATAGCGATTCCATTATCATAAGAGATGCGGTCAAAAGGTACGTCCAAGAGCAATATGAGCGGAATCCAAAAAACACGCAGAAATATATATCGAATGATATAAAAGCCGCTATGCGCGATTTTCAGATTACGCTTTCTGAAATCCTGACGCAAAATATAAAAAGCAAGAACGAGCTGGCAAACCGCATTTCCAATGCCCTTGTGCAAGAGTACAAAATCAGCCCGAACGGAGCAGAAGCGATCTCCAATGACATTGCCGCGCAATTTTCGGACATGGTGCAAGAGGCCAGCCGAAAAAAAATTGAGCAGTTATTCCAGGGCAAGCCAGAATCTGTGCAGAAAACCGCAATGCAGCGCTTTACGGAATATGCGAATTTGGGCGTTTTTTCCACCGCTTACAACGAAGCTGCCACCGAGCGGTTATTCGGTATGCAGGCGCGGATAGATCCCGCCCTTGCAGAATCGTATGTAAACGCAGAAACTGACGCGGAGCGGGCGGCGGCGTGGGACGCCATCACCACCTCCATTGCGGACCAGATCCCCAGCACCTTCCGGGAGAAGGCCAACTTCTGGCGGTACACTTCCATGCTGACCAACCCCACCACCCATATCCGCAACATCATGGGCAACGCCATTCAGATGGGCGCACGGAAGATCAAGAACGGCGTTGGAACCGCAATCGAGCGGGCGGTCATCAAGGATCAGAGCCAGCGGACAAAGGCCGTGAATGTTGACAAGGACTTGAAAGCCTTTGCCAAGGGGCAGTATGAGACGGACCAGAACGCGTCCATGGGCAGCGGAAAATATTCCGACGCCACGGCGGCGGGCATTGAGCGGGAGATCCAGAGCAAGCGGAAAATGTTCAAGGGGGAGGACGTTCTCTCCCGGTCTATCCAGTGGATAGGCGAAAAGAACAGCGAATTGCTGGATCGTGAGGACGTGCTCTTCAACAAGGGAGCGTATATTGACAGTTTCGCCCAGGCATTGAAAGCCAAGGGGGTGACGGCAGCAGAGGCAGAGGCCGGAACCCGGTCGGCAGACGTGGAGGCGGCACGGGCCTACGCCATCGAGGAAGCGCAGAAGGCTACCTACCGCAACACCACGGCGCTTTCCGAGGCGCTGTCCAAAATGGGCCGGTATGAGGGGGACAATCAGGTGTTGAGGGCCGCGTCCTTTGCGGCAGACGCCTTCCTCCCCTTCCGCAAGACCCCGGCCAACATCCTGACCACGGGCCTTGATTACAGCCCCATCGGACTGGGCAAAGGCATCAAAGAAGCCATGTTTGATGTGAAATCCGGGAAATGCACGGCGGCGGATGCCGTGGATTCCATTGCATCCGGTCTCACCGGAACAGGCATTTTCGCGCTGGGCGCTTATCTGGCGGCGGAGGGACTGCTCCACGTTCGGGCCGGGGACGATGACAAGGAAGAAGATTTTGAAAAGTCCATGGGGGGGCAGGACTATGCCATTCAGATCGGGGACAAGTCCTATTCCCTGGACTGGGCGGTTCCTGCGGCAATGCCTCTCTTTGCCGGAGCGGCCATCATGGAATCCGCCCAGAAAGGCGGCGGGACCTTTGACGCCGTGGCGGACGCGCTGCTGGGGATGCAGGACGTGGTGTTGGAAACCTCTATGCTGTCCTCGTTGAATGACCTGATTGCTAACATCAGCTATGCCAAGAGCAAGCCCATGTATCTGATTGACCGGGCGATCAGCAGCTACGCCGGACAGTATATCCCCATCCTCGGCAGTAAGGTTGCCTCCGTATTCGACGATACGGTGCGCAAAAGCTATGTGGAAAAGGGTTCCGGGCAGGTAGCCTCTGACGTGAACTATTTCTTGCAGGGGGCGGCGAAGAAGGTGCCGGGTGTACGGAATCAGTTGCAGCCGTCTATCGACCTGTGGGGCGGCGAGGTTTCCAACGGCACCACGCCGGAGCGGGTATTGCAGAGTTTTATTTCCCCCGGCTACTTCAAGACACAGGACAACAGCCCCGCCACGCAGGAGGTGCGGCGGCTGGCAAAGGCCACCGGGGAAAGCGCCGTTTATCCGGCGGCGGCGGAGAAGTCCTATACGGTGGGAGGAGAGACCCGGACCCTGACCGGCGAAGAATACACCCGATACGCCAAGGCCATGGGCCAGACACGGAAGGAGCTGGTGGAGGCGGCGGTGAAGCTGCCCGCCTACAAGTCCATGAGCGACAGTGAAAAGGCGGACTACATCCAGAACGTCTACAAGTACGCCAGAGAGACAGCCCGTCAGCAGGTGGACCCCAAGTATGAGCCCAGCGACAAGTGGATGGAAAACGCCAAGACGGCCAAGCGGGACATCGGCGTATCCACCGGGGAATTTCTGGCCCTGTACCAGAAGTACGGCAGCGAGAAAATGAGCGGGAAAGCCTACGAGAAGGTAAAGCAGGCGCATGATGCCGGACTTTCCCCCAAGGAGTATTTCTCCCTGAAAGACAAGGCCGACGCAGACGGAAACGGAAAAGTCAGCAAGGCGGAGGCCAGCGCGGCCCTTGCCGGTCAGGAGAACCGGGCGGATCTGTGGGACATTATCTGCACCACCAACGCCAAGAACCCCTATAAGTAAGAAAACACCCTCGCCGATTGGCGGGGGTGTTTTGTTGGGGTTTACATCATGGACAGGAGCGTTTTCACATGGGCGGTGCGGTCCAGCATCCGCTCATGCTCCCAGTCCCAGACGGCTTTTTCGGCCTCCGAGGGATGGAGACCGGCGTCCTTCGCCTTTTCGATATGGCGGAGGGCCATTTCATGAAGCCGGTTGGCATGGCCCAGCTCCTGACGGCTGAGGTCGGCGTAGGTGCTGGCGTCCTCCGGGTCCTCCCCGGCGTGTTTGACGGCTTCCCGGGCGTACTTTTCGGCATCGTCCAGCTCTTCCCGGATCTGTTCGGCCAAGTGTCTGATCTCGTGCATACGATCCTCCTAACTCTGCTTGATAAGGGTGTAGAGTTTATCCACATCCGTTTCATTCAGCGTGACGTTCCCGATCAGGGGGATATTGGTGATGACGGGGCCTTTGGCGGCTTCGGTTTTCAGGCAGGTGTAGATCTTGTCAAGGTCCACGTTCCCCGCCTCGTCAAAGACACCGAGGGCCTTCATGGCGGGATGCTCCCGGAGGGCGGAAAGGCTGGCGTCCAGATTGCCAAGGGCCATCGCAGCCCCGGCACCAACGGCCCATTTCTGCCAGCCGGTGAGCTTGCCGGTAAATTCCTCGTCCACATAGCGGGCAGCGCCCTGCTTGATCTGATCCAATGTTACCATAGATACCTCCAATGACGGGAGAGAGGGGCGCTATGCCCCTCTCTTCTTCCCTCTTCGCCTCTTAGCAGCCGCAGCCGCAGGTGGAGACGGGGAGGGGGTTATAGGTGGACTGGGGGGTGGTGCCGGTGCCGGTGGTGATGTCCGCGACCATTTTGGGATAAAAGGTGGCGTTGGTGTAGGTGACAATGGTGTTGTCAGCGCACTTCCGCTCGTCCCGCTCCCGGGAAATGGCCCCGCACAGCTCGTTCTTGCAGCAGTCCACGCGCTCCTGCAACAGCTGGAAGCTATCCTTGGTAGCCTGGTTGTTGACCGCCTGAGAAGCCAGCACACCCTGCACCTCGCCCAGCTTGCCGTCGATGTACTTGTACATCTCCAGCATCTTCTGGTCCTGGTAGGTGTTGGCATCCCGCAGGGCAATGTCGCTGCGGAGCTTGGCGTTCTCCTGCACCATGGACAGCTCGTAGCGGTTCACCGTGTGGTTCTCGCTGCATCCGGCCTCCGCCGCCATACCAGCGGCAAAGGGGATGACGCGATTGCCCAGCAGCATCCCGCCGAGACCGCCCAGAGAGTTCAGGACGCCCAGAGACAGACCGGCAATGCCGGTGCCGAGAGCAGTGCCTGCGACGCCCTTGCTTGCAAATTCAGCCATAGAGAGATTCCTCCTTCTGTAAAAATACACCCCCTGTTTCCGCGCGCAAAACAAGCGGTGCTCTATGGTTACCGTACCACAGGACACCGCTTGTCATGGCTTATGGATGTTTTTTGTTTGGGCGGGATACGCCTGCTTTATCCCGGATGGAGCGCAGGCAGGCGTTTACGGAGGAACGGGATAGGTACAGCTCTGCCGCCGCGTCTTCAATCGCCCAGCCCCGGCGGCAAACCAGATTGAACACGCGCCGTTCCCGGTCGGTGAGATAACGGCACTGCTCCATTTTTTGGAGCTGCTGGACGGTGTATCGGTATTTCATATTGGGCCTCCTTTGTGAAGTGCCCCTCCCCTTTGATCTACCGATGCAGGAGGTCAGGTCCCCTGCGTGTCTATCATGGCTAACAGCTTTTCCAGATCGTAAAAATTCCGTGGGTTCAGCCCGGTTTCCCGCTGAATAAGCCGAAAGCGGTAGCGGATGGAGTTGTAGTGCAGGTACACCGCGCTGCCGGTCTCCCTCACGTTCATGTTGTGCGCCGCATAGGTTTTCAGCAGTTTTTTGTCCCGATCCTCCATAGCTTACCTCCTTTTGTCGCGTGGGGCGGTCAGCCGTCCCCGCCGTCTCTTGGCCTGCCGATGCTGCAAAAGCCATCTGGCGGCATTGGTTCGTATGTTTCCCAGCAGATGGGCATGCCTCCGGTTCCGGGTCCCCAATCTTTACAGTCCTTGCAGCGAAGCACCGGCACCACGTCGGCGGTGGGCAGCTTGCCGATAGCAATTTCAGCTTCACACAGCTTGCGATACATTGCGTGTTCAAAGCCGTTGAATGGCTTAAACTGCTGAAATTCGTTCTCTAACTCGATCAGCAGATCGACTGCTTTTTGTTTCTCGATGTACTCGGCCATTTTACTTTCCCCCCAACAAGTACAGTTTCAGCCACAGGGGGATGTCTGCGGTCAAAATGCTTTTGAAATAAAACACGATAAACGCAATGGCAGCGGCTATAACCAGTGTCCAAAAGGCTATCATCAGCCAGTCTTTCAGCTTCATTCAGCACCGCCATCCTTTCTCTCGCCAAGGCTGCAAAAGAATGTCCTTGTGTCCTTATCAAATGGCAAAAACACGATGTTTGTTTTGGGGCAAAATGCGTATATATCTTTTCGGTTCCACACGTGCAAATGCTTGCAGTCCTTACACCGCACCACCGGCACGGCATCCACGGTGGGGGCGTCCGCCACCTTCTTTTTTAGCAAGGCATAGGCTATTTCCAGAGCTTTCCCGCTCCCCAGAACAAGCGCTTTATCGGAATTTTCGTCTGCTTTTAGGATTGCGTCGGCATCAATCAGCCTCATGGTCAGCACCTCCGTCCTTATTCGCATTTTTCTTCCATTTGATATAGGCATCTCTATTCATGCGGTATTCATAGATCAGGCTTTCTGCTCGGAGGATATCCCTCCACTTATCACTTGCAGCTACCCAAGCCCAACCGGCGGCATAGATTACCAAGCTAAGAACAATCGCCACCAGCGCAACACCGCCGACAATCATAAAGGCCGCGCCAATATTTACCATCACGTTATCTATCATTCGCATTGCCCTCCGTCCATCTTCGCGCCGCAGACCAGGCCATCCAGTTTCAGGTCTTGCACAGTCTGGTGGATACGCTTTGCGCAGGCAGGGCATATTTCTCCCACATCCACTATGACATCCACTATGTCCGGGTTGCTCGCGTAGATGCTTGCGTTGCTCTCCACGCAGACCCTATAAGTTTCCTGAAGATTGTGTATTTCTTTTTCGCAAAGATCACAAAAACGCTTCGTCATGTTCTTTCCTCCCTCCTGTTCCATTCCTTAACAGCATCTTCTTTTGTGTGTCCTCGTTTTGCACCAGCTCCACATCTCTGGCATTGTGAGAAGTACCGATAGTACAAATGCTCGTTATCATCCGCAAGTATCTCTACGCCCTTATATCCACAAAACGGGCATGGTTTTAGGTTATTCATCCTTCATCGCCTCCACATAGCACCAGCTCTGGGGCGGGCGCTTGATCTCATACGGTGCGGCGCCAAATTTGGTATCGTGCAACCCGGTGAACTCGCTCAATTCTTTTGGCGTATCATAAATGCGCAGGCCGGAGATATGCCAGCCGTAGCCCTGACAATGCCCAAGATAGCCGTGCAACTCATCGTCTGTCATAGCCACACGCAGGCCACACTTTTCTTCGGCAGCTTGCTTGTAAACGGATAGCCTCCCGGACTTAAAAAGAAAATCCGTACTATCCTTGTCAATCTTGTAAATCCGGTCACAGGTAAACTCGCCAATGACCTTGCCGTTTCCTATGGCACCGCCCACCGGGATTGCTGCAGTGGCATCCATGCAGGCAATCAGGTTTGTGCCTGTCTGGTTCTGCATAAACGCAAGGTGCTTGTCCTGCGTGCAGTAGATGTAGCACTTAAACGGCGTTTCCAGCTTCGGCTTGGTCTTTCTGACTTCGATGGTCTTTTCGCCGTTGGCGATCTTCTCCACCCACTTGGGGCGGATGCTGATAAGTACGGCTTTACTCATCCTTCATCACCTCCTCCACCGGCATCCGTTACAGGCCCCCTCATGGGCCAGCGTGTAGTTTCCGCATTTCAGGCACAGTTCGTTCCGCAGTACGTCAATCTCTTTCGCCTGCGCCTCGATCAAGTCAGCGGCTTCCGCTAAATCGTCGCACAGGGTAATGGGCGTTTCCCACTGGTTCCCCTCCGCCCATTCCGCGTGCTCACGAAGCGCACTTACGAGGTTTGTATCTCTCATAGTTTCTCCCTTATATCTCCGCCCCATTGCTCCGCCATGGCTCTGGCGATGCCAGGGAAGGTTTTGCTTCGCTCTTTTGCATGGTTGCTCCCCAACCACCAAATCCTGGCTCTTTCTTTTTCGGGGAGCGTCATCATGTACTCATGCACATTGTCCGTTTCCTGTAACAACGGAAGATTTTTAAGCCACAAGGCCGTCTTTTTCTGCTCAGGATGCCCGAATTGCCATGGATTGATGATTTGATCGGGTTTGCGATAGAGCGAACTCATAACACAAATCGGATTCTCTATTGCGATTTTTTCAACATCCGCTTCTGCGAACTTCAAGAAAAAAGCGGCGGCTTCATATTTTAGGCTGAGCGGTTTGACTCCCTCCTTAAACCACCTGGCTCCTGACACCGACAGGTGGGTGCACGGCGGATGTGCAATCAGCAAGTCCCATCTGCCGATGTCATGCGTCTTCCCGTCCATAGTAGACAGTTGCCCCCCCTCGATGGCCTTGAGCGCATCGCCCAGGATATGCCACTCCGGATGCCCGCCGGACGGCTCCTGAATGTCGCAGGAATACGCCTCATGCCCCAGCGCCCGGAACGCCTTGCAGACTTCTTGCGATTCCTCGCAGGCTATCAATACTTTCATGCGTCCTCCACCTCCGCAGACCAGAATTCCCGACGGCAGTCGGCGCACGTGCCATACTTTACTCTGTTGCAAGAATCATTCTCATCCCTATACTCGGCAGAGATCGTACGCGGGCATATCAGTAGGATGCCATCCTCAGATAGCCGTGTCTCCGGATACTGCTCAAGGAACACGCTCTGTCTGGTTTTGGCGGGATGCTCCTTTGCCCACTTTTCGGCAATGGCAGCGGCCTCCTCCGGGTGGGTTCTTTGCCAGACAGGGCAGGTTTCAAACCCGCTACGTACTTTCCCAAACTCGCATTTGAGGCACTCGCAGTGGCACATTCTGCACAATGTTTTTAAATACTCCACAGCGTCCATTACTTTTCCTCCTCAATAATGACCTCCACGCGGGAGGCTCCGGTTGTCTGATACTTCCGCACCGTCAAAGCTGCGATCGCGCTGTCATCGTTGTAGGCGTGGCCGTTCAGCGCGTCCAGAATGGCCTTCGCCACGTTGTCAGCGTCAGGGCGCTTGATGTGGGGCGTACCGTCCATCGCAGCGGCTTTTTTCTTTGACACGCTTTTCGGCACCGTGAAGAACGCCGTGACGGTGGCCCTGAGCGGGATGCCGTCCGCAAAGCCTTTTCCGCTCTGGCACTTCCAGCATTGCACCACCTTGTTCTCATACTCCCGCGTTTTCTGCGGGGTGTAAGTGTGGCCGTTTTTCATAAAGCGTGGGCGGCCCTTGCCCACCGGAATACCGGGGACCGTGAATGTAACCTTCATCGCTTTTCTTCCTTTCCGTTGACAATGACTTGCACCACCCGGACGCGGCCCAGAGGCTCCAATAGCATGGCTACCGCCTCCTGGAAGTGCCAGAGCGGAAAAGGCTTTGCGGACGGCATCCGTGTACCGCCCTTGCCCTTGCCGCCGACCTTCAGCACCCGGCTTGTGGGGGTGGCATCCCAGCCGGGGACCGGCTTCAAATGGTCGGCCCACTCGCAGCCGCCGCAGGCGTTTTCACAACGCCAGCAAAGCTGCTGCTGATACATAGGCGCGGCGCTGCCCTTGGGGGCCTTCTTCTGCTTCTTTTCTCGCGGGGGATAGCGGCGGATCAGTTCCTCCAGCCGAAAATTACTTGCCATTAAACACCTCGCATATCTGCCAGAGCGCACCAGGCGGCATACGTCATCCCCTGCTTCTTCGCTTCGGAGGGGGTGGGGATCCCGGCCTCATGCCAGCGCTCGCGCTGTTCGCCTGCCTTGGCGTAGAATTTTTCCAGATAGGCGTCGGACGGCTCCGGCATGGGGGCCTCCTCCGCCTTGGGGGTTTTCGGCTTGGGCAGGTAAGGGACCAGCTCGGATGCGTCCGGTGGGAACCGGTTCTCCCGCGCCCGGAGGATCACCGCCTGCTTCGCGTCCTCATAGGCCCACGGCTCCAATACCAGCGTCCACGCCTCCAGATCTGCGGGGGTGCGGGGCTGCTGCTTGGAGCTGGGGTAAAGTGTCTCAATCAGGTTAAACAACCGCTGGGTGTCCTGCTTCTCCATGTTCTTCTCCTGTAAGACTTCCGTAGTAGTCTCTAATTAGCTTCTAATTCCTGTATTAGCCTCTAATTCTTTTCCCCCTGCCAATAGAGAGATAAATATATATAATCTTTTCTTCTTAGGGGGGTGTGGGGGGGCATTCTTCTTTTCTCTGCGGCTGCTGTGTGCGTCGGTGATCGTGCTGCGGCTTGCTTGCATCCGCCCGTCATCACTCTTTAGACACACACGGCAACGTTGTTAAAAGGGAAGCTCCCCGTCATCCGGAATTTCTTCAAAGCCTCCGCTGCTGTTCATGGGCGGGGCGGCGGCGGTGCGGGCGTCGATACGCTGAGCGCCCACAGAGGCCCATTCCGCGATGAAGTCGATATAAACCTTGCCCTCGTAGTCACGGGATTCCACGCGGCCCACGGCGATGATGGGATCGCCCTTGGAGGCGCTGGCGATCACACGGCCCATGGAGCCGAAGCCCTTGACGGTCATCCAGACGGTGGTCCCGTCGGGCTTGTTATAGGCCGGGACGGAGACGGAGCCGATGACGGTGCCGTTGTTGGAGGTGAAGATCTGGGCGTCCTTGGCGCAGCGGCCACAGATCAGGCCGGTTTTCTGCTGGACGCCCTCCCGGTTACAGTCCGGTAAGCCGTTTATAAACATCAGGCATCCTCCTTCGGCTCCAGAGCCTCCAACAGGGCGTCAAAGTCCTTGCTGAGTACCTTGCTGGCACTGTCATAGCCGTGGGCCTTCAAGAGGGTTTTCGCCTCCTGCTTCGTTAGGCCGTGGCGGGAACAAGCAGAATAGAAGAATTTGACCTGTGCGGCGGTAATGGGGGCGTTGGGGTCCTTGTTGGTCATGTAGGCGCTGCCGTCCTCGGTGTCGCTCTCGATGTCCTGGGTGAACATATCGGAGACGCAGCCAAGGGACAGGGCGGCGGAGACCAGAGCGCGCTTCTGGGCCATTTTCACCGCGCTGTTGGCGCCGTCATAGGGGGACTGGGAGCCGGTGCGGCCCTCGCGGGTGTTGCCGGAGCCATAGGACGAGGTGATGACGTACTCCTTTCCGTCATAGATCTTGATGAGGTCGCAGCGGACGAGGAAATAGAAAAAGCCGTGTTCGATGTCCTCCAGCTTGCTTTCCAGGGTGTAGCGCTGACAGAGGCCGTAAGCCACGGCCACCTTCTCCGCGCCGGACTTGAAGAGGGTGGGGTTTTTTGTCATGGCGTCGCCGTTCTTCTTGCGAATCATGCCGAAGTCGATGCCGCGCTTCAGGACGGCGGGCGCGCCGTCTGGGGCGCAGATGGTGTAATTCCCGGAGCGGGGGACGGGGGCCACCGTCAGAGCGGCGGCGTTGTATTGGTACAGGGCGAGTTCATTCATGTGCGTTTCTTCCTTTCTGTGGCTTTGTGGAGGGTGCGGCAGGCGTTCACCAAATTCGAATTTGGTTCTACATGGCGAAGCTCATAAGTGCCGTCCTTTGAGAGTTTCAAGGCATAGAGCGATTGAATTTTCCCGTAACCGCAGCGCGGGTCCCACG
>OQVN01000802.1_pt1 | contig 11490 bp, 9 predicted proteins | sample 1691621 | NCBI WGS metagenome assembly OQVN01 (sample SAMN03418278, study PRJEB22391) | human gut metagenome | biome: human-gut; feature: organic feature; material: feces | host: Homo sapiens | place: Tanzania | collected 2013-01 | reverse complement strand
ACGGTGGATTTGCAGAATATTGTCTGCTTCCGTCCAAATGGCAGCTGATCGTAGCGAAGAATGCATCCATGGAAGAACTGGCCATGACAGAACCGGCATGCGTTGCACAGCATGCAGTACGCAGAGCAGATGTACAGGCGGGGCAATATGTGGTTATCTTTGGAGCCGGTCCCATCGGTATTATGGCAGCCCGTTGGGTAAAATTGTTTGGGGCAACACCTTTATTGGTGGATATTGCGCAGGATAAAGTAGAATTTGCCATAGAAAAAGGACTGGATGCCATCAACTCCCGGACAAGCAATGTACCGGAAGAGATTCGCAACAGAAATCATGGAAAACTGGCAGATGCAGCCATCGAAGGAACCGGAGCCGGTGTTGTATTAAGCAGCTGTGTGGAATGTATCAGAGCAAAAGGAACCATTTCTCTGCTGGGAAACCCTTCCGGAGATGCTGCGCTTCCACTGGCAATTCACAGCCAGATGCTGCGTAAGGAGCTTGCCATCCATGGCGTATGGAATTCCAGCCGTGCACCGTTCCCTGTAAATGAATGGGCATATACCGTACAAATGCTGGATGAAGGAAAATTCCAGGTAAAGGATCTTATTACCGGAAGATATTCCCTGGATGAACTTCCGGGTGTGATTGATGAGATCCATAACGGCAAACGTCATGAAGTAAAAACCATGTGTACCTGTATGGCGAAGAAATAAATCCCGATAGGAGATCGTGTATGAGAACAGTTTCAAAGACAGTGATCGGCGTGGATTTCGGAACTCAGTCAGCCAGAGCTGTGTTGGTAAATACAGAAAACGGAAAAATATTGTATTCCTGCCGGAGGGAATATCCCCGCAGTAGTACACCGGTACCGGCAATTGATTGTGCAGAAAATCTTCCCTGTGCAACGGATTATGAGATGACTTTATATTCATTGCTTTGTCATGTGGTGCCGGAAGATTACAGGAAAACAGTAGCCGGAATCTGTGTTGATGCTACTTCTTTAACAATGATTTTACTGGCAAAGGATGGCAGGGCGTTGTCAGAGCTGGATGGATGGTCGGAAGCAGCGCATGCCAGAGTGAAACTGTGGAAGTATCACCGGGCGCAGGAGAAAGCAGACGAGGCACTGAATCTGGCAAGAAATCTGCAGGAACCTTTTTTAGGGAGAACCGGAGGAAGCATTTCCTGTGAATGGATGCTTCCGAAATTGCTGGAGGTGCGGGACGAGGCACCGGAGATTTACGCCAAAATAGATCTTGCAATGGATTTGTGCGAATTTTTAACCTATCGGCTTACGGGGCAGTTGGTAAGAAGCATTGGATCTCTGAGTTATAAATGTTTATGGGCAGAGGATTTTGGTTTTCCCGAGCAAACTTTTCTGAATGGACTTCGTACGGGATTTTATGAAGAATACTGTTATTTCCTCCGAGGCGATGTTCGTAAGCCGGGAGAATGCGCAGGAATGCTTCAATCGGAATTAGCTAAAAGATGGGGACTGCCGGAGAAGATTCCGGTAGCAACGGGTGTATTGGATGGACATACTTCTTTGGCTACAATGGGTGCCTTCGAACCGGGAGATGCTGCATTGATCGTAGGAACATCCAATGTGTGTACGGTGCAGGATCGAAAATTGCAGGAGTTAAAGGATGTATGTGGCGTTGCACAGGATGGGATGGTAACCGGAAGCTGTGGAATTGACACCGGTCAGAGTAGTACCGGTAATATGTTGGGTTGGTATATAGAGCATATGGCGGGCTGGCAGATACACCGTGAGGCAAAAGAACGGAAGATTTCTCCCCATCAGGTTCTTGCTGAACGAATCCAAAAACCCTGGGAGAACAAAGTAATAGCGGTTGACTGGTGGAGTGGCAGCAGGAATGCTCCCTGTGATCTGACGTTGCGGGGATGCATGTCCGGCCTCGAAATGGATACGAGGACAGAAGACATTTATCTGGCATTATTACAGGCAATCGCCTGCGGAACCGGAACTATTCTGGAAAGTCTCTCCGGGCAGAGCGTAAAAATCGGACGTGTATTGGCAACAGGCGGCATTACCGAGAAAAATCCCCTGTTGATGCAGGAATATGCAAATTTACTGCGGCGGGAGGTTCTGGTGGCAAAGACTGCAGAGGGCCCGGCGTTGGGCGCGGCAATGTTTGCGGCAATGGCAGCCGGAATTTACACAAACATTCAGGAAACCTATGCTCATATGGGGATCCATGATTTTAAGATTTATAAACCGGATGAGATACATCGGGCGGCTTATGAAGAACTATACAGAAAAAATAAGCATCTGAGAAATATGCTCAGTGGAGTCTCTGCAGGAGGGAGAAATCCTGGAGTGAATCCATGAAAATTTATCTGGTAAGACATGGGCAGACGGACTGGAATTATCAGAAGAAAATACAGGGACAGCAGGATGTGGATATCAATGAGCAGGGCATCCGGCAGGCAGAAAAACTGGCGGAGATATTGAAAAATGTCCCCTTTGAATATGCTGTTTGTTCTCCTCTGACCCGTGCTTACCATACTGCGGAAATTTTGTTAAAATATCATTCCGTTCCTTTGTCCTATGATGAACGTCTGAAAGAAATCTATCTGGGAAAATGGGAAGGAAAAACGCACAAAGAAGTAATGACGCAGGAGACGAATCCGGTATGGGAGTATTTTCATTGTCCGGAAAATTATCATCCGGATGGAGATATGGAATCCCTGGAGAAATTGTACCGAAGAGGGGAAGCGTTTGTAAGAGAAGTGCTGTTTCCGTTGGAGGATCATTACGAAACAATTCTGGTAGTGGCTCACGGTGGATTGATTCGGACCATTTTGAATCCGATTGTGGGATATTCTATTCATGATTTTTGGAAACTGCCGCTGGAGAATTGTTCTACCGAGATTCTGGAATGTAAAGACAGGAAGCTGTCCTTATGTTGACATCTTCTTTACATGTCGGTATACTAATACTAATAAGTTAAAACAAGTTGACAGTGTAAGGAGGTGGAGAAGTGGCATTATATCATAAGATTGCAGAATTTATCATGGAAAAGATCAAGACGGAAGAATGGAAGAAGGGACAGTTGATTCCATCCGAAAAGGAGTTTTGTGAGCAGTTTCAGGTAAGCAGACCTACGGTGAGGGCAGCAATCGCCTATCTTGCCAATCAGGGATATCTGGTGACGGTCAAGGGTAAGGGTACATTTGTGTCGAAACCAAAGATTGTGGAGGATACCACAGTATTTTTGGAGAGCTTCAGCAAGGAAATGGCAACAAAGGGTATCTCTGTGCAGACGGAAGTATTAGAACAGCGGATGATTGCGGCAGATGAAGAAGTAGCTTCCAAACTCAAGGTACCGTGTGGGGATGAGGTCATCAAGATTGTGAGACTTCGTTATGTGAAAGATTCCTTTCATGAAGGACCGATTGTGTATAATATCTCTTATTTCCCGAAGAAGTTTTCATTTCTGCTGAAATGCAATTTTGAGGAAGAATCCCTGACGGGAGCATTGACACGGAATCATGTGGAACGCCATCATCTGGAAAAGAATATTGATGCGGTTCTCTTAGAGGGGAAAATTGCCAGGATTCTGGGAGTAGAAGAAAAAAGCCTGGGGATCCTGATCAGCGCGGTGTGCCAAGAAGCAGATCGAAAACATGTAATGGAGTACACACTCAGTTATTATCCCTCGAAACGTAATAAGTTCGTATTAAAGATCAACGTGTAATTACCGAACAAAAAGAAATGAAGAATACCATGCCTGAAAAGGTATGGTATTTTTTTACCTGATTTTTGCTCATTTTTTTCCATACAACTATATTATCACAACATGTAATGACAAATGTAAAAAAATGAACAATATTTATAACATGTATTGACAAGTATATAGGAAAAATATATAATAATAACATACATAAGAGCTCAACTTGTAATCACATGTGAATAAACGAAAAATTGATATTGGAGGATGAGTTATGAAGATGAAGAGAATCATGGCACTGGTGATGACATCAGCAATGGTCATGGGAACCCTTGCCGGATGTGGCGCAAGCACAGACACGACAGATACCACGCAGTCACAGAGTGAAAATAACAGCACGGCTGCAGCGGCAACTAAGGAAACCGCTTCCGAAGAAAAAGAGTGGTACGGAACCGAGGATGGCAAGACAGTTACTTTACAGTTCTGGGGAGGTATCCAGCCGGAATACGGATACGATGAAGTCGTTGAGAACTTTAATAAGGAATATGCAGATAAGGGTGTACAGGTGGAATATAACCGTTATGTCAACAATTCAGACGGAAACCTTCAGCTGGAGACTTATCTGATGGCGGGTGAAGACGGCGGTGTTGATGTATTTATCGGGTATGGAGACAAAACCAAACTTGCAACCAGAGCAGATGCCGGACTGTTATATGATTACAGTGATTATCTGGATTCCATTGGATTTGATATTGCAAAAGAGTTAGGCGAGAACACAAAGACGGAATATGTATTTGATGATGGTTCTGTCTGGGGACTGCCTACTAAATTTGATAACAATGCATATATCATGGTTAACAAAAATATGTTTGACGAAGCCGGCATTGAAATGCCTTATGAAGGTTGGACATATGCTGAGTTTACGGATGCAGTAAAGAAGCTGACACATGGAGAAGGTCAGGATAAGGTTTATGGAATGTGCTGGGGCTTTGATTTTACAAAGAGCGCATGGACTACTTACATCAGTGCAGTCCTAGGAAATAATGCAACGTTTAAAGATGACTCCATGACTTCCGTGAACTGGGAAGATCCTGCATGGGTAGCAGGTTTTAATCTGGTCAAGGATACCTGTGATGAAGGATATGCACCTACTCTGGCAGATGATGTGGCAGATGATGTGGCAGATACCATGACGCCTCAGTCCATGTTCCTGGAAGGAAAATGCGCAATGTTTGGTATTTTCTCTCAATTGAGACTTTGCATGGATACCGAGACTTACCCTCATGATTTTACAACTGCTTTAGTTCCATTCCCCGTTCCCAGTGAAGAATATGCTGATTGTTATACACAGGATCAGGCCAACTATTCCGGTGATTTTATGTGTATTTCTGCAAGCACTCCTTATAAAGAAGCTGCATGTGAATTCGCACGTTGGTACATTCAGGGTGGTATGTCTCCGTTGATTAAGGCTGCTCGTTATCCGCTGTGGTTAGGAACGGATATGGATGCTATGCTGGATTATGTAAAAGAAAATGCAGGAGATACGATTGATATTGTATCCTTACAGCATTTATTTAGCACAGATCGTTCTTCGTATACAAAGGCGAGCTATGTAAATTCCAAAAAGGGTGAACTTGCGACAATTCTTTCTGAAGAAGGACAGGATTTCCTTTATGGAGTAACACCTACGGCAGAGGAAGCATTAAGGAAAGCAACAGAGAGAGGAAATGCTCTTCTGGCAGAATAATTGACAGCGGATGTACGCTGGATATGATCACAGGGATGCTGCTTGTAACATTACACTGTAGCATCCCTCTTTTAATAACCGGTATAAACAATATTTTATGTGGAAAGAGGTATCTGCCATGTGGAAAACACAAGCAATTAAAAGAGAACTTCCGCCGGGAGTAGGAAAGAAAAGAAGACAGAGGAAGGAAGAGGGAATGGCAATGATGTTCCTTCTGCCCAGTTTTATAGGGCTAATATTGTTAAGCTTGATTCCCATGCTGATCTCGCTCTATATTTCTCTGACGGACTGGGTATATACAGATGGACTGGGCAACTGGAATTTTGTAGGACTTCAGAATTTTATTGACCTATGGAAAGATAGCTGGTTTCAGAAATCTCTCTGGAATACGGTTATATTTACCATTGTTACAGTGCCGTTAACTATTGTTCTGGCACTTGCCATAGCAGCATTGATTGATAATTTCTGCGCAGACAGGACTGCGGGCGTGGTACGAATTGCACTATATATGCCCCATATCTGTAACATCGTAGCAACATCTACAATTTGGAAAACAATGTATTCTACCTATGGACCTTTTACGAATCTGATGCGGGCACTGGGCTGGAGTGATCCGCCAAGGTTCTTGGTAAGCTATACCTGGGCGCTTCCGGCAATTATGCTGGTTGTCATCTGGGCGAAGATAGGCTACTCCGTATTTTTGTATGGAGCAGCCATGCAGTCATTGCCTTCCGATCTGTACGAATGTGCATCCTTGGATGGAGCAAACGGAATTCAGAAGTTCCGTAAACTAACGGTTCCACTTTTAGCGAATACTACTTTTTTTATCACAATTACAAGTATTATCAGTAGTTTCCAGGTATTTGGTTATATCAATGTCATGACCGGAGGCGGACCGAAGGATTCTACCTATGTGTTGGTATATTATATTTATAAACTGGCGTTTGATTATCATAGGACAGGGTATGGATCTGCAGTGGCAGTTGTTCTTTTCCTGATCTTATTGATTATCACAATTATTCAATATGTTCATAATAACAAACAAGATTAAGGAGGCGGGAAAATGGCAAATACGAAAGTAGTAGGAAGTAACACTCCGAAAAAGAGATTTTTCCGAATTCTTATGGTTATTTTAATTATCGGACTTTGTTTACTGATGCTTTCTCCTTTTATCTGGATGATCGGAGCATCCTTTAAAAAAGAAGCCGATGTTATGAAGCAGGGAATAGGACTATTCCCCACCTATTGGTATCCTCAAAATTATCTACGGGTACTTGGTTTTGCAGGAAAAACAAATTATCACTTTTTACAGGGTTATTGGAATTCCATCAAGGTAGCAGCTATTTCAGCATTGGTAGCAGGAATCAGTAGCTGCCTGGCCGGTTATGCTTTTGCAAAACTGAAATTCCGGGGTTCCAATGTACTGTTTTTATTATATCTGTCACAGATGATGATTCCGTCTCAGTTGACGTTGATTCCGAGGTTCGTAATTTTCTCTGCGGTAGGTCTTGTAAATACGCATTGGGCACTGATCTTACCAAAAGTTGTGGCAGTAAGTGCTACCTTTATGATGCGTCAGGCATTCTTAGGAACTTCTGAGGAGTTACGTGAAGCAGCTAAAATTGATGGTGCCGGGGAATTTCGTATTTTCTATCAGATTATGGTTCCCATTATTGTTCCTACGATTGCAGCTGTATGCACCACACAGTTTGTAAGCTCCTGGAACAGTTACCTGGATCCCCTGATCTTTATCAATAAACCGACACTTTATACCTTGCCGCTGGTGTTGGATAACTTCGTAAGTATGGAAGCAACGCAGTACGGACTGATGATGGCAGCCTGCTGTCTGGCGACGGTTCCTGTATTCATTGTGTTCCTGTGCGGACAAAAATTCTTTATTAAAGGTCTTACCGTAGGTGCTGTGAAGGGTTAAAAAATGAAACGAAAAACAAAGGGCTATATTGTAGCAGTCATCAGTATTTTATTTTCAGTATTCCTCATTGTCCTGGCGCTTGCTCTGAGCAATCTGGCAAAGGGCGATACCAGAGAGCGGTCGCAGGATACGGCAGACTACCGGAAGTGGTCTGTGCCGGAAAAATATACCCATTTTCTGATTTTTCCGGAGGAAATTCCGGCAGAAGCAGAAGAAGTGGAGTATTACTACCAGTATGAAAGTGGATGGGACAGACCTATGAGCCAGATTTATCTTTCCTACCGGTTGAATGAGAATGCTTATGCGACAGAACAGGAGAGACTTTCTTCTCTTACCTATACAGATCGTACCGGAGAGACCCGGTCTGTGGAATATGACACGACATCTTTCGGGTATCCTGCTTATGTCACTATTGCCGGATATGATTTCTGCTATGAGTACGCTTTGTTGAATGAAAAGGAACACACGATTGTATACATCTACGCCATGAACACCGTGTCAGATGATTTACAATTTAACGATGAATTTTTGCCAAATTATTATATGGAAAAATTTGACGACCTGGCATATCAGGGAAAAGATCATTTTACCATATATGGAGGATATGACGAATGAATCTTCGATTTGAGAAAAAACACTATGACGTGATCGTCGTGGGTGGTGGAATGGCAGGCTTATGTGCTGCCATTGCCGCAGCGAGACAGGGCGTACATACGGCACTCATTCAGGCACGTCCCGTACTGGGAGGGAATGCTTCCAGCGAAATCCGTATCCATATTTCCGGTGCGGACCAGTCATTAAAACAGCCGGATTATGCAGAGGGTGGCCTGCTCTATGAGCTGATGCTGGAAAATAAGAAAAACAACGAGCAGTTCAGTTATTCCGTGTGGGACATGGTGCTGTTTGAAAAAGCAAAGGAAGAAAAGGACCTGGAAGTCTTTTTTAACACGGTCATGTATGACTGTGAAACAGAGGACGACAGAATCCTATCTATTTACTGTGTGCAGGAAACCACAGAGATGCGTTACCAGTTATATGCACCGGTTTTCGTAGATGCTACGGGAAACGGAACACTGGGATATTATGCAGGAGCCGAATACAGAAAGGGAAGCGAACCTCAGTCTGAGTTTGGAGAATTGCATGCCCCCCAGCAGCCAAACAACTACCGCATGGGAAATTCCATTTTATTAAAAGCAAGGGATATGGGACACCCGGTGGAATTTACACCGCCATCTTTTGCCAAAAAACTGACGGAAGAGCAGCTGGCGAAACGTATCCACTGCGTTCAGATGAGAGATACCATCAATTGTGATGATTCGCCCAACCCGGAGGAGTATAAGCGGACTTCCATGACCAGCAGTGCCTGTGTGGACTATGGCTACTGGTGGCTGGAGCTTTGCGGTGATGGCGAGGATATTATCACAGAGTATGAGACCATTCGCGATGACCTTATTGCTTATGCTTACGGTATTTGGGATCATATTAAAAACAATAAGGAAGGAATCCACGAACATCATGCGGAGAATTATGCCCTGGAATGGGTGGGAGCACTGCCCGGTGTGAGAGAAAGCCGCCGCCTGGTGGGAGATTATCTGCTGTCGGAAACGGATATTCTTGAGCATAAAATTTTTGAAGATGCGATCTGTTACGGAGGCTGGTGTGTGGATCTCCATGCGCCTCATGGACTGTTGGATTTCAATCTGCTTCCTTCTGACTGTAATTTTTATGACGGAGTGTATACCATTCCTTACCGTTCTTATTATTCGAAAAATATTAAGAACTTGTACATGGCGGGAAGAGATATCAGTACCACCAGACTAGGACTGGCAAGTACCCGGATCATTGGCTGCTGTGCCATTGGAGGGGAAGCAGTGGGAATCGCTGCAGCTCTCTGTAAAAAGTATGCCTGCGATCCGAGGGAGCTGGCACCTCATGTAAAGGAATTACAACAGCTCATCCTGAAAGAGGATGGTTTTCTGCCGGGTTTTAAGAATGAGGATGAAAAAGATCTGGCACTTAAGGCAAAAATCACCGCTTCTTCTTGGAAGCAGGGAGGCGAGCCGGAGAAGGTGGCGAACGGCATTTCCAGAAAACTTGGAGAGGAACAGAATGGATGGGTTACGAAGCCTGGAGAGTGTCTTATCATGAAATTGGACGAGACGAAAGAAATCCGGGAAATCCGCCTGACCTTTGAATCCAACTTTGCATATCCAATCCGCGTGACTATGGCACCTTTACGTCAGGCACAGCAGCGAAACGGTGTACCCGAGGAGTTGATAAAAGATGTAAAAATCGAATTGTACCGGGAAGGCAAAAAGACGGGAGAAGCATTTGTAAAGGATAATTACCAGCGACTGTGCAGTGTGGGAATTGGTGATGTCCCGGCAGACGAGATTCGTGTGATCCCGGAATCCACCAATGGAGCGGAACAGGCTGTCATTCATGAAATCCGCGTTTATGCAAAATAATATTTTATACCTGTGACATAAAGTCGGCAGGTGATAGAAAGGCAGGGGTATTATTATGAGAATATCGACATCAACAGGAACTTGCGGAAGTGTTTTCTGGACACAGAAAATGTATTATTCCTGCGAGCAGGCAATTGAAGCTATTGCAAAGGCAGGTTTTGATGCCATTGACTTATGTTTTGTAGCATACGGAAGAAAAGGGCTTCCAATGGATGCCCCTGACTGGAGAGACTGGGTAAAGCGGCAGAAGGAAAATTGCGATAAGCACAATCTTCCCGTGACCCAGGCACATGCGCATTATTACAGTGTGGCGGAAAGCATGAAATTTACCGCACTGGACTGGGAAGACAATATCGGAAGGATCAAGAGAGATATTGAGGCAGCAGGTATGTGTCAGGTGCCCTGGCTGGTCATTCATCCCGATTCCGTCAATGATGAGGCAGGATATTCCAGGAAGAAATCTCTGGAAAGTGAGACGGAGCGTTTTAAACGCTTTGGCGAGCTGGCGGCAAAATACGGAACAGGAATCGCCATCGAGAACATGGTAGATCATCTGGGGATTGGTTATGGCAGACGTTTTGGATGTAATGCTGAGGATCTGCTGGAGCTTCTGGATAAGTTAAATGCGGATGACATATTTGGTATCTGCTGGGATACCGGACATGCAAATCTGGCACAGGTCAACCAGCCAGCAGCGATCCAACAGATAGGCAGCCGTTTAAAGGCATTACATATCAACGACAACCGTGGTGAGAAGGATGATCATTTGCTGCCTTATCTGGGATATGTAGAGTGGACACCTCTGCTGAAGAGCCTGGCAGATGTGAATTACCAGGGAGATTTCACCTACGAAATTCACAATTTCACAGGTGGAATGAGCCCGGAGATTCATCAGCAGGGCGTGGAGTTCTCTGTACTGGTAGCGAGACAGATGGTCAGTGAAATCGAAAAAGGAATGAAAGAAAAATAAAATGGAAACAGGCAAAATGCGACTTTGCGGACAACAGGCAGTTTGGAACTATGAGGAAGGAAACGGGCTCCTTACTATCCAAGGTGTGGGAGCCATGGAGGATTATACAGAACCGGAACAGGTGCCCTGGAATGCTCTCATGCAGGAAATAAAAGTCGTGGTGATCCGGGATGGAATTACCACGGTGGGAGACTATGCCTTTGCCGGTTGCAGCAATCTGCAGGAGGTTACCCTGCCTGGCTCTGTGGAAATCGTGGGTGTATTCAGCTTTAAGGGTTGTACAGGACTGAGGGAAATTGTCATTCCGGAAGGTGTCAGGGTGCTGGCATCCAAGGCATTTCAGTTCTGCAGTGCATTAAAAAAAGTTTATCTGCCATCTACTCTTATAGACGTGGATATGCGGGCGTTCGGAAAATGCGAATCTCTGGAGGAAGTTTTCTATCAGGGAAGTGAGGAACAGTGGGAGCAGATCATGATCAGCCGGTCTGCATCCGATAATCAATATCTGGTGCAGGCCAAACGGCATTGCCTGGAAAGACAAAGCGCCAAACCATCGGAAGAAAGGCCGGAAGCACCGGATCGATATGAACAGATTATTTTGAAGATCCGAGAGGTATTGGATCAAGGCGGAGACGGGAATTTCTACATTCTGGCACCCAAACTGTGGGAGCCGGGAATCC
>OQVN01000800.1_pt1 | contig 11504 bp, 9 predicted proteins | sample 1691621 | NCBI WGS metagenome assembly OQVN01 (sample SAMN03418278, study PRJEB22391) | human gut metagenome | biome: human-gut; feature: organic feature; material: feces | host: Homo sapiens | place: Tanzania | collected 2013-01 | reverse complement strand
AGTTTAATCATATCCTTATATCCTTTGCGAGGTATCCAAGGAGCTGCGACACCAAGGACTATAATTTTATTTGATTCAATATGCAAACGCTTTTTTAAATCTGTTTGCATAGGTTTAAACACATTTATGTCTATTCCATTATGAATAACACTCACTTTATATTTACTCATAAACGATTGCCTTGTTATTTCTCCAAGCCATTCAGATACTGGTACCATCACACACTTATGTAATCCTATAAACAACTGTTTCTTAAGCATATAGTTACGAGTTGATTTATCAACGAATAAAGAACTTGGATATTCATTACGCAATTGACAATCATAGCATTTTTTTTCCCATTTCTCACAATCTATAGAATCGAAATATGCACAATGTCCCGTAAAGGGCCAACAATCATGCAGAGTCCACACTATTGGAATGTTTGTTGTATTAAGATATTCAAACAAAGTACGATAGTTTAAAAAGTAACCATGAATATTATGTAGGTGGATAATGTCTGGTTTATTTTCTTTTATCCATTCCACTAACATTCTCGTTCCCCTACTTGGTCCCAAACCGTGACCATCTAATAACAGACTATATGCGGCATGTACTTTTTCTTCCCAAGGAGTAACCAATGGAATAGTTTTCAATTGGCTCGGGTTTGAATGACGAAGACCATGAGCCATATATACTTCCCAACCCTTTGTTTTAGCCAATAAACCTATCTGCTCAGCAATTTTACCAGGAGCACCACAATTTAATGATGCACCAATTTGAAGAAGCTTTTTCATGCGTCGTTCCTCCTTTTCTGACAAACTCTTGCTTTTCTAACAACATTAGTATTTATGACCTCTTTCTCTATTATTACATTCTTGAGATATTTTATAAATAAAAAATATGATGTCATACGAGTTTGAGATTTTTATTTATAACATCCATCTGATAATATGGATTCCAATATGTATCTATTTCTTTGAAGCACATTTTACGAACTTCATTGCGATAGTCTCTCTTGTTAGAGAACCAACGACTTATAACAGTTGTTAAGTCATTAACATCATCTTTTTTGAAGAAATCTCCGGTATTACCTGCATGTATAGCCTCAAATTCAGGCATTTGCCATTCAAAGCAATCATGCGTTATTACAGGACAACCAAACACAAGAGCATGCATTGCCGTTAGACCGACATTGCCAGGGGAAACACACAAGTCTGCATTATATATCAATTCTGCATTTTTCTTTTCATCGTAACAGGCTCCATAAAACCATACATTATTTTGCAAGTGCATGTTGTATGTCTTCTTTTCAAGGTTTTCTCTCTCAACACCATCACCAACAAAAACAAGATTATAGTATTCACCTTGGTTCTTTAATTTAGCCAAAGCCTCAATTAACATATCAAGTTTTTTTACTCTGGTCAATCGTCCTATAAATATTATTGTAGGATAGCCATTCTTAAAATGTTCCTTATATATATAAGAAACGTCTATACTTTCTCGTAGTGATTTTTGTTTGTCATAGTCAAGAGAATTATGAATGGCAAAAAGTTTTTTTTCTGGTATACCTTGTTCTATCAATAGTTTCTTTGCCCTATCACCATATACAAATGTACCTGCCACATGACGATAGAGCCATAACTTCATTTTTGCTTCAATACCTGTTTCTTTTCCATACCAGCCATGAGTCCACAGATAGATTCTCTTTCTTTTGAAAAAGGTTGATGCTAACCAAAAGAATACCCAATCAGTAATAGAACGTACTTCTGCCAACATGAAGAAGTTTCTGTATTTCCTCTTGATGAGAAGTTTTAACATTCCTATTTTCCAATACATTTTGTTAGGGTTTCCTATTGACTTATAATACTTCACATATTTCAAAAGTGAAATATCCATTTCTTTTATATCTGTTTTTGTTTTTCCAAAATACCAGTCGCACTCATATTCTGCGTCAATGGCACGAAACACAGCCTCACGATAACGTGGTGCTGTGTTGAAAATTAAGCATAGTTTCTGCATTCGCTTTTTATATTTTTACGTTTCTGTTCATGAAAGTACAGGAGGAGAAGTTCTTTGTTTCTCCTCCCGATATTGGTGCGGGGGTAACGCTCATATATGGGTTGTCTGTACTGTATCGCTCCAAGTACCCTGCCGTGTTTTTTCGCATTTTCACCCCGCACGACAGAAATTTTGAAATTTTCTTCACCATATATTCTCCTTTCTTTCCTATTATGTATGTAAACAAATTAGCAAATACACTGACTGCAAACGACATTTGCATATCAAACGGAACATAAACGAAAAAGATTCCTGAAACGATAACTGCAAACAATGATACAAGCCACGTAGGTTTTATTTTAAATACATTTCCACATGTTTTTTTCCTGTTTGTTTTAATACATTATTTAAACCAGCTCCAACTAAGCTATTATCTGGAATATCTTTTGTTACTATTGCACCAGGGGCGATAAATACCCAATTGCCTATTTGACAATCTCCTATAATTTTAGCACCATTTCCTACAAATACGTTGTTCCCTAATACCGGAGAAGCACCTTTACTTCTATCTCCACCTATGAGCACTTGAGGGTGTATTGTACAATTCTTTCCGATTTTTGCTTTTGGATTTATGACAAATGGTCCGTTGTGAGGAAAACTGAGACCAGCTTTTGCTTCTAATCCGTCACTTATTGTCATACAATATTTTCCGCATGAATGTTCTAACAATAATCTGCTCATACATAAAATAATTTTACCCCCCCCATTTTTTCTTAAGTATTGACAAAGTCTATATTGAATCAATATCTTAATGCCAGGGATACGAAAATATTGCTGTATGAATTTCAAGAAGCGTCCTTTGGGATTTCTTGCTATACAATCTTGGAAAACAAAAGAATAGATGCTCATATTATGCTCTTTTATACGACTTGTAGTTTAACAATGCATAAACAACACTAAACCAAAATAATGAAGAAACCATATAGAATCCAGAGAACAGCAACATAGTAGCAGGAAAGAGGGCTATTGGCAACATCGTACAATAACGCTTTTCCTTAATCATTCTTCCTATACTCAATGCAACTCTTCTTATAAAGAAAATGAAAATCATGAGGTACACCACACCACCTGAGATCAAGACATCAAGGAAAACATTGTGCATATAGAACCCAGCTACTTTCAAACCATTCCAAAGACCATAGCCTATAATAGGATTTTCGCTAATTATCTGATAAGAACGTTCGCGCAATTGCGTACGCTCGACATCTGACATATTTTGCTCCAAATCAATACCATTTCCTGTCAAATAATCAAAGGTTCGTCCAAAACCGTCTGAAAATTGTCCCGAAGAAATGGCTATCACGGCAAACGCTGCAATAGCAAGAATTGCTAAAGATATTGTTCTCCAAAAATGCTGACGACCATATACATACAAAGCTATAACAAAACCGACTATCATAAGCACACCACCACCACGACCACCACCTAAAATACAAATCATGGCTTGTATTGGTAATAAACATAGAAATACTATTCTAAAAGACTTAGTATTAAAAATACGGAAGCGATTCTCTTTGTTATCAGATAATATGTTTGTTAGATTTATGCATAAGCACCAAGCGGCAGAATAGGAGATGTCTTGATGACCTCCAGCCCCACCAATAGTCTGAAATGCAGATACAGACAGCATCGTGGGAATATTGAGAATCAACGCCAACGAACTAATCAACATTATTATATCCATATTTCTTGCAATCATGTCGTATGCCTCATGGCGATAAACATACGTTGCAAGAAAAATCGCAGGAACACTCATAACTCCGAAGAATGTGAATTGCTTGCCTGCAAAACACTCCAACGTAAGATCCGGGAAAATTGCTGATTCAAAAAGGAATGAAAGGATTATGAATACCACCAATAAATATGGCCAAAATATATAATGTTTGGCTTTTTGTGTAAGTTCATGCCACCATACCCATCCTACACAAATGCAAAAGAAAGAGACATTCAAAATAGCAACAAGTCCTCCACCTTTTTCAGGATCGTAGTCTATACCGAATAACGAAAAAAGCAGAAACTGTATGGAACTAACAGCAAGGCTCATTACCACTAAAAATTCTATGATATATTTAATCATCGCCCAAAAGTTTTTTTGTTATAGTTAATGGCATGTAAGCGATAAAAAGTTTGTCTGCATTTGCGCTGTTATTGAACAGACAAGAAGGATCTGCATTACAATGCTTAATATCCTTTACATTTATACTAAACACATTTCTATATTTTTTAAAATATGGTAGACTACAATCATTTACATTGTTTATGATATTGATGATTGGCTTACCAGTCGAGAACATAGTGAATATCTTACTTGGCAACAACTTATACAAAAGAGAATTTGAAATATTCAGCAAAAAATCAGCATTTTTCATTACAGATTTCACCTTTTCGTTCTCCAGCATTCCATGATATTCTACCACATCATTACTTTTTTCTACAATTATTTTTGTATCACCATCTGTCATACATCCCCATATATGTAATAAATATTTTTTCATTGATTTTTGGTTCAGTTTTCTTAACAGGTCAATAGCCGGCTGAACAGACCTATTACGAACGTCTAATGATCCTATATAGACTATATTATATACATCATGAGAAAACTGAATTGGACAATCTATTACATTTGTGGTTTCAGGCAAATAAACAGGCAATCCAATATACCTAATATTACCTTTATCCCTATGCAAATCTTTTGCAGTTTCTGGTAGAAAGACTCTGTCTACAATTTGTAATTCTTTAATAAATGCTTTGGCAAAACGCTTCTTCTTAAACGCATATATTGCTCCTCCATCGTTGTTAGGAGTTGAAAGTATATCAAAATGATATGTTACGACCCTTATCCTTGCTCCATATTTCTTTTTCAAAATCATAGACGCTGCTATACCGTCATATGGAAGACAAGTACCTATTACAGTGTCTATACCATACTTCTTTATAATTTTATTGGATATCTTTAGTATGTTATGCACCCTTATTCTTGCCGCATTTGGGTACAAAGGGGCAACCAATAACGCCCTCACTAACGAATAATATTTATATATGCAACGCATAAAAGCATTTGTCTTATGCTGTTGCAAATATGTTAATATACGTGTTTGTAGTTCATCTTTTACGAACCATACCTTAGCACCTTCAAGGCTCTCAACATCTGTTTCATTATTATGTGGAACAGCTATCACATAAACTTCATGACCTTGCCTTACAAACTCACGTACTAAATTTCTGGCGCATACACCATTCGCACTGCCACTATATTTATAGCCACTGGCAAGAAGAAGGATTTTATGTTTTGAATTATTTTTGTCCATTTTTCTGTTATTCAATATAATCCCTATGTTACTCTTTCTGTCAGCTAATGTGCCAAACAGAATAGAACTAAGGTATACGGAAGTTCAAGTTAAACTCCACGTATCTTCATTATGTCATTTTATCTCGTGGTTTTACACATCTGTACTTTGTATTGCATTTATTTTTGATTGGAATATTTCAATATGCATCCTCGTCACTACATCACTGGCATATTTCACACGCAACATCTTTATAGCCTCAACTTGTAATCTATGATATATCATACTGTCGCTTATTATCTCCATTGTATTCAATATCGACTGCGCATCACGAATATTACATGTCAAACCATACTCTCCATGTCCTAGAACATCCGAAACAGCCCCTGAATCCTGACCTCCAATACATGGTACACCTCTCGACATTGCTTCCAATAGAATATTCCCGAATGTTTCTTCCCAAGCAGGATGAACCAAACAGTCCATTTTGTCGAGCAAGCTCATTAATTGTTCATGCGGTAGCATACCATACATCTTTACACCTGTAAGCCAACCTCTCTGTTTCCACTTTATGTAGGCTGAATCGTTTTCATTATAACCTCCTACCAAATGAAGCTCTGCTTTACTATGCTGAGAGCGATACTTAGCAAATGCCTCCAATAATGTTTTAATATTTTTCCTTGGGCTACACAAGCCTGTGGCTATTGATATAAAGCGAAAAGCCGTATCTATAGGTTTTGAGTTCTTGAAATCTTGTACAATCCAATCTTTATAGATTGGATTAGGAATCACAGGCACTATTTTCTCTGGATACGCTTTTGTTATCATTCTATGTGTATAGTCGCTATTTGCGATAAAGGTTATCCGTTCATCAGCCATAACTTGTTTGAAGGTGATATTCTTTAGTAACCAATCCAACCGGCTACGTCCTTTCATTAGGCTCAGTTGATACGGGCACCAATCACGTACAGTACAGAACACCGGAACTTTGTTTGATACAAGCGATGCTGCTTTAGCATATTCATATGTCCAATGTGCATGCAACACATTTATATCTCCTATATGCTTTCTAATGACATTTACTATTCGTTGTGGTAAATAAAACTGCCCAATCACGAACTGGTGAATACCCATTATCTTTGGCAGTAGCCCTATGGGAATCAAGTGTATAGTTATCCTATTTCCTTTAAGTTCTCGTTTTTTTTGCAATTTTTCCGTAGTAAGTGTGAATATTTGCAACTCATGTCCATCTTCCAAAAAACCTTTTACTAACGTATTCACTGCTGAAGCACTAGTATTGATAGCTGGTATATTCTTTTCATTCAGCCATTCTGCCAGACTGGCTGGGTTTACTGGTCCTACAATTCCAATTCTCATAGCTACGCAGCAAATTTAAATTCAACTTGCAACGTAGTAGTCGCATAATTCAATACAAAAAAAAGTTCCGAACACTTATCTTTACGAATTACCCCCCCCCATTAAATGAAATCTAAATAACAACATCAGTATTTGTCTTTTAATATTATATTTCAAAGTTAGTATTGTTAGTCTTGCTCTGACAGATAAAGGTTTCTTTTCATATTTCACCGTTGGATAACCAGATTTTTCAAGATACTCCACGTACAAGTTTTTATCTGGTGTAGGAGCATTGTACCATGGCTTAATTCCAACGGATGCATAATGATAAATCATTGGTTCTTTTGCATACGCCATATAATCGAATTTTTTCAACTCAGGTTGTGTCGCTATTCGTAAATTTCCTGCTGTATGATTCCATTTTGGAGGCAGCAAAAACCATTTCTTCTTAAAATAGTAGTTTAATACATCTTGATCGTGCAGATACACTTCTTCTCTATGTCTTTTAGCATACTCTATAAGTCCTGGCTCAACGTTGTTCTCACGCCAGTATTTTAAGTTTACCATCATAATTCCAGAACAGAAAGTTCGTTCTCCAACCTCCATATGAAGCTGCAAACGATGCTTTTCGGTATAGGGAAAGAAATCAAGAGTGGCTGCCAAGGCATAATTATCAATTTCTATTTTGAAAATTTCTTGGATGTTTCTAATGACTATCATGTCACAGTCTAGATACAATACTTTATCCAAGTCCTTCGGAAGTACACTCGATAAAAGCAACCTATAGTAAGCTGCCATGGAAAGAGGGCGTTTCTTGCGGAATTGCACACCTTCTAGTTTCCTATCATCTACAGTATAGAATACTACTCGATTTTCGTATCTATTTGATAATTCAACCAATAAATTTTTAGCGACTTCTGACAAACCTTTATGCAAAATATGCACTATTATATAATGTTCTCTATTGTTTTCATATAGAGAGCACAACATAGCCATTGCATGTTGCAAATATTTATCATCCGTGTTAATTACAATATTAAAAGTCATTTTGTTTTTATTTACTTTTTCCAATTAATGTTTCTAAGAATAATTTTGGCAGGAATTCCACCAATAAGACAATGTTGTTCATTGAATGGTTTTGTTACAACTGCTCTTTGGGTAACAACACAATCATCAGCAATACAAGTACATTTGTTGAGTGTAACCTCTGAAGCCAACCATACTCTATTACCTATATTAATGGGACCTTCCATCAAAACTTTTTTTTCGTTGTGCCATACATGATGACCATCAGACGTATTGACCGTACAATTCCAACCTAGTGCACAATCGTCTCCAAACGTAATTTTACTTTCTGTTCGGAAATAACAGTTACAATTGCAATAAAAATCATTTCCAAAATCTATATAACCAGATTTATCACAACGGAGCACTGTTCCCTCTGATACAACTGCGTGTCCCCTAAAAATGAGTTTAGCGTCACGATTCAAAAAAATACACGCCCTATTTGCATTCATTGCAGGAGATTTACCCCCCCCGAGTTTTACGATAAAGGGCTTCACATCTACTAATTCAATTTGTCCTCTCCGTAGTTGTTCTATACGTAGATTAGTTCTAACAAAAATTGGCAGATGCACTGCCTGTTTAATAGGCAAGTAGCGTATATTGAACCATATTGTATACAACAAATTTAAGAACCTTTTTATCATAAGTAATAGTTTAATCTTTATTTCATAATATTCTTCAATAGGAATCTTCAATAAGTTCAGAATTTGAAGAAACTTTACTTAAATCATAATGAAACTTTAAAGTAGAAAGATACCTTTTTTATATTTCGCGAAATTACGTTGAGGTATCCATCCATACATTTCGTGTTTAAAATGTTTGGGTACGAACTCATCGCGTGGTATCTCCTTTATTACTTTTGCAGGATTACCTCCTATCAACACAAAACCATCTGGGAAACTTTTTGTTACCACAGATCCGGCAGCAACAACCGTTCTGCGTCCCAAAACAACTCCAGCCATAATCATTGAATTAGATGCTATCCAGCAGTGATCTCCTATAATCGTTTCTTTTTTGATATTTTCAGCCTGATTTATTAAGCTATGGTTCGAACTAATGATAATGCAGTTTTGGGCTATCTCAACATAATCGCCAATAAAAATTTTACCAAACCCCTGAATGTAACATCCCCCTCTCTGAGTAAGTTTAACATGTTTTCCTATCAATAAATTACCTACGACGGTAGAATGTTTATCGTATGGATAATATATTTTTTGAAATGTGTGTGTGGGGGGGAAAATTGTTTCCAAATAAAGTTTAAAAAGCCAACTTCTAACCATGTCTTATGAAAACACCTCCAATCGCGAAGAATCGGAATACACTCAACTATATCCAAAATTAATTTTCTAAATATATTTATCATATCTTTATGTATTTTGATAATACTGGTCTTACTACATCAAAGTAATCTAATTTAAGAGGTTTGCTAATCAACAAAGTCAAACCGATGAATAAAAAGAATCCTACTCCAATAGACAATATTTTTATATGTGCGAAGGGCGAGAGTCCTATAGCATACCAAGAAACAAAGCCCATAGAAATGCAACTGACAAAAATTTTTATCAATTTACCAATAGGAAGCATTGAAGTCATTGGTTGTTCTAAGGTCTTTCTAACCACATTGAACATTAGAAGGAGCTTTGCCAAATTACATAAAACGGATATAGCAGTTATGGCATAAGGTGAGTTTATGGTTATTACCGACCAATATTCAAGTAGCCATACGGCAATGAATATTACCAAGTGAATACGCGCATACTCTTTCGTCTTGTCAAGAGCTAACATAATCGGATAAAAAGGTACCACTGTAAAAAAGTTTACAACCAACATTATGCGGAAATAAATGGCTGATGCAAGAAACTTGTCACCATAGAGGAATGTAAGTGTATCGCTAGCAAAGAACCAAAAGAAAACAATAAGTGGATAAAGAATCAAAGCAGACTTTACGGATGTGCGTGTCCATAATTCTACGATTTTATTGGAGGCTTCTTTATTTGATACCATTTCACTGAAAACAGGCAGAAGTACTGTGGCACCTGCACTTAATACCATACTTACAAATGGGAGTTCTAAAGAACCATTAGCAAAGTCTGCAAAAACTTCTTGCCCATAATAACGGCTAATGAAGAATTGGTCTGCTGCTTTAGCTCCAATTCCATATAATCCAGCAATCATCAAAGGTGTTGAATACCTAAATATTTCATTATATCTAATACTGCATGGTTCTTTTTTTACACCTTTATAGGGGATATTTTTAACCCACATAGCAACTATTAGCGAAATAAACGAGGCTATTACAAAGCCCAACACCGCAGTTTGACAATCTGCTCGATAAAAAGCTACAGGCAGAGCGACAAAAATCACCATTAAAATTCTTGTTGCCACAATATATATAGCATTCCAAATGGTCTTTTTATATGTCGCAAGAATTCCCTGAAGTCCCATAGTGGGCAAAACCAATACAGGTGTTGGGGAAAAAATCTTTATATTAATCCCTAAGTTAGGGTTTTTTAATATTACTGCTATTGTATCCGCACCAAAGAAAAGAACCAAAGAAAAAACAGATCCCAAAGCAAGAAACGCTATTTCTAATCTTCTAGTCAAGGTTTTTCCTTCTCCTTTACTTACACGAGGAAGAAAAAACGAATAAGCTAAAGGAAGTCCCAGTGTAAATACGGATTGCAATGTGGTGTATACATACAATACTTGTTTATATGTACCATATTCTGTTTTTGTCAGATAACGACTCAATATAGCAGAACTAACAATAGCAAAAAGGAAAGAAAATAAACTTCCGATTCCTATCCACATTGCCTGTGCAGTGTTGCTTGTGCTTTGTTTACTCATTAATAAAATTCCAAATTAAAAACGATTGATTATTTTCCATTGTAATGTTCAAAAAATAACTTGCACTGATTTTCTACGGTGACAAGCGTCTATCACTAAAGAGTATAAGAAGTACAAATTATTTTTCGAATATTACATATAAATACTAATTCAATACTTTCTCCACACCATCTTGTTAATAATACCAACGTATGACTGCACAATCTTCACGACCTTGGTACTAACATTCTCATCTACATAATCAGGAACTGGAATGCCGTGCTGACCATCACAGCAAAGCTCTACGGCAGTGTCTACGGCCTGGAGTAAAGACTTTTCGTCGATACCTGCAATGATGAAGTCGCCCTTGTCAATGGCTTCGGGACGCTCGGTGCTGGTGCGGATGCAAATGGCGGGGAAGGGATGGCCTACACTGGTGAAGAAGCTACTCTCTTCGGGAAGGGTGCCTGAGTCGCTAACTACAGCAAAGGCGTTCATCTGTAAGCAGTTGTAATCGTGAAAGCCTAAAGGCTCGTGCTGGATGACACGTGGGTCAAGCTGGAAACCTGAGGCAACGAGGCGGTTGCGCGAACGGGGGTGGCAGCTGTAGAGGATTGGCATATCGTACTTTTCTGCCATATGGTTGATAGCATTGAAGAGAGAAAGGAAGTTCTTCTCTGTGTCGATGTTCTCTTCGCGGTGGGCAGAGAGAAGGATATACTTGCCTTTTTCCAAGCCAAGACGCTGATGAACGTCGCTTGCCTCAATCTCAGAGAGGTTGTTGTGGAGTACTTCTGCCATAGGTGAGCCTGTAACGTATGTACGTTCTTTCGGCAAGCCACAATCAGCAAGGTAGCGACGGGCGTGCTCTGAGTATGCCATATTAACATCACTGATGATGTCTACGATACGGCGGTTAGTCTCCTCAGG
>OQVN01000796.1_pt1 | contig 11527 bp, 9 predicted proteins | sample 1691621 | NCBI WGS metagenome assembly OQVN01 (sample SAMN03418278, study PRJEB22391) | human gut metagenome | biome: human-gut; feature: organic feature; material: feces | host: Homo sapiens | place: Tanzania | collected 2013-01 | reverse complement strand
TATTTCTTGTACTTTCCTTTTGATACCATGAAAGGAACGGTTGCTAAAGTCGCAGTAGAGATTCAGTATGAACCGGAAACTTGGTGTGATGATGCAGAGGGAAAAAGACTTCGGTATGAGGCTAATGCGAGAAGATTTCTGAAACGGTTTGAGAAGGTGGCATAAGGATTACCGGCATCCTGCGAGAGTGGGATGTATACATATTTTAGCGTGTTCAAAGTTTTAAGATTGAAAGTTTACCACTGACCGATAGGTGGTATAGAAATAGTCGGGTTGAAAGTTTACCGCTGACCAATATGCGGTATAGAAATGGTTGGATTGAAAGTGTTGTCCTCCATCGGTAGCGGTGGAGGTTTTTAGATTGTATAATTATAATTTATATCGTGTGATGTTTGACCAATTGGAGGGGAAATGCATTGCTTGAAGTAATTTATTTTTCTGAGATACAGATGTGGTTGCAGAAAATCTATTAATTAGTTTGGTTAGTTCTTTTTTCAAGGATGTAAAATCATCTTTATCCAACAGGTATCGAAAAGCTATGAGCAATGCAAACATATCGTGTTTTCCATAAAGATATTGTGTACCTTTTTGTGGAATACTCATTTTTTTATGAAGTAAGGTATCAGGGATTTCAAATCTGGTTTCAAATGAAAACAGACGCTCATTGTGTGCACATATATTACGAAAGACGGTAAGTACTTTTAAATACTGAATCAATTCTTTTTCTGTAATGTTGCCATAATGCACACTAACTTTGGATTTTATGCTTGGAAGCATAAAGGAATACATTTTAGAAGTTTGTCCAAGGGTAAGTGTTTTCATAATTACCCATAATGGAACATTCCCATATGTGTTTCTCTGATATGCCACATAGCTGTGCTCGGTATTCTGATTGGCTTCGTATGTTAGTATGGATATCAGTTTAGAAATATCACGACTGTTTTTATTGGAAACATTGTAATTGGCAGAATTTAAATACCCTGATTGATTTTCAGAAAAGGCTTCACAAAACGAATAGGAAATCAATGAGCGGATTTTTTGCTCGATATGACAAATGTATTTAAATACAAGAGAACGGAGATTTTCATCGAATTCATATAGTGCAACAATATCCGCAAAATCTGTTCCTTTCACATACGTTCTTGTCATCGGGTTGTAAAATATATCTTTATAGCCATCAATTAAGGAGTAATAGCCAATATCATGCAATTTCCTCTCAGCATATGACAAATCGGAAACATTAAGTTGTTTTTTCTGAGTCAGAATATTTATTTGATCAGAGTATGTAATAAAGGGTTTAATTGGTTTCTTTGGCATATTTTTCTCCATACATTTTTGTATAAAAAAAGGAAGGCCCGCAGGTCTTCCTTCCGGTCGCAGGCATCGCAAGTTTCTGCAACCTGATCACTAACAGATATGATACCATTAATATCCGCCAAATGCAAGCGGTATTTTGTTAAATCTGCAATAATATTATATGCAGTAGGAGAGGTTTTATGTTAAATGTTATGTTTTGAAAAAATTATAAATTTAAGAGAAAATAGATTGAGAATTAGTTGGGATGGATGCATGATTATGTTGGGACAATAAAAGAGTATCTGAAATCAATGCATAAGATTGGAGGTTGTTTACATGGAAGTTTCAAAAAGCGATTGGAAATTATTTAGAGCTCGCATTGGTGATTGGCAGGAAACATATATGGAACGCTTGGTTAAGGAATATATGGATTTGTTAGATGGAGAAGAGAATGCTTCAGACAAGTTCTGGAAGTTGGAAGAACGAATAAAAAAGGATAAGAAACATCCGGGAGTAATCCTTGAATTAAGCAAAGGGAATATGGTCTTTGATATTGTGGCATTGATTAATAGTGGTGTAATTACAACTGCAGATTTGGAAGGTTTTAGTGATGAATTAAAAGAAAGTGTGGATTTTCTTTTGCATAGGTAGCAGAAGGTATTATGTACATAGGAATTGCAGGTGATATTTGTGAATATAGAAGCGTATGATGCGGAGTCTTTAAGGAAGCTCGTCAGACTCCTTGAATATGAGAACAGGTTATTGAAAGACAAACTAAAGAAAGAAAATATTCCGTATGACGAGGTCAATCCTTTTGAAGAGACGATAGACAATGTGGAAGAGTACGACCCTGATCAGGGAGAACGCATTGTTAACCCACCTTATATTACAGAGGAAATGGCACAGAAGTTTTTTGCCATGTTTTGGGGGCGGGAGGATGTTTATGCAAAGCGTGGTAAGAATGGTGGTTATTTTCCGCAATGTGATAACAGATGGGATGCCAGACTTTGTCCAAAACAACGGGGCGAAAAGGCATTCTGTGACGAATGTGAAAATACCAAGTGGACACGACTGGATGTTAAGAAGATTATTGCACATCTATTAGGGTATAAAGAGGATGGCTCAGATGTAATAGGTGTATATCCGATGTTACCTAATGGAATGTGCAGATTTATTGTATTTGATTTTGATAATCATGAAAAAGGCGCAGAGGCAGCAGATTTTGCCAATACGGATAATGAATGGCATAAGGAAGTAGATGCTCTTAGGAAAATGTGCGAGATAAATGGTATTAAGCCATTGATAGAGCGTTCTCGTTCCGGTAAAGGTGCTCATGTATGGATTTTCTTTAAAAAAGCAATACCGGCTTCTGTAGCCAGAAATTTTGGTTTTTTGTTATTAGATAAAGGTTCTGCATTGATTAACTTAAAATCCTTTCATTACTATGACAGAATGTATCCGTCTCAGGATGTAGCAAGCAGTATTGGTAATCTGATCGCATTGCCATTGCAGGGACAGGCACTTAAAAATGGTAACAGCGCATTTGTGGATGAAAATTGGAATGCATATCCAAATCAGTGGGATATTTTACTAAATAAAACAGAAAAACTTGGTATAGAGGATATTGAAAAATATATGGCAAAATGGCAGGCAGAGTTGGCAGAAAGCCGGAGAATGCTTGCCGGTACCGATATGAATAACAGACCAAAGCCATGGAAAAAGAAGTGTGAGTTTATTAAGGCGGATGTGGTTGGTAAGCTACATATGGTGCTTAGCAATGGTGTTTATATTGATACATTAAACCTTATGCCGAGAATACAAAATCAGATTCGCAGTCTGGCTGCTTTTGACAATCCTGAATTTTACAAAAATAAAAGGCTGGGATATTCAAATTATTATAATTTTAGTGCTGTATATCTGGGTAAAGACGTTGATGGATATATACAAGTGCCTAGAGGACTGAAGGAACGTATTATAGAAGAAAGCAATAAAGCCGGAATTACTATTGATATATCTGATCAAAAGGAAAAAGGACGTCCAATCAGAGTTTCTTTTAAAGGAGATTTGAGAACGCAACAAGAGTTGGCGGCAGAGAAATTATTGACTTATTCAGACGGTGTATTAAGTGCGGCAACTGCATTTGGTAAAACGGTTGTTTGTAGTTATTTGATTGCGGAACGCAAAGTAAACACGCTTATTTTGCTGCAAAGTAAGGATTTGCTGAATCAGTGGGTGGATGAGCTGAACAAATTCTTGGACATTAAGGAAGAACCACCGGAGTATGAAACCAAAACAGGCAGAAAGAAAAAGAGAGACAGTGTTATAGGTATTTTGCATGGTAGTAAAAATACATTGACAGGTATTGTAGATGTTGCCATGGTTGGCTCTATGTATAGCAAAGGTAAGTTTAATGACTTGATTAATTCTTATGGAATGGTAATTATGGACGAATGTCATCATGCGGCATCCAATACGTCTGTGGAATTATTGCAGAAAATCAATGCCAAATATGTATATGGAGTTTCGGCGACGCCGAAGCGTGGAGATAGCTTAGATAAAGTTATTTATATGTTGATAGGACCACTTCGTCATAGATTTACTGCATTGGAGAGAGCACAGGAGCAGGGAATAGGTCATTATTTTGTACCAAGGTATACAAGAGTTGTAGACACTGCTGACAGCAAGGATGACATTAACAAAGCTTACAGCCTAATTAGTACCAGTAAGGTGCGTAATGAGATGATTATAAGTGATGTAAAGAAAAGTATTGAGCTGAATCAGACTCCGGTTATATTAACCAGATTTAAGGAGCATGCAAAACTTCTGTATGATGCGTTGAAAAATGAAGCTGACCATGTATTTCTTTTGTATGGTGACAATTCCGACAAGGAAAATGCAGAGATACGAGTAAAGTTAAAGCAGGTTCCTAAAAATGAAAGTCTTATTTTGGTCGCAACCGGACAGAAGATAGGAGAGGGATTTGATTTCCCAAGACTTGATGTGTTGATGCTTGCTGCGCCGGTATCCTTTGAAGGACGTTTGGAGCAGTATGTAGGAAGATTAAATCGTGATTATGAAGGGAAAGAAGCTGTTTATGTATATGATTACATTGATGCTCATGTGAGATTCTTTAATAAAATGTACGGCAAAAGGTTGAAAACATACAAGCGAACCGGATTTTCCATATGGACGGGTGATGAACATACTAAGCAGATAATTAATGCTATATATGATTCTGGTAATTATACGGAAAAATTCGAGCAGGATATTGTAGAAGCGGAGAAATCAATTGTGATTTCCAGCCCGGATATACGACAGGACAAAATTGACAGATTGTTATTATTAGTAAAAGAACGTCAGGAAAAAGGTATACATGTAACTGTCATCACGACAGACCCGGAAGAAGTGGTTTATGGTAGTGCAGATGTATGTTATGGCTTGATTAACGAGATGAAACAAGTGGGAATAAATGTAGTGACGAAGGCAGAAGTTGAAGAACGATTTGCTGTTATAGATGATGAATTGGTATGGCATGGAGGTATGAATCTGCTTGGTAAGGTAGATATATGGGATAATTTAATGCGTATCAAAAATCATCAGGTGGCAGCGGAACTGTTAGAGATAGCACTTGGTACTACAACAGAATCTGAAGGAGACTGATAACTATATGAAAAAACAACTCAAATGCTACATCTACACCCGTGTATCCACCTCCATGCAGGTAGATGGTTACAGCTTAGACGCGCAAAAAGATAAATTGCATAAATACGCCGATTACCAAGATATGATTATTTCTGGGGAATACTCCGATGAAGGCAAATCCGGTAAAAGTGTGGAAGGCAGACCACAATTTCAGCAAATGCTTTCTGACATAGAAAGTGGTAAGGATAATGTGGATTACGTACTTGTATTCAAACTCTCACGATTCGGACGAAACGCAGCGGATGTATTATCTTCCCTTCAGAGAATGCAGGATTTTGGTGTTAATCTTATCTGTGTGGAAGATGGTATCGACAGTTCAAAAGATGCTGGTAAACTGATGATTTCTGTTTTATCTGCGGTGGCTGAAATTGAGCGTGAGAATATATTGGTACAGACTATGGAAGGGCGCAGGCAGAAAGCCAGAGAAGGTAAGTGGAATGGTGGTTTTGCACCTTACGGTTATCAGCTAATCAATGGTGAACTGCACATAGCAGAAGACGAGGCTGAGATTATCCGTATTATTTACGATAAATTTGCCAATACCACTATGGGGATTGCAGCTATTGCTACATTCCTGAACAACAGCGGATACAAGAAAAAGCTTCGTCAGAACAATACCATAGAAGGCTTTTCTACATCTTTTGTAAAAGGTGTTTTGGGTGTTTTGGATAATCCGGTGTACTGTGGCAAGCTTGCTTTTGGCAGAAGAAAGAATGAGAAAATTCCGGGTACAAGAAATGAATATCATATTGTAAAGCAGGACAAGTATATGCTTAACGACGGTATCCATGAGGCAATTGTGCCAGAAGAATTGTGGAATCAGGTGCACAAAAAGAGACAGGAAACCGGTGTTGCCAACATCAAAACTCACAGTCTGGATCACGAGCATATTTTGTCCGGAATTATCAAATGTCCTATTTGCGGAAGTGGTATGTATGGCAATGTAAATCGTAAAAAGCATCCGGGCGGCGGACATTACAAAGATTATTTTTACTATGCCTGCAAGCACAGAACCTTTGTGAACGGTCATAAATGTACTTACCGTAAGCAGTGGAGTGAGGAGATATGCCCAGAAGCAATTGAAGTGAAACAGGAGGAAGTAACTGTTAAGGGTGAAAAATTAGTAGACAATTACTATTTATTTGAAGAAACTATTGAAGATGATAGAAAAGAAACTTTCACTGATATTGAAAAAAATAGTATTCAATTAAGTGATATGTATTCTTTTATGACGAAAACCTATCATCGAATGGACACTGAAATTCCTTACTTAAGCAGAGACATCATACCGTTGAAAGTTGCGGATAATGAAACAAATAGTTATAGAGAGGCTCTTATTAATATATTATATGCAAATCTGTTGGAAAAAGGAGTTCAGGTTATTGTTATCTGGAGAGAAAGAGGAGAAGAGTCGTATTATGCGAATGATTTTGAGTATACAGGAATGGTTATAGTTGATAAAGGAACCTTTGAAATAGCGTATTATGTAGAACGAGGAAGTTATGATTCAGATGGAAAAGATGCTGTAGATGGGTTGATTAATGAAGCTGAACGACTAGGTGTTCATGTTGCACGCTTAACAGCCACTGAGCGTATAAATATTGAGAAAGAAATAAAGTGTATTGTGGACAGATATAATAATCCATGGTCTGAATTATATGAACATAGGAAAGTAGTATATCAAAAATGGGAGTAATTAAGAATTCTCTCTATAAGAAGCAGAAGAGAGTATAAAATGGACGGAATCAAGCCTCCAACTCTCCCAAAAGATTTGGAGGTTTTCTTCTGCCCATTTTTCAGGAAAGCAATTTCCGAAGCAAACAATCTGTGGTACAATATCCTCGAAGTTATACAGACAGGAAAGTACCATAGGGAAAGAGCAGAGTATAAATCACACATAAGCAATCCGGCTTATATCTCAAAAACAAATCTAATCTTTTTCTATGGCAGGTGCAAAGTGGTGCATTATGCTTATTTTTGCAGGTCCGGTAGGGGATCGTTGCATCATTTTTAAATCCAAGGCTTAACGAAAAAGCCAAGGGATGTGCATCTTTATTGCACACTCATGGCATATGGGGTCAGTGAAAATGCTTATTCAGGAGAGATCCAGTCAATTATTACAGCGGAGAATTTATTTGCTGAATAAAATTTTCGTAGTATTACTATGAAATACAGAACAGTTTTGAAAATCTGAAATAGAGAAAAACATGAAACAATACTGGTAATTGGAGTAAGGGGATCATGGAGCAAAAGCAGTTGAAATATTCGAAGTTAATGGAAGATTTAAGGGAGAAGATGGTGTCGGGAGAAATCCAGGCAGGAGACAGGCTTCCTTCAGAAAATGAGTTATCGGCTCAGTATCAGGTCAGCAGACAGACGGTGCGCAAGGCTCTTTCGGTGCTTCAGAATGAAGGCTATATTTACGCGGAGCATGGAAGGGGAACCTTCTGTTCCGAGCGGGTCTTACATACGGGACATTCCCATAATATAGCGGTTGTTACCACGTATCTGTCGGATTATATTTTCCCGCGTGTAATCGGTGGAATCGATAAGGTACTGACGGAGCAGGGCTACAGCATCATTCTGAAAAACACAAGGAATTCCAGAAGCCAGGAGGCAAGATGCTTAGAAGAGCTTCTTCAGAAGGACGTTGACGGAATTATTATCGAGCCGAGCAAAAGTCAGATTTACTGTAAGCACACCCACCTGTATGAGAAGCTGGAAGAGTATGGTATTCCTTACGTGTTTATCCAGGGCTGCTTCGCAACGATGAAGGAGAAGCCAAGGGTGCTTATGGATGATGCGATGGGTGGTTATTTTATTACGAAGTATCTGATCGATACAGGGCATAAGTCGATTATTGGCGTGTTTAAGTCGGATGATATCCAGGGGCAGAATCGACATAAGGGATATGTAAAGGCACTGCAAGAAGCTGGGCTTCCTTATGAACCGGATCACGTGATCTGGTTTTATACGGAAGATCGTGCCATTCATCCGTATGAGGCCATTAAGCAGATGGCAGAAAGCGGAGTTCCGATGGATGGGGTTGTCTGTTATAATGACCAGATTGCCATGAAGGTGATTCAGGGTCTTACTGCTGCAGGGAAAAAGGTTCCTTTCGATGTATCCGTGACCGGATATGACAATTCCTACATAGCGAACAATGGGGGACTGCAGTTGACGACTATTGTTCATCCTCAGGAAAAGCTGGGAGAAATGGCAGCAGAACTGCTGCTTAAGCTGATTCATTGTGAGGAGCACAGAAACAGGCTGCCTGAGGATCCGTCAAAAGAAAAGATGAAAGAGCCGGTCTGTACAGATATTCTGATTGCACCGGAGCTGGTTATCGGAAATTCCTGTATCGTGAGGGATCCAATAGAAAAAAGCATATCCTGAATCAGAATGGTATCTTTTTCAGGACATGCTTTGTGCTTCTGATTTATCTGGTAAGGCGGATTACGTTCCAGCTGTGTTTTCCAAGAACGGTATGCATTTTGCCGTTCTCAAGCTTCGTAGCATCGGAATGCGTCGGGGCAACGTGATCCGGATCCGCTTCAGTGTTGACTGCTTTCATATCGTCGTTGGTCAGTACGATATGCTCAGCCAGACGGTATCCCTCGAACTGACGCAGATCACAGGAAACCTTCATATCCTCATCCAGGCTCTTGTTAACCGCAAAAATAGTCAGTGCGTCATGCTCTTCATCCCAGATGCAGACAGAGTCAAGGTATGGGGCATCGCCATAGGTTTTACTTTCATAAACGGGAGTCAGAACCTGTGTGTTTAACACGGTTCCACGGCCGTATACACTTGCGTGCATATATGGATAAAAGATAGCCTGACGCCATGCGCCGGTGTCGGATGTCATGATTGGGGCGATGACATTGACAAGCTGTGCCAGACATGCAATCTTAACACGGTCAGCGTGGCGCAGGAGTGTGATCAGTAAGCTTCCGACGAGCAGTGCATCTTCAAAGTTGTAGACATCTTCCAGCTGATGTGGTGCACGAACCCATTTTTCAAGCTTCTTATCCTGCTCATTGCTGTGATACCATACATTCCACTCATCGAAGGAAAGGTTGATCTGCTTCTTACCATGTTTTTTGGCTTTGACCGCATCACAGATAGCAACGACACCGGAAATGAAGTCATCCATACCCTTGGAGCTTGCCAGAAAATCAACCGTGTCGTCAGCAGCATTTCCATAATACTGATGCAGGGAGAGATAATCCACCTCGTCATAGCATTCGTCCAAAATCGTATATTCCCAGGAGCCGAAGGTCGGCATGGTAAGACCGGAGCTTCCACAGGCAACAGTCTCGATGGTCGGATCCATGAACTTCATCAGACGGGAAGTTTCTGCAGCAATACGGCCATATTCGGAAGCAGTCTTATGCCCCATCTGCCATGGTCCATCCATCTCATTGCCAAGACACCAGAGCTTGATATTATGCGGATCTTTATAGCCGTGGGATTTTCTCAGATCGCTGTAGTAGGTCCCCTCCTTAAAATTGCAGTATTCCAGAACATTTTTGGCGTCCTCCGGTCCGCGAGTTCCGAGGTTGACAGCCATCATGATATCGCTGCCGGCTTTTTTGGACCAGTCGGCAAATTCGTTCAGGCCAAACTCGTTTGTCTCAATGACACCCCAGGCAAGCTCCGGTTTCGCAGGCCGCTTGTCCTTCGGACCTACACTGTCCTCCCAGTGATAACCGGAAACAAAATTTCCACCCGGATAACGGACGATCGGTACCTGAAGCTCTCTGACAAGAGCCAGCGTATCCTTGCGCAAGCCCTGCTCATCGGAAAGTGCGCTTCCCTCCTGATAGATTCCTTCATAAACAGCACGTCCCAGGTGTTCGATAAAGGAACCAAAGATTCGTTTGTCAACTTTTCCGGTCAGAAAGTATTTGTCAATGATAATCTCTGCTTTTTTCATATTTTAAAATTCTCCTTTCAGATAATGTTTTCTTATGATTTTGATTTTAACAGGAGGGAGAAAAAAACATAGAGATTTTTGTCCGATAAAATTGACTTTTCTTCCGGCCTTGCGATAGAATGGAAAAAAGGAGAAGAGGATGGATTTTTCGATTCATATTTGTGAATATAACAGATCCAATGCAGATTACGATATTATTTACCGTCCGGAGGGCAGTGGAGATTATCTGTTTCTGCTGTTTAAAACACCAATGCGGGTGTATGTGGGAAAGCAGTTTTCCATTACACAGGAAAATGCCTGTATTTTTTACACACCCGGTCATGAGCAGCATTATCAGGCGGTACAGAAATTCCGCAACAGCTACGTGCATTTCTGGTGTAATGAGGATCTGGGAGCGAGGTACGGAATTGTGCCTAACATGGTTTTTTATCCGCAGAATACGGAAGAAATTGATGAATATATCCGTTGTCTGCAGCGGGAATATATTACAAAAGATCCTTATGCGGCGGAATATGAGGAGACACTGGTCCGTCAGATGCTGATTGCAGCATCACGTGGTTTACAGCTGCATCAAAAAACTACAGAGTCGGAAGGATTATACCGTGAGTTTCAGGAACTGCGCCTTGCCATGCTGAGCCATTATGAAAAGGAATGGACCATGGAAAAGCTTTGCGAGAAGGCCAATATGGAAAAAAGCCAGTTTTATTCCTATTATAAAAAGTTTTTCAGCAGCGCACCGCATAATGATCTGATTGAGGTGCGCCTCGATAAGGCGAAAAACCTTCTCACGAACCAGGCGCTCTCCATTAGACAGACCGCTGAGCTTTGCGGCTTTTCCGATCTGTCGCACTTCAGCCGCTATTTCAAAAAGCACTGCGGCTGTTCGCCGAAGGAATGGCGTCTTGGTTCTCAGCAAAACAACGGGAATTATGGGAGTAGAACCGACAGCAGTAATTATCCAGAGGGGGGAGAATCATGATTAAGGTTTTTCTGGTAGAGGATGAGTATGTCATCCGTGAGGGAATCAAGAAGAATATTGACTGGCAGGCACATGGATATGAATTCTGCGGAGAAGCAGGAGATGGAGAGCTTGCTTTTCCGATGATTCAGGAAATACGGCCGGATATTGTGATTACCGATATCCGGATGCCCTTTATGGACGGACTGGCCTTGAGCAGGCTGATTAAAAAGGAATTTCCGGAAACAGAAATTATTATTTTAAGCGGATATGAAGAATTTGAGTATGCCAAAGAAGGAATTAAAATCGGTGTAGCCCAGTATCTTCTTAAGCCGATCAACGGAGATGCCCTGATTAAGGAAATTGATCTGGTAGCGGCATCCATTGAAGAGCGGAAGCAGAAGGAACGAATCCGGGAGCGCTTTCCTTTCATTCAGGGGAATTCCGGCGGTTGGGGGCTTTCAACTGATCTCGCGAGCCTTGCTGCGCTTTGCTGTTCCTTCCCAACTCTTATAGACGTTCTTCACCCATCTTCTGCCGGTGTCTGAACTGTTTTCGTTTGTTCCCCTTGACTGGCTTCATTATATCGATTATTGCGCAAGTATGCAACACGGAATATTGCACAAGTATGC
>OQVN01000795.1_pt1 | contig 11531 bp, 9 predicted proteins | sample 1691621 | NCBI WGS metagenome assembly OQVN01 (sample SAMN03418278, study PRJEB22391) | human gut metagenome | biome: human-gut; feature: organic feature; material: feces | host: Homo sapiens | place: Tanzania | collected 2013-01 | reverse complement strand
ACATCGGCTCGCCCTGACTTCCGGTCGTGATGATAACCATCTTGTCGTCGGGGTACTTGTTGATCATGTCAATGCTGACCAGCTCACCCTCCTTGACGTTGAGATAACCGAGTCTTGAACCGATTTCAACAACATTTTCAAGGCTTCTGCCCGAGAGAGCGACCTTACGTCCGAGCGACTCCGCCTGGTCGATGATCTGCTGAACACGGTGAACGTTTGAGGCGAAGGTCGCAATGATTATACGTCTCTTGCCCGCCTGCTCAAAGAGTGTTCTGAGCGATGCTCCGACGGCACGCTCCGATTCCGTATAGCCCTTTCTTTCGGCATTTGTCGAATCGGAAAGCATACAAAGAACGCCCTCACCGCCAAGCTCGGCGAAGCGGTTGATATCAATCATTCCTCCGTCGATCGGTGTGCTGTCGATTTTGAAATCGCCCATCTGAACAATAACTCCCGCCTCGCACTTTATCGCAAAGGCAAGCGAATCGGGAATTGAGTGGTTAACATGAATCGCTTCAATGTCAAATTTTCCGAGCTTTATTGTGTCGCCCGGCTTGATAACATTGAGCTTTGCGCCGTCAAGGAGCTTATGCTCCTCAAGCTTGCCCTCAACGAGACCCATTGTCAGCCTTGTGCCGTAAACGGGAATGTTGATTTTTTGAAGAAGATAGGCAAGTGCGCCGATGTGATCCTCATGCCCGTGGGTTATAACGATACCCTTGATTTTCTCCCTGTTCTCCTCAAGATAGGTGAAATCGGGAATAACAAGGTCAACTCCGAGCATATCTGCCTCGGGAAAAGCAAGACCGCAGTCGACTATTACGATATCGTTCTCAAATTCATAAACCGTAATGTTCTTACCGATCTCGTTAAGTCCGCCGAGGAAGCCTATCTTAACGGATTTCGCAGGCATTTTCTTGCTCTGCTTCCTTCTTGAATTTGTTGAACCGAAGCTTTTCTTATTCGTTCTTTTTTGATTTGTCCTTCTCTTTTCGGCCTGTTGAGCGTTTTTCGGATTAGATTTCGGCAGAACCTGTGATTTTCGTCCCCTCAAAAAAACCTGCTAATTCCGGGTTTTCAAAATTCCAAATCGAATACTTTTATGTTTTCTCTCCTGCTTTTCTCTCCAAAAGATTTTGCGAGTTAAAAGCAGGCGGAAATATACGGAGATGTACCCAAGCGGTTGAAGGGTCCGCACTCGAAATGCGGTAGGTCGGCTCAAACCGACGCGAGAGTTCGAATCTCTCCATCTCCGCCACCGAAAAAGCCTGTAATCAAGCCGATTATGGGCTTTTTTCTTATACCTTTTTCTAAGAGTAAGTGATCAAAGCAGACTTTTGTTTTTCTCTCCGGATTTTCGGCTTAGCCCTCCCTCCAACGACTTCCGAAGTCGCCGCCCTCCGGCAGAGCAAGCCCTGTCTCCATCGCCTGCGCCGAAGTGATCTTGGACTTGTAATCCAAGTGGGCGTAGATGTTCGCCGTGGTGGTAAAGTCGCTGTGCCCCAACCACTCCTGAATGTGTTTGAGGGGGACGCCGTTGGCCAGCAGCAAGCTGGCACAGCTGTGACGCAGATCGTGAAAGTGCATCCGGCGCAAGCCGTGGTCCTCCAAGAATTTCGGAAATGCCGAGGTCAGATAATTGGCCCGCATCCGCTCGCCCAGCTCATCCACAAACACAAAGCCATCATACGCCCTTTTCTTTGCAGATATGAGCCAAAGTATCTTTATTAATAGTCGCATATACATAGCCCACTATATTTCGCCTCCACATAAGCAATCAATTTTAGCCCATCCTCATCTCTCGATACACCACATCGGCCAATGCGCTCATAATGGCATTATACTTGTGCTGATCCTCAAAAAGCGAGGTGTAGGTATCCTGCGATTCCAGATAGCTGTCCTGAGCCGCTGCTCCGAAGGCCTTAGGGAAAATGCTTTCCACAAAAATCTGCGGATCTGAGGTCTGCGCCATCTTGGTCAGCTTCTTGTCGGCCATCAGACGGCTGCGCAGAGCCGTCAGCAGCACTTTGTCTCCCTCGGTGAATTCACCCTTGTACTTTTCGTTGATCTTGGCGATGATCTCATCCAGCGGCGACTTTGTGTCCAGTCCCATTGCACCCTTTTGCTTGGCCGGTTCGTACACGCCCTTCACCTGTTCCAGCTCAATGCTTCCGGCGAAGGTCTTTTGCAGCTTGTAGTATTCCAGCTTCAACTTACCCTCAAGGTCCACCATATCCGTGGTTTCCGCAGGCAGCAAATTGATCAGATAACAACAGAATACATATTCCTTGTGCAGTTCCTTATCGAACATCCGCAGGATCTGCGAAATATAGCCGTACCACTTAATGAGATTGCGCACCTGACGGCGGAACTGATACCGCTCGTTGGGCGTTTTTTGATTATAACGGTCTGCCACCGGCTTCAACACACTGGTCATTCGCCCCATCGCCCGGGCATCCTGCCGGCCTGTGCTGAAATACTCCTTGGCAAAAGCCTCAATATCTGCATCGTTATAGACCGCAAATCCCCGCAGCTCCTTCTGCGTCTGATAGATCAGGTCAGCATTGACCTCCTGCGAAAGCGAGGTTTCCTGATAAAACGGCTGAAACGCCTCCAGAATGTCCTCTTTCTTGTTGGCAAAATCAAGAACGAAAGTGTCCACCTTGCCGGTGCAGGTGCGATTCAATCTGGACAGCGTCTGCACCGCTTTGACGCCCTTCAGCTTCTTGTCCACGATCATCGTGTGCAGCAGCGGCTCGTCAAAGCCGGTCTGGTACTTCTCAGCAACGATCAGCACATTGAAATGGTCGTGGAATTCCGCCTTGGTCTGCGTTTCGGCGATGTGCGTTCCATCCGCACGAACATTCAATTTCGGCTCGGTGTATTCTGTGTCACCGTCCTGCACAGCACCCGAAAAGGCCACCAGCACCTGCACATCGTCGTACTTCTGCTCCTCTATGTAGCGCTTGACCTCGTGGTAGTAGCGCACTGCTGCAAGGCGGGACGAGGTAATGACCATCATTTTGCCCCTGCCGCCGATCTTGTTTCGGGTGGTTTCCCGGAAGGTCTCCACGATGATCTGTGCCTTCTGCGAGATGTTATACGGATGCAGCTCCTGATATTTGCGGATCACCTTAGCCGCACGGCTGGCGGGCACATCCGGGTTATCTTCGGAGGTTCTGACGATTTTGAAGCAGGTGTCATAGGTCATATAGTTCTGGAGCACATCCAGAATAAAGCCTTCCTCAATGGCCTGCCGCATACTGTAAATATGGAACGGATGAAAGCTGCCGTCCTCATATTCCGTGCCGAACAATTCCAGCGTCTTGTCCTTGGGCGTTGCGGTAAAGGCAAAGAAGGATAGGTTCTTATGCCGCCCCTGAACGGTCATTTCCCGCATCAGGCGGTCGTCCGGGTCCAGCTCTTCTTCGGCCTTGCCCTCGATCTCGGCGTATTCCCGCAGAGCGTCCTCAGTATCCGCAAGGGCGGCTTTCAGTTTCAGAGCCGAGCTGCCGGTTTGGGAAGAATGGGCCTCGTCTACGATAATCGTAAAGTTCCGCCCTGCCACCTTGTCCACTTCCTGATAGATGACCGGGAACTTCTGCAAGGTGGTGACGATAATGCGCACGCCGCCGTTGATGGCGTCCCGCAGGTCCTTGGAGGTCTTATCTTCCCCGATGGTCTCAATGGCGCCGAGGGTGTGGTCAAAGCCGGAAATAGTCTCCTGCAGCTGCGCATCCAGCACGGTGCGGTCAGTAACGACGACCACGCTGGAGAACACCGGCTTGTTCTCCTCATTGAACAGCGAGGCCAGCCGGTAAGCCGTCCACGCAATGGAATTGGACTTGCCGCTTCCGGCGCTGTGCTGGATCAGGTAATTATGCCCCGCTCCGTTCTGCCTGACATCGGCCAGCAGCTTGCGCACCACATCCAGCTGATGATAGCGCGGAAAAATCAGCGTTTTACCGTCCTTCAGGTTCATAAACTTCTGGACAATGTCCATCATACTGTCCTTTTGAAAGACATTCTCCCACAGATACGCCGTCGGGTAGCCGTTTGGGTTTGCCGGATTGCCCTTGCCACCGTCGTTTCCGGCTCCGTTGGAGCCCTGGTTAAAGGGCAGGAAATAGGTGTTCTTTCCGGCGAGCTTTGTGGTCATCCACACCTCGGTGTGATCCACGCAGAAATAGGCCAGAATGCGCTTGTTGAACTGGAAGCAAAGCTCCCGCGGGTCGCGGTCATACATCCACTGCCGCTTGGCGTCATCCACCGTTTGTCCGGTGTACTGGTTTTTCAGTTCAAAGGCGAATACCGGGATGCCATTGAGCACCAGCACCATATCCACGCTCTTTTTCGTGTCGGCAGAGAAGTACCACTGGCGATAGCACTCGATGGTGTTTGCCGCCCACTGGGCAGCCGCCGCCTGATTCAGGGCAGACTCCGGCTTAAAATAGCACACCCGAAAACGCAGTCCACGGTGCTTGAAGCCGTGGCGCAGGACAGAGAGCAGTCCCTCCGTCTCGCAAGCCGTGTTGAACGCCGTGCAGAACTTCCGCACCGGGTCCACCTGATTGGCGTTTTCAAATCGCACCCATTCCTTGGGCTGGGTACGCTGGACAAAGTCGATCAGGGTATTCACATAGAGCCCCTGTTTGGCGTCATAGGTGTCTGCACCCTTGGTATATCCGCCCGCTGGGGAGAGAAAGAAGGATTCTATATCCGCTTCAAAACGCTTTTCGGTTGCATCAGTTACCATTGTTTCTGTCCCCTAACTTTCTGCTCAAATTTTCCTTTGATCGACTCACACACAACATCTACACTATCACAAAACAGCGTTTCCTTTGTTATTCCGAACAACGCCAGTTCTTTTAAGATTTCTTCCTTTTCGCTGCCAGCAACAAGGATCCTACCCGCAATATAGTCGGCGTCCTTCTCGATTTTATCAATATGCGAAGAAAAGCTCATTTTGTCGTGTTTGATGTGATTCGGAAACAGGATATACCTGCCTTGCTGCGCCTGCTGACGCATTTCTCTGACGGGTGCGTAGATAAAAACGGATCTTTACAACATTTCTTGATCCACCTGCCGCCTTCATCGTCTGTTTTATGGCAAATTTCAATTGTTTGCGCTTGCTCAAGAAAATAGGGCTGGCGTTTCACTGCGCCATAGAACAGGCTTAATTTCAAGAATGTAGCTCGGGCAAATCGGTAGCTGTCTGCAATAGCGTTGACGATTGGATAATTGGCCACATCCAACTCGTTTGTCTTAAATACAATTACTTCGCCATCCGCTCCTGCATTTCCGGCGCAGGCAAAATACAAAGCAACCAAAGCATTTTCCGTAATGTCCAAAAGGCGGGTTGGGATTCCGTGGTGCTGCAAAAGCGCCAATAGTTCGATTGGGGAAAGCGAATCATTAAAGACATTCGGAAGCTTATATTTCGCCATTTCAATCATATTGCGTTCTTCGGAGAAAATCGAAATATCGCAGGCAAATTCCTGGTCTCTGGCTATTGATGGAAGCAAATCATACGCTTTGTTTGACTGGCCCCTAAAAAGCAGCGTCTCGTTATTCGGACCACCATCACGGATAAGAGAGTTGTCCAGTTCTGTGATCTGCTGAACAAATTCAGCAACGCTCGAAACTGTCGTCACAGCGGATGCGCCTCCTTTTTGCCCGTCACATACTCATAAATCAGGGATTTCTTGTAGTTTTCGATTTCGGTAAGGTATTGCTGTTTCTTTGCAACCAAAGCATCAATGCCAGCGCATTTCGTATTCAATGCTTCAACAATCTCTGCTTGTTCCTCAACAGATGGAAGCGGAATTGTAAATGCTAACACCTTGCTTGAACTGGTACAAGCCAAGTTTGTTGTTTTGATTGCTGTCACATCAAAATACGAGCGCCCGACATCAGACACGGTTAAATATTCCAAGAACTCTGGAAGTAATGTATCCTTGCTTGTCTGAACCGCAAAAATATGATTTTGGTGTAGGCAAGGCTCAATCTCACCATGCCAAACACAGCCACGGCCCAATTTATCCCGATCTCCGCCTTCAGTCATAAGCACATCGCCAGCACGCAACCTGTATTTTAAATCTTCATCTTGCGTTACCTCAATCGTTGTTAACACAGACAAGTCAACATATCCATCTTGTACATTCGCAACCCTTAAATAAGGCCGTTCAACAAGGCTGTCTGTTTTTTCGTACTTTTTCCCGAGCGTTATTCCAGACTTAATGGCTGCACAATGGCGCAGCTGCGTTTTCCGCCACTCCGCCGGAATGTCCCCTATCCATTCAATGCCGCTGTCCTTCATCGGCCTGTCGCCACGGACACCCTTGGTGACTGCCTGCGTAATGACCGCCTGTTTCAGCTTTTTGTATTCTTCAATGGACGCACGGGTCTTTTCCAATACAGCGTCGATCTCGGCGCACTCTGCATCCAAAAACGCCGCAATGCGCTCCTGCTCGGCAAGTGGTGGGACAACGATTGGCTTATTCTTTAATTCGCTATAACTTAAGATTTTTCGCAATCCTCTACCCATACTATGAAATGCTCGGCACGCATCATATGACTTTAATAAATAGCAAATGTACTCAGCATTTATATCGTCTCTAGAGGACAACGCAATATATGCAGAAGTAATAATTCCATTGCATTCAACTCGAGCAACTCGTTGCGTCACAAAATCAAATTCCAGATTTAGTCCGTTTATCATAATGGTATTGGGGTGCACAACCGTATACGCAGAATATGTCTCGTTAGTTTCGTCTTCGTCCCATTTTTGAGGCTTTGCAATAATTTTCCCCATCTTAAATTGTAATGCATTACTGTACGCATTAGCCGTATTTTTCTCTTTTATCTCTTGAAAATGAGACGCTATTCTATGAACTCCCCAAGCGGCAGGTATAGCCCCAACCCACTCAATCCCACTGTCTTTCATTTCACGCATTTGCCGTCAGCCCTCCTTATGGAACAGCGTGTTCAAACTGTCGGCAATCTCACGCTCCAGCTTTTGAATCCGCTCCACAATGTCGTCCACCGGCTCCGGCGGCTGATACTCGTAGAAATAGCGGGTCATCGGTATCTCATAGCCCACCTTGGTCTTGCTCTTGTCGATCCACGCATCCGGGGCGTAGGGCAGGACTTCCCGGGCAAAATAGGCGTCAATGTCCTGCACCAGCGGCACATTTTCAGTGTCCCGCAGGGCAGTGTCCGCCACCGGCTTGCCCCGCTTCATCACGATCTCGCCGTTTTCGTCCCGCTGCGGACGCTCCACTACGATTTTGTTGTAGCCGAACTCCTCACTGCCGAAAATCTTGCTCTCACAGTACACGCCGGACTTGTCCCCATACACGGCATTGTTCCGGTATTCGCCGTAGGCCTGCACGATCAGTTCCCGGCAATGGTCGCTGATGTCGTTGCGCTTGGTGCCGATGGCTTTGCGGCGCTGTTCATAGCAGTGGGACGCGTCAATGAGCTGCACCTTGCCGCAGCGGTAGGCGGGCTTGTCCTTACACAGCACCCAGATATAGGTGGAGATGCCGGTGTTCATAAACTGGTCGGTGGAAAGCTGAACAATGGCGTCCAGCCAATCGTTTTCCAAGATATACTGACGGATGTTGCTGGGTCCGCTCCCGGCATCGCCGGCAAACAGAGGCGAGCCGTTCTGAATGATCGCCATTTTGCCGCCCGACGCCAGCTTGGACAGACCGTTGAGCACAAAAAGCTGCTGGCCGTCGCTGATTTTCGGCAGACCGGGCGCAAAGCGCCCCAGCTCGCCCTTGGCAGCTTCGTCCTCCACGGCCTTCTTTTCCCGCTTCCAGTCGATGCCGAAGGGTGGATTGGAAATGCAGTACCGGAAGGTGAAGCCGGGAAACTGGTCATCAGAGAGCGTGTCACCGAACCGCATATTATTGGGGTCGCCGCCCCGGATCATCATATCCGCCTTTGCAATGGCAAAGGTGGAGGGGTTAAACTCCTGCCCGAAGCAGGTCACTTCCACATCGCTGTTCAGCTCGTGGATGCGCTCCTCCATACAGGAAAGCATCTGCGAGGTGCCCATCGTCATGTCGTACACGGTCACATTGCCGTCATCCAGTTTGGCGTCGCACAGCAGCAGGTCGGTCATCAGATAGATGATGTCCCGGCTGGTGAAGTGCGCTCCGGCCTCCTCGCCAAAGGACTCGGAGAAACGCTTGACGAGATCCTCAAAGATATAGCCGCAGTCCACGGCGCTGATTTTATCCGGGCCGAGGTAGCCTTTGGGGGAGTTGAACTCCTTGATGACCAGATACAGACTGTTGCACTCCACCATACGGCGAATAATGTTGTCAAAATCAAACTTGGCCAGCACATCCTGCACATTGCCGGAGAACCCGGCCAGATAGTCCCGGAAATTCGCCTCAATGTTGTCCGGGTCTGCCAGCAGGCTCTCAAAGGTGAAACGGCTGGTGTTATAGAACTGATAGCCGGAAGCACGGGTCAGAAAGCCGTCGATAACCGCCAGCTTCTTAACCTTTTCATATTGCTCGATCACCGCATCGTGGGTGGGCAGCAGGCAGTCGTGAAACCGCTTGACCACCGTCATCGGCAGGATCACAAGGCCATATTCGTGGGGCTTGAACGGCCCGCGAAGCACATCCGCCACATTCCAGATCATCGTGGCCTTTTCCTGTATATTTACGCCCACGACGCTGCTTTTTTCGTTAACCATTGCTTTCTCTCCTCATCCGACTGCCACTTCGACCTTTTTACCGCTGAAGGCCACGCCGTATTTATAAATCGTCCTGACCCCGGCTGTCGTCAGCTCGGTTTCGTATTTCTTGTCGTTGATCTGCTGCAAGGCCGTCTCGGACAGCTTTTTCAGCTTTTCGTCGCTGCAATTTTTCTCCGCTTTCAGCTCGATCAGGATGCCCGGAAGACCCTTTTGCGTGGGCTTCAGCTGAATGTCATAGCGCCCGTCGCCGGATTCCCGGTTGGAGGTCACGAAAGCGCCGCCCAGCAGGGCGCACAGTCCCAGCATAAAGCCGTGGTAGAAGTTCTCCCCGGCAGTATCGAAGGAGCTGACCGACTGGGTCAGCAGCGTCTGTATCTGCGCTTTCAGCCGTGCGTTATCGCCGGAGAAGATGGCCTCCTGAACGGAAATCGCCGTGGACGGCGGGATCAGATTCTCCAGCCGCTGCAAGATCTCCTTGTTATACACCAGAGAAATCTCCCGGTTGGGCAGGGAGACCTCGCACATAAAATCGCCGCTGAAGGAGGGCGTGGTTTTCAGTGCCTTCAGATAGCCGGTCACCAGCAGGAAGCTGTAAATGGTGGAGGGATTGCTCTTGATCTGCGGATAGATCACGCCGGTGTCGATGAAGGTGGTGAAGGTCTCGCCGTTGACCAGGGAGGTCAGACGGTTATAAATCTCCTCGTCCGCCTGGGCAAGCACTTCCCCGATAATATCGTTGCTGCCGGTGGAGACCCAGAAGGGCCTCGGCTCACACTCGTTGCTGAAGTAGTTGACCACCGACCACGGGTTGAAAATCTCCGTCTTGCCGAAGCGGTAGCCGTCGTACCACTGGCAAATCTCGTCGTACTTATCGGCAGCGCCGTAGTATTCCGCCATCTCCATCACCTCGTCGGCGGTGAAGCCGAAGTAGGCGCTGTATTTGTTGTCCAGCACGGAGTTGATGGACAGGTTGTTCATCCCGCTGAAGATGCTCTCCTTGGCCACCCGCAGAATGCCGGTGAGGAAGCCGAAGGACAGGTGCTGATTATCCTTGAACCCGCCGGAAAACAGGTTTCGCATAAACCGGATGACCTTGTCGTAATAGTCCTTCTGATAGCCCTGCTGGATGGGGGTGTCGTACTCGTCGATGATGATAATAGGAGCAACGGCATAGTGCTTGTGCAGCATAGCGGACAGGTCCAGCAGCGCAGAAGCCAGCTCTACCTCGCTGACCTTGCCGTCTGCCAGCTTTTCATAGGTCTTTTTGCTGTACTCGTCGCACTTATCGCTAACCAGCAGCTCCTTGTGCCGCCGGGTCTCCTTTGCGAAAATATCCCGGATGGCTGCAAAGGTTTCCTCCCAAGTATCAAACTTCACATCCTTGAAGGTCAGGAAGATCACAGGGTACTTGCCCTGATAATCCCGGTACTTCTGGCCGCAGGCCCAGATCTTCTTATCCCGGAAGTAGACGGAGGTATCCTTGTCGCTCTTTTCAAAATAAGTGCGCAGCATATCCATATTCAGCGTCTTGCCGAAGCGCCGGGGGCGGGTGAACAGTGTCACCATCGGGCGCTCGTCGATAAAGTCCTTGATCATCATCGTCTTGTCGATATAATAGTATTCCGACGAGGCAAGGCAGTAATTGGACACGCCGATGGGCAGGGGCAGCTTCGGCGCGCGCTCCGTCTTGCGGAAAGCGCCCGTTTTAAGCCGCTGATCCGCCGGCTTCTGCGTATCAGCGGGGATCAGCCAACGATTGCCCTGCTTTTTCGCACCGGCGATTCTCCCATTCTTGCAGAGCGTCGCAACTCTCCGCTCCGTTATATTCCAGCGCACTGCTGCCTCTCTTACCGAGATCATTTCAGCCATAGGGGATACCTCCACGCATAAAATCACAAGTACATTATACCCGGATAAAAGAACAATGTCAACAAAGTTCGGAACAATGTCGTTTCAAAACAGCATTGTTCTTTTTCTGCATATAAAATAAGCGGAGGCCATCGACCTCCGCTTGCTCGTTACCCGTATACAATTTCCTGCATCACGGCCTCGTTTGCCCTGTTTCGGATATTGTTCATCTTCCGCACCCACGACTGCGGTTCGCTGGCCTTCAACCTCTCCGTCACGCCCTCGGTGTCTGCGTATTGTTCTACCAGCCGAAGAAAGAGTTCCTGCGCCTGCTCCTCGATGTCTGCAAGGTGCCCATCCAGCACCCCGGCGGTCAGCAGGTTATAATACAGCACCCGGTGATGCTCCTTCAGATAAACTCGCCGCCGCTGCCCGTAAACGCCGATGGGGCGTTCTTCTTCGGGCGGTAAGCAAACATCCGGCAGGCAGTAGTCGCCCCGCCTTGTGTAAGTGCCGCCCAGCTGCTCAAATAGCGATTTCATATGTGATCCTCCCACTCAAAATTTCCCCGGCAGGTCTGCAATGCAAAATGCACCCGCCTTTCGGTTACAGCTTACCCAGCAGGAGGAAGAAGCCGACAGCATTGAGCAGTTCATCCTCCGGGCGAAGAAATACCACAACTTGCAGGAACTGACGCCCGCTGTGCTGCATGATCTTGTGAACAGGGTCTATGTTTCCGCGCCGGATAAGAGCAGCGGGCAGCGAGTGCAGGATGTGCATATCAGCCTTGCCTGCATTGGTTTCCTGCCGGAGAGCATCATTGCCGAAATGCTCACCCACGCATCAAAAAGCAGAACAGCGTGACTTTCGCCACGCTGTTCTCTCTAAACCTTATAAACCTGTCTTATGCGCTGCTACCCTGGTGGGCGCTCTTTTCTCTTTTATGCGGCAATATTCTTCC
>OQVN01000790.1_pt1 | contig 11593 bp, 6 predicted proteins | sample 1691621 | NCBI WGS metagenome assembly OQVN01 (sample SAMN03418278, study PRJEB22391) | human gut metagenome | biome: human-gut; feature: organic feature; material: feces | host: Homo sapiens | place: Tanzania | collected 2013-01 | reverse complement strand
CTTATTCTCAAAGAAATATGATACATGGGGGTATGACATCAAAGCTGAAAAGGTAAACAGACTTGCCCAGACGCAGATGAATCAGAACAAAATGCTATCGAAGGCCTTGGCTCAGGGACTAAAACTGACTAGCGACATAGAAAAGCTCAGGGAGTGCAATGTGTATATCATTGCGGTTCCTACACCTGTCAACAAGTCGAACAAGCCAGACATCAGCTGCGTAAGAAATGCCACACGCTCAGTGGGCAGCATTCTGAAGGAAGGCGACATCGTGGTATACGAATCAACCGTATATCCGGGACTCACCGAAGAAGTATGCGCCCCACTGCTTGAGGCAACCTCAGGACTAAAACTTAACCAGAGTTTCTACGTTGGTTTCTCACCAGAGCGCATCAATCCGGGCGACACGGTGCACACCATCGAGAACATTGTGAAGGTAACCAGCGGTTCTACCCCTGAGGCAGCCGCAATTATCGACAGTCTCTATGCTTCGGTACTTACCCACGGCACCCACAAGGCGCCAAGTATCAGGGTGGCAGAGGCCTGCAAACTGATGGAAAACTGCCAGCGCGACGTGCAGATAGCCTTCTTCAACGAGATGGAGAAGATATTCGACAAGATGGGCATCAACATTGAGGATGTAACTGCTGCCGCAAAGACCAAGTGGAACTTCGTTCCTGCCACACCGGGACTGGTGGGCGGCCATTGCATCGCCGTGGATCCTTACTACCTCATCAACAAGGCACAGGAGGTGGATGTGGTTCCGTCACTCCTCTCTACGGCACGCGAGGTGAACGAGCAGATGGCGGTTTGGATGGCGGGTAAGATCAAGAGTGCCTGCGAGAACAGAAAGTTCGTGGCTCCCGAGACCAACGTGCTGATTCTGGGCTTCTCTTTCAAGCCCGACAGCGACGACATCCGTAACACCAAGGTGGCTGACCTCTACATCAACCTGGTGGGAGCCGGCTACAAGACGACCCTCTACGACCCATTGGTAGACAGAGACGAAGTAAAAGAAGAATACGGAATTAAAGTAACCGGCGACGAGGCAGTGCTCAACAAGCAGTATCAGATTGTCGTAATCGGAACGAACCATAAGATATTTAATAACATAGACATGAGTAAGATTCTCACAGACAAGGGTTTCATTTGCGATATCTATGGAATTCATAAAGCGAGAACTTAGGCATGCCCTAAAAAACGAGAACTAAAATAGCATGAGTATGAGTAAGTGCAGAGTTTTAATAGTAGATGACATTGCTGAAAACATAGCACAAATGGTGAATATGCTCAGCAATCTGGACATCGAAATCCAGAATGCCGTCAATGGCAAGGAAGCCTTCCGGAATGGACAGACGCTTGTTAGCGGAGTCGTCCAGAGTTCTTTCAAACCACTGGGTAGCGGAGGTGATGGCCGGATTTAAGGCATCAATCATCACATAACGGCTTAAGGAAGCAATACGCTCGCTTCTCATGGGGTTTCTCTTGTAAGCCATGGCGGAAGAACCGATCTGGCTCTTTTCAAACGGCTCTTCTACTTCCTTTAAGTGCTGCAGAAGACGGATATCGTTGCTCATTTTATGAGCGGATGCGGCGATACCGGCAAGAATGTTTGCCACACGGGTATCTACTTTACGGGAGTAGGTCTGTCCGGATACGGGGAAGCAGTCCTTGAAGCCCATCTTTTCCGCAATCATGGGGTCAATCTTATCTATTTTTTCCTGGTCTCCGTCAAAAAGCTCTAAGAAGGATGCCTGTGTACCGGTGGTACCCTTGCAGCCCAAAAGCTTCATGGTGGAGAGTACATAATTCAAATCCTCTAAGTCCAGATAAAATTCCTGTAACCACAGAGTGGCACGCTTTCCGACAGTGGTAGGCTGCGCCGGCTGGAAATGGGTAAATGCCAGTGTGGGCTGTGCTTTGTATTTGTCTGCAAAGGACGCCAGCTCGGCAATTACATTCACCAGCTTTTTCTTTACTAACTTCAATGCCTCTGTCATGATAATAATATCTGTATTGTCGCCAACGTAGCAGGAGGTCGCACCCAGATGGATGATGCCCTTTGCCTTGGGACACTGTACACCGTATGCATAAACATGGCTCATAACATCATGACGGACTTCCTTTTCCCTTGCCTTTGCCACATCGTAGTTGATGTCGTCCGCATGTGCCTTCAGCTCGTCAATCTGTTCCTGTGTGATGGCGAGACCCAGTTCCTTTTCCGTTTCTGCCAGGGCAATCCATAATTTTCTCCAGGTACGGAATTTCATATCCTGTGAAAAAATGTACTGCATTTCCTTGCTGGCATATCTTTCCGATAACGGGCTTGTGTATACGTCTGTACTCATAAATTCATTCTCCTGTCTGTTTTGTAAGAGCGCTGTCTCCAAGGCTCATTTTATAACGTGCATCTTCTTAAGTCAACTGTCAAACTTCTGCTCCGCTTCGTCCACCATACGGCTGATTTCCTGCGCATACACAGGATACTCTGCCGCTACGGCGCGGATTTCATCCCCTGCCTGGGTTGCGAGCTGCCTGTTGTACTCCATCTGTTCCCGTAGTGCCTGCCTGCGGGTGTTCAGTTCATGGCGGATTTCCACCATTTCCTTATGGTCAAGCAACGCCTGCGGCTGCCTGAACCACCTCTCCGGCGACTTTACCCGGTAACGGGAAAGGGAATACAAAAGCTTCTCCCGGTAGTAGTCAATCTTGGCCTCCGCCTCCGCAAACTGTTTGCGTTCTTCCTTTTCCGACTGGTACTCCTCCCACAGCTTTTTTAACTTGGCGGCATTTTCCACGGAATACTTCATATATAAATAGTTCAGCAGGTTCGTGTTGTTCACGTAACGGATTTTTACTTTGTTCTGAAGCTGTACCAGGCGCACTCTCGCCTTTTCCACTCGCTCCAGCTCCTTCTCCATATCCAGATACCGGAAAAATAAAACGGGCAATGCCACCGCCACTGCCGCAATCAGCACATAAAAAGCAACGATGGTCTGGTAGGAAAACACGAACTGTAAAATGAGCAGCATAATTATACAGATGACAAAAGTAATAAGTACAATCATGGTCATGCCCCGGCAGTCGTTCAGCTTGCCGTACAGCTCGCTGCTCCGGTAATCATAGGCGCTTTTTTCGCTGTCCAGCTTACCCAAATCCTGTTTAATCAGCTTCTGGTACTGTTCCGCCTTTGTCAGCTTCTCAATCCCCTCCGTAACCTCGTTTTCCTGTGCCTGCATCTTGTCATACTCGGCATTGCTCATGCGGGTTTTGGTGAGGTACTTTTTCCGCTCCTGCTCCAGCGCCACCAGCTTTCCTGCGCTTACCTGTATCTCTTCCGTCTGTTCCTTCGGCAGCGCTTCTATTTCCTCAATATCCGTAAGATAGGAGGTCACCAGACTGTACTCGCCGTTTAAGAGCGTAAGCTCTTTTTCCGCCTCCGCCATCTGCTCCAGACAGTTTTCAATATACTGTTTTCTTTCTTCCGGCTGTTTGAAATCCACCCGGTCGCGTTCGTAGGAAATTCCTTCTTCTATGTCCTGTTCCCGCTTTTTCTTCCTGCCAAAAAGCCAACTAAATAAGCCCATGGTACCTTCTGTTCCTTTCTGCCGCCGGCAAAGCGCCTTTTATGAAAATCCCCGCCCGCCGTCCGTTCCGCCGTTTACAGCGCCACATGCGCCCGGTATTCTTCCTGCAGACTTTCGATGTTTTTTGCCATTTCGGAATAATAATACGAAGCTTCCTCCGTCTGTCTCTTAAAAAGAAGCTCCTCCGTATTCCGTTTTTCTTCGCTCTGCTGCCAGTCCTCCGCCGCTTTCTCCAGCCTCTGTTCCAACTGCATGCTTGCCTCATAATAATCGGGCGAACCCGTTACAAATGCCACGTATTCCTTTTCGGGAAGCTGCATTCTTTTGGCGGTCAGGAAAGCCGTAAGTTCCTCTTCCTCGCCGTTCCGCCGGTATGCCTCTTCAAACATTTCCGCTGCCTTCTCATACCAGAACAGGCGGCTGAATGCAACGCCCTTGTTATGGTAAATAGTCGTGGACAGCAGCTTTTCTTCCTCCGGCAGCTCCTTTAAGAGCTTGTCGTATTCCCGGACAGCCGTGCGGTATCTGCCGTCTGAAAGCAGATGGTCCACCCTGTTTTTCTGCTTCTCAAAGGGGCTTAAGCCTGCTCCCTCCCGGTAAACCGCCTCGGTCTTTTTGATGACATCGTTTTCATACAGATGGACATACTGCAGGATAATGCCGGCAAAAGTACCCGGGTCCGTCTTCTTCTGCAGAAGGGGATACAGGGCAGCCGCCAGCTTCGGCAGCATCAGCTCTTCTTCTATCCAGCGGATAAGCTTTCTGTCCACAATGCTCCTGTCTAAAAAGAACGCATCCTCTTTCAGAACATAGCAGAGTTCTTCCGCCGAATAGACCCGGACGCCGAGTCCTTCCAGATAATATGGAGTTTTTGCATAAGCACCGGTGCTAAGCAATACCTTTCCCAATTCTGTCCGCTCCTTTTTTATATCTCAAAATTTTCCGTCCATTTCTGATAACCGGACGGCGACAATTCTCCAAATCCCAAATCTTCCACATACAGACGGACTTTATTTTCCCCCGTCATGGAAATTTCAATATACAGCCTGGTCGGCGTCTTCCTCTCCGGCAGTCCCGTAAGCGTCACCTTGCCGTAACGGGCATCTTTGCCGTTTAGGGGAGTCAGCACGATATCAAAGCTATTGCCCTCATCCAGATACACCTCTGTCTGAAATCTGGCATCGTACCAGCTTACGCCGGCGTCTAAAAGTGCCAGATAGGAGGACTCGCCCTGCCGGTAAACCTTCATGCCGATGTTGGCTTTCAGCTTATCCTCGCCCAGAAAGACATATCTGCCGGAAATCTCCGTGGGATACAGCCGTTCCCGTAAAGCGTAGCAGGCGCCCTTGCTGTAAAGGTTGTTGCCCTGGAATACCCGGCGGTTCCTGCATAAAAACCGCAGCGACTCCTTCATCCATTCCTCGGAAAAGCCTTCGCCAATCAGGTATACAGAGGTAATCATCTGCCCCTCTGCCAGCTCCTGCGCCATGGCGAGCATTTTTTCATCCATCTGTGTAAAAACGTTCTGTTTCTTTTCTTCCTCCTCGGGGTAATCCCCGCAGGCAAAGAAATTCCGTTCGTCTTTTTCTATGTAGACCACCATGGGCGTCGTTCGTCTGTTGCATTCCATCCGGTATATTTTCATCACATCCGAATGGTAATCGCACAAAAGCACCTGCCTTACCCAGATGTCCTCCGGCTGATGTACCATGTACTGATAAAAGCTTTCCGCGTAGCTCTGGTAAAAGAAGCTCTTCGTTTTTAAGGAAAGGCCTGCTGCCACCTGCTTTAATACTTCCACCGTTCTCTCATCCAGACTCTCACAGGAAAACATAAATGCCTCCACATGGTCGGTATCGCCGATGACACTAAGTCCCGACAGGCTCCTTTTTACATAAAGGGTGAGCAGGGCAATGGGGTCATATCCGGTTTCCTCTATCACCACCGGCTCCCCTTTTTTTGCCAGCCGGAACAAATCCGTTACCAGCTCGCCTTCCTCTTTATGCTTCAGGGCATCCATACCGTAAAACCACTGGTTAAAGCCCTTTCTCTTGCACAGGCATAAGGGGATGTGATACTTCTCCGCACCGGGGAGTACGGACAAAGTTTCCGGCTCCGCCGCCTTGTCGGACAGAAAACTGATCTGCGCGTAGTTGTCCGAAAGGTCATATCCTATTAACCATTTTTCCCTCATCCGCTTCTCCTTTCCGCATCCTGCTATTTTCTGCCGCAGGTAAACTGCTTTTCTGTCTGAACGCCTCGCTTACCGCAGGGTAATCTGCTTTTCTGTCTGAACATCTTGCTTACCGCAGGGTAAACAGCTTCCCTGTCATAAATTCTTTCCGGCGGTATTCCTCGTACAGCTTGTCCACCGTGGCATAGTCCTGCATGGCGCTGCTGATGCTCATATCGTTAATCAAAGCAAAGCTGCCCTCCGCCATAACCGTATCACTCTTCTGCAGGGTGGCGCTTTCCGTTACCTGCTCCTTGTCATGCACCACTTCCATGATGTAATACTGCAGGCTTTCGCCGTAGAACAGCACGAAATCCTTGCTGTACACCCCGCCGTATACTTCCTTCATTTCTTCCACAAAGTAAGAATTGTCATTTCTGCCGTAGGAGGCATTTCCCTGCGGCACATAACTGTCCCCCGGCGCATACCGGTAATAAATCATCACGCGGCTGTCCGGGGAGGACGCCTTGTATTCCACAATGGTTCTGTCCTGCAGCGCTAAAATATCCGTATCCGTAATCTGTGGGAAAGCCGTGAACATCTTCATCATAATACCCTTGTCCACCAGGCTGCGGATAAAAACGGTCAGTAACGGCAACGTGTCCTTATCCACTTCCTCCGGATTCTCCGCAAAATATTTCACATAGGCAAGACAGCTGATTTTCTTCACGCCGTCGCCCCTGCGGCTCATGGCGGCAATTTCATCAAAAACAAAGCGGTCCGTCACACTGTCCCTTACAAAATACTCATAGGCACATTCCGCCAGGAATGCCTTTTCAATTTCCGGTCTGGCGCCGTTTTCCACATAGCTTTTGAAAATCTGCATCCGCTCTCCCACGTAAGAACCGGAGAAAAGCATCTGCGTCAGCATCCGTTCATTCAGCTCGTAAGTATCCACGCAGAAGCCCACGGCTGCTTTCCAGATATCCCGCAGCATTCGGATGGTGCCTTTGGCATACAAAATCAGATACCTCAGACATCTTTCATCGTATTTTCCGTGTGCAAAAGCATAATACGCCATTTCCGTAAGTGCGCTGTCCTCTGCATACTCGGTCTTTTCAATCCATCGGCTGCACAGCCGCATTAAAACCTTCGGCTCAATGCCGTAAGGTCCCATCGCCGACAGCCAGTAGTATGCCGTATCTTCCATACCGCGCACCACCATATAACGGAGAATTTCGTTGCGCGACTCCATATCGTCGTAAGACATCACATCCACATTGGAAAGAAATGCCTGCAGTTCCTCCGTTCTGTCCTGCTCAAAATAATACCTCAGCAGTCTCTTCGCCACTTCTTTTTTCAGCTTTTCTCCCGCCAGCTCGTCCGTAAGAAGATACAGAAAATGCTTTTCGTTTTCCGGTGTAATCTCCTGCAGGGTCAGGCCGTCAAAGCACCGGTAGATATTCACATCATGCAGATTACCCGCAAGCGGTGCCACGGCTTTCAAAAGCCTGTCTGCGGTAAGCAGTTTTTCCGCCTCATAAAACTCGGAATTCATGTAGCGGTTCTGCGCCTCGTCCTCCAATAAGATGCGGCTGTCCGCTCCCGGCAGCGAAACATAGGCTTTTCCGTCACAAACGGGATAAACCTTTTCGCCCTCCATTCCCGGGTCATACACTACCACGCGGCGGATGCCCTTCTTTTTCACGGTCACTTCCTGTAAAAAGGCAAGCTGGGCAAAATCATCCGTCAGCTCGCCCATGAGCATCTCGGGTGTCAGCAGATTTTCATATAAATAGGCAAGGCACTTGTTTATACGCCGTTTGCCAATCTGGTTTATCAGAAACTGTCCCATCTGTCCTAAATAAGTGCGGTACAGCTCCGGGTAATTTTCGCGGTATTTGTAAACATTGGCATACAGATACGCCGCCTTGTTGTACGGAAGGCTGTTCTGATAGGAAAAATACATCAGCACCATCTTGGGAATGGGCTCCATACCGGCTATGGCCACCTGCTCCGTATCCATGCTCTGCATGTAAAATTCATACAGTCTGGTCAGGCGGATTTCCCGTTCCACGGCAAGCTTATACCAGGTAAAATATTCTTTGCCGGTGCGGTTGCCCTTCATAAGCTGGCTGCAGATTTCCCGAAGCAGTCCGTCATCGGCTGCCGTCCGGTAGCAGGCAGTCAGAATTTTCAGTAAAAAGGCATCGTATTCCTTTTCTTTGCCCGCCAGATAGGTAAGCTGCATCACCACATCCGGGCTTATCATTTCGTGCCGTGCCCCGAAATAAAGCAGCTTTTTCTCCTGCGTGCCGAGGTGCATCAGCAGGGAGGGATTGCTGTTCAGCAAAAGCAGGCTTTCCGTGTAAATCACAGGGCTGCAACAGCCTCTCTCCAACTGCTCCTCCAAAAACATCCATCTCTTGGAATAGCTTTTATTGTATTCTTCGGAAAGGTATAAAAGCAGCCAGGCAATCCGCCATTCGTCCTTATTTTTCCGGTACAGCTTTTCCACCTTGTCCGTTACTTTATTGACATAGGACTCCTCTTCCGATATGAGGGACGTCAGATACAGATAGTAAGCCCACAGTACATCGTCCTCCACCGCCGACTGGGCAAGGCTCTCCGATACATGGTCCAGTATCCATTTAACCTCGTTTATCCGCTGCGCCGTAATCAGAAGCTGCGCATGGAACAGTCTGGCATACAAATCCCCGTCGTTTAAGGAAAGCAGTTCCTCCGTAAGCCTGCTGCTTTCCTTCGCCCAGCTTCCGGCCCCAATTTTTTTCATGCGGAAATCCAGATAAAGCTGCATAAGCTGCAGGGTAATTTCCTTCTTTTCCCGCCTCTGTCTGTAATCGTTTGTATGGCGCTGTCTCTTCACCGCCACAGGCACTTTCACGGTATCGTAACTGCCCTTCAGAGCAATACTGCCTAAATTGTTGCCGTCATGCAGTCTGCTCGTATCGATATGTACGGAAAGCCGGCACAGGTTTCCCATAAAATCCTGCTCCGTCAGAACCTGTCTGGAAATGCGGATAAAGTCGCCCTCCGTTTCCACGGTAAGGTCCGTGTAGCCCCAGCCGTTGCGGGTAATCATAAGCACCGCTTCTTCGTCTTCCTTCGGGTCGTCAAGCAGAAGCATTTCCGGCTGAACGATATATTCGATTTTCTGTTTTTTATGGATACCGATTAAAAATTCTTCTATGTTTTCCACATGTCCCGATATGTGGGAAAGTCCTAAATAATACTCCCGGTACTGTCTGTCCTGCCCGGTGAGCATGTCCGCAAAATCCGGTGCATAGAAAGCCGCAATGGCCTCCTCGGGATTGGTCTTGGCAAGATTGGCAAAATGGAACAGGTTTTTCACCTCTCCCAACGAAAACGCCAGCTCCTTTTTCTCCACCTGCACCGTAAAGGGCAGGCTGTATTCGCCATGATTGCTGATAATGGAAAATTCTCCCTTTATTTCTTCCCCTTCCCGCACATTTTCGCCGTGGAAACAATACGCAATCTCTTCATCGTTTCCCACAAACTGCGTGGTCAGACATTCCATACGGCTGTCCGTTGTGTAGACAAGCCCTTTGGTAAGGCTTCCCTGACGGGAATAAATCCGGAAGCTTCCTTCTTTTGTTTCGCCCTTTTCAATGGACAATTCGATATTTGCGCATGAAAAATCAAGGGAACTCTTTCCGTCCTCGAAATGTTCCTCCAGTAATCTGTTAATAACCTCTTTCATGCCTTCACCCCTTTGCCCTGTCATGTTTCCAGTATACCATTTTCCTATAGGAATAGGCAAACTTTTTTTCATCCGGCATATACTGTCTATAAGTAAAAATCATGAGGTTTGATATGGACGCAACTCTCTTTACCAAAGCCGGCTTTTTACGGATTAACGTCACCTCTTCCCTGGGACAGATACCCGTAAAGGATGCCACGGTCTCCATTACCTATACCGGCGAACCCGGACGGGTGTTAGAGGAGCTTACCACCGATGAATCCGGTCTGACCGATACCATTGAGCTTCCCGCTCCCGACATATCCTACAGCCTTGACCCCGAAAGCGAAGTGCAGCCATATTCGGAATTTACCATTACCGTAACGGCTTCCGGCTATGAGACCGTCATTGTCAGCGGCTCCGAAATCTTAGCGGAATCCCTTTCCACCCAGCCCATCCGCATGAATCCTCTGGATGCCACGGAAGAATATGAAAAAAGGGTGGTCATTCCCGCACATACTCTTTGGGGCAGCTACCCTGCCAAAATTCCCGAATCCGAGGTGAAACCCATTGCGGAAACAGGCGAAATCGTTTTAAGCCGTGTGGTGGTGCCCGAATATGTCATTGTCCATGACGGTGCTCCCAGCGACCGCACCGCCCAGAATTACTGGGTCAGATACACGGATTATATCAAAAACGTGGCTTCCTCCGAAATCTATTCTACCTGGCCGGAATCCACCATTTATGCCAACGTGCTGGCTATCATGTCCTTTACGCTGAACCGCGTCTACACGGAATGGTACCGCAACCAGGGCTACAACTTTACCATTACCAGTTCCACCGCCTACGACCAGAAATGGATTTACGGCAGGAACACCTACCAGAACATCAACCGGATAGTGGACAGCATCTTTACCAACTACGTTTCCCGTCCCGGTATCCGCCAGCCGCTTTTTACCTCCTACTGCGACGGGCAGCGCGTGACCTGTTCCGGTTTGAGCCAGTGGGGGTCCAAATACCTCGGCGACCAGAGCTATACCGCCATCCAGATTTTGCGTTATTATTACGGAAACGACATTTATATCAACACCGCGGATATCATTTCCGGCGTCCCTTCCTCCTACCCCGGCTACGATTTAACCATCGGTTCCTCCGGTGACAAGGTGCGCCAGCTCCAGCAGCAGTTAAACCGCATTGCCCAGAATTACCCTGCCATTCCGAAGGTTACGGCAGACGGCATCTACGGTTCCGCTACGGCTGCTGCCGTCCGCAGCTTCCAGAACATTTTCGGACTGCCCGCCACCGGTGTTGCGGACTTTCCGACCTGGTACGCCATCTCCCGCATCTATGTGGGCGTCACCCGGATTGCGGAGCCGTCGTAGAGAAAAAATTTTCTTTCCAAACTTGTTATGCGGATGCACGAAAAAAGGGGGCTGTTTGCACAGCTCCCTTTCGTTTTCCTAAAAGCTCCGGATTTTATCGCTTCCGTCATCCACGGTGTTTTCTATCTTCAGTATTTTTACATCATAACCGGCGCCGGGATTTACTTCTACGGAAACCACATCTCCCACCTTGTGCCCCAAAAGCGCCTTGCCTAAGGGGGACTCGTTGGAAATGAGGCCATGCAGGGAGTCGCCCCGCATGGTCGTTACAATCTTGTAAACCTCCGTACTGCCGTCATCCGCAAACTCTATGGTAACCGTGTTGTCGATACCCACTTCGTCCTCGGCGGACTCGTCGGATATGACCTCCGCCGTCCTTATCATACGGTCCAAGAAACGGATACGGCTTTCGTTTTTGTTCTTTTCCTTCTTGGCTGCATGGTATTCAAAGTTTTCACTTAAATCCCCATGTGCCCTGGCCTCCTTTACGTCCTCCAAAAGCTTCGGACGCAATGTCAGCTTCCGGTATTCAATTTCCTCTTCCGCCGTAAGAAGCGGCACCTTGCCGATCTCCTTGAGGTACATGCGCACGGGGTCGTCGAGCTTGGCGGTCTCCACGTCCTCGGGCAGGGCCTCGGGCGTTTCCAGATCCTCGGGCAGGCCCTCGTCCTCGATGGCCTGCATCTCGCTGAGCGTGGGGTTGTCCATGTCGCCCGAGCCGATCAGATCC
>OQVN01000789.1_pt1 | contig 11604 bp, 9 predicted proteins | sample 1691621 | NCBI WGS metagenome assembly OQVN01 (sample SAMN03418278, study PRJEB22391) | human gut metagenome | biome: human-gut; feature: organic feature; material: feces | host: Homo sapiens | place: Tanzania | collected 2013-01 | reverse complement strand
ATTGCCTGGGATGCCCTGCTTCACAGGGAGAGACCCTGGAAGAGGCAGCTATGGTGCATGGTATTGATGTAGATGAGCTTATGAAAGTGATCGAGGAGCTGTAAGCTTTGTATGTCTGTTTTGGAAACATCGCCTGACCGGGGCACACAGGTGAAACAAAGTATTTATGGAATTTCATAGCTCAGATTTCCGCGCAATCGAAATGTGTCCGTCGATTGCGCGAATTTGAGAAATCTAAAGAATTCAAGGAATTCAGATCATCGGCCTTTGGCCGTCTTTTTTTTGCCTTTTTCCCTTAGATAAATTATCTGTTCCGACATTATGAAGTATGACTGGTCCGGTAGATTCTTTCAGGGGAGGCTAATTCTGTGGTACTTTCAGTTCCCAGCCGGAATAAATCAGAGCAGGGTTGCGGATCAGTTCCCGGTTCAGGGAAACGATTTCAGCCACGGAGCAGTTGTACTTTCTGGCGATTTTCCAAAGGGTGTCGCCCTGTCTGACGATGTATATCCCGCTTTTCTTATTCTCAGGCAGGACAGTATCGGGAGTGCCGCCTGTGATAGGCGCTCCGCTTTTGGGAATCTTAAGCTGCCAGCCTGCGTGGATCCGGTTCGGGTTCTTGATCCGGTCACTGTTGGCCGTTACGATCTCGGCTATGGAGCAGCCGTATTTTCTGGCAATTGCCCAGAGAGTGTCACCCGCCTGTACGGTATAGGTCACATAGGAAGGGGTGTTTTTCACGACAGGAGAGGGAACTTCACGGTCGGTCTGTTCTCCAGGGCTGCTGTCGTCAGTCTTATACTGCTCTACGATATTGTTGGTGTTGTTGCCGGGAATGATGGGAGTCGTGTTCCGCATCCACTTTGCGTAGAATACTTTGTCTCCTGTATCGGTATCTGTGATCTCTGTGACGGGCGAACCGGAAAAACTGCTGTCCGCATACCAGCCGTCAAAGCGGTATCCTTCGCGGGTCAGATCATTGGCGGTCGGGAGAGTTGTGCCGGTGCCGTAAGTGTAGCCGGTTACTTCTTTTCCGGGGGCGATCGTGCCGCCGTTCGTCTGCAACGTTACGGAATAGGTGGCGAGTTCCCATTTTGCCTTGAGGGTCATAGTGCATTTGACTGTATCCGTGTCAAAGTTCCATTTTGTTTCCGTACCGTTGTTATCGTAATACCAGCCGTCAAGACTATGCCCCTCTTTGGTGGGAGCGGGATCCGGTGCAGTGAGTGTCGCTCCGGTCTTGCTCCAATTCACTTTCTGTGTGCTGGGCTGATCCCCGTTGTTTGGGTCAAAAGTGATCACGAGCATACCGCTCAGGGTGGTGGCACTGCTGAAATCACCGCCTGAAATTGTTCCGTCCTTGTTCTCAACTGTGTCGGTAAATGTGCCGCCGTTAATGGTACCACTGCTCTCATTTATGACCTTATTCGTGAATGTGCCCTTCCGGATGGTGCCGGTGTTGGTCACTTTGCCACGGAACTCAGTGCTGCCGGCGGCACCCTCATTGCCGGTGATCGTGCCGGTGCCGTACCTATTGGTATCGTTCGTCATTGTGCCGGCTATTTCGCCGCCGTCAGCATTCAGGATGCCAACGTTTGTTATATCTGTGTAGATTTTTGCATTGCCGCTTATAGTAAGAGTAGTCTCCTGACTGGGAGTATTGTATACAGAGCTTGCATCATTCGAATTATAAGGATCACCGATCGTGCCCCCTGTCATGGTGAACTGATTATCATTCCTCACCCCGCCGCTTGAAGCATATTGGGTGGTGGTGCTGATGCTGGCTTTAATCGTACCGCCTGACATAATAAAGGATCCAGAGTTGTCCACACCGCCGCTGTATAATCCTGTGCATGTACGGATTGTTCCGCCGTTCATGATAAAGCGGCCGATGATATTTGAATTCCACAGGGCGCTGATGCCCACACCACCACCCCCGGATTGTGCGTTGCAGTTGCGGATCTCAGAGCCGGAAGCCATGATGAATGTGGACCCCGGGGAGACAGACACACCGCCGCCGTTTTTTGCAGCGCAGCCGATAATACTGCCGCCCGTCATGGTGAATGTGCTGTTCTTGCCGATGGCAGAGTCATAGGCAAGGCGTACACCGCCGCCTTGACCAACTGCCGAGCATCCGACGATGCTGCCACCGGTCATGGTCAGTGTACCGCCGGCATTAACAAGCACACCGCCGCCGCCATCACAGTGGACAGGATCACCGCCACCGCCCGTAATAACCCCACCGAGGACAATTTCCGAGCCGCCTTTGTCCAGTTCCCACATGCCAATGTTCCAGTACTGATATTTACCGCTCGGGTTAAAGTTGTGTGGTGTGGATGGGTTGCTGTCCTGAATCGTCAGATCGCCGTCCGACTCTACCTTGATTACGCTGAAGCCGCCGGTCATTTTCAGTACATTACCGTTCAAATCCAGCGTCACAGTGCGGTTGACTGTCAGAGTACTGCTGATTTCAACATTACCCTTCAGTGTGATCCCGGAAATACTGTTATCTTCCAGTGCGGCCGTCAGTTCCTCCGCTGTCGCCACTTCCTTCACACCGTTTGCGACCGGCAGTGTTGCGTACAGTCCGTTCAGAACCGCTGCCGCTTCATTTCCCGATGTGCTTTCCGGGGAACCCGGACCCTCTGTGGATGTCTGGGGATTCGGCATCTGTCCGGTTTCCGCTGCCGATACCGGCATGGAGACCAGAGAAAGTACCATGGAACTGCAAAGCAGCGCCGCATAGAGCCGTTTTCTTTGTTTTTTCATTTATTTTTCCTCCGTTCCTTAATCCTGTGGTATTTTCAGTTCCCAGCCGGAATAAATCAGAGCAGGGTCGCGGATCAGTTCCTGGTTCAGGAAAACGATCTCAGCCACGGAGCAGTTGCACTTTCTGGCGATTTTCCAGAGGGTGTCGCCCTGTCTGACGATGTATATCCCACTTTTCATATTCTCAGGCAGGACAGCATCGGGAGCGCTGCCTGTGATGGTCGCTCCGCTTTTGGGAATTTTAAGCTGCCAGCCTGCGTGGATCCGGTTCGGGTTCTTGATCCGGTCACTGTTGGCCGTTACGATCTCGGCTATGGAGCAGCCGTATTTTCTGGCAATTGCCCAGAGAGTGTCACCCGCCTGTACGGTATAGGTCACATAGGAAGGGGTGTTTTTCACGACAGGAGAGGGAACTTCACGGTCGGTCTGTTCTCCAGGGCTGCTGTCGTCAGTCTTATGCTGCTCTACGATATTGTTGGTGTCGTTGCCGGGAATGATGGGAGTCGTGTTCTTCGTCCATTTTGCATAGAATGTTTTATTTCCCGTTTCGGTAGCAGAGATCTCTGTAATAGGAGAGCCGGAAAAACTGCTGTCTGCGTACCAGCCGTCAAAGCGGTATCCCTCGCGGGTGATATCAGCGGCGATCGGAAGAACTGCACCCGTGCCGTCAATGTAGCCGGTTACTTCTTTTCCACTGGAAATGGTACCGCCGTTCGTCTGCAGCGTTACGGAATAGGGGATGCCTTCGAAAACTGCTTTCACGGTTACGGCACCCTCAGGCATGGTAAATGTATTGTCGTCCTCGATGCCTAGGGTGTCAGGATTTACCTCCCATTCCTTGAGGCGATAGCCCTCATGCGGTGTGACACTCAGCGTAACCTTGTCACCCGCTGCCGCAGAAGTCGGACTGGCCTGCGCAGTGCCTTGTCCCTCGGTCAGGACATCTATGGCATATAACCGCGCCCATTTTGCCTTCAGTGTCATCTTTCCGGTAACAGGGGTGTCAAAGTCAAACGCTGTGTTTTCATCTGTCTGATACCAATAGGCAAGACGATAGCCGGTACGGGCAGGGGCAGGAGGAGTGACTGTAGTATTCTCCATCACATGCCGATTTTCTGCTTTAGCCGTTCCGTCATTCCACTCAAAGGTTACCGGATACCATGTGGAACCGTCGCTAGCCGGCAGGGTTGCAAACGACCCGCCATTAATTGTACCGGTATTGGTCACTAATCCATAGAATACACCGTTGTTAATCGTTCCCTTATTTGCTACCGCCCCATAGAATTCGCCTCCGGAAATAATACAGGAATATCCGTCATTTAACACCGTATCCATAAACTTGCCACCGGAAATTGTAGCGTATGAGCGGTTTACAACATAGCCTTTGAAAATAGTGGTTTCACTGCTTCCGCCGGTAATCAATCCTCTTGAATAATTATACAATGAGCAGTTATTTGATCCGGCCGGCGACGCTGCCATTGTTCCGCCATTAGCATGCATTATGCCACCGGAAATACATATATTATCCCCAGATAATAGGTTAGAGTAGTAAACCGTTCGAGCTGTATTACTGCCAATAAATGCGCTGCCGCTCATCGTAAAAACAGGACGACCTCCTAGCTCTGGCGTTATGCCTACGCCACCGCCATTGCCAGAGAGACGACCGCTGACACTGCATTCCGTAATGCTTCCGCCTGTCATGGTAAAGCGCGCACCCTCCGACAGGTCCTCGGCTACACCCGTTGCGCATACCCCGCCACCATAACCATGATTAAGACTGTTGACTGCACAATGTTCAATGCTGCCGCCTTCCATAATGAATTCGCTGCTGCTTCCCTCGAGCCACACGCCGCCACCATAGGCAAAATAAATATCCACCCAACAGCCTATGATGCTTCCACTCATCATGCGGAAGGTGCCGCCTTTAATACACACACCGCCGCCGCCCGAGCCCTCGCTGCCGCCGACCTTACAGCCGACAATATTTCCTCCTTGCATTGTCAGTTTGCCGCCATCATGGATATACACGCCGCCGCCATATGGGGCATCACCTCCTGTGATAATGCCGCCGGAGACATTTTCCGTACCATTTACTTCATCCAGTACCCACAGGCCGTTACCGTCCGGGGTAAAATGGTGCGAAGCCGTTGCATCACTGTCCTGAATCGTCAACACGCCGCCACTTCCCACCGTGATAACGCTGCCCTGGACAGTATTATTTTCATATTTGAGTATATGGCCGTTCAGGTCAAGAGTGACGGTATGGCTGACAACCAACGTGGTGTCGATGGTAATGTCTGCCATCAGCTTGACAGTGTCATTTGCACTGTTTTCCAGCGCCGCGGTCAGTTCTGCCGCTGTCGTCACCTCTGCTACACTGTTTGCAGCCAGCACAGCCACGGACAGCCTATTCAGGGCCGCTGTAGCTACGTTTTCTGATACAGTGGAGGCTTCGTTTCCAGATACACTTTCCTGCGGTTCTAACTCCTCTGTGGTTGTCTGGGGATTCGGCATCTGTTCGGTTTCTGCTGCCGATACCGGCGTGGAGACCAGAGAAAGTACCATGCAAATGCAAAGCAGTGCCGCATAGATCCGTCTTCTTTGTTTTTTCATTTATTTTTTCCCTCCCGTTGTTGTGATGCGTTTCCTTTTCCCGTGCCTTGCCCGCGGTGTTCTCTTTCCCGGAGTCTGATACACAGTACTGTGATCATGACCGCCGTGGCGAAAGAAATTACCCCCACCAACACATAACCGCCGGCATCTTCATGCAGCAGGATAGAGCCGTATATTCCCCGGGCGGTGATCTGCGTCTGACCGGCTGCAGTGTGCACCGTTCCCACAAGGAACGCAGACAGTGCCATGCACAGGGCAGACAGCCGGCAGATCCCGCGGCGCTTCTTCCGGCAATACTTTTCAAGCACCCGTTTTTTCACCAGTTCGACCCGTTTTTCTGTATCATACATATCGTTGCAACCTCCCTTCGGAAAGTAAAGTCATAAAATACGCATGCCCTTCATCTAATTAGGTACAAAAAAACGAAAAAACTCTCACCTGAAAATGAAATTTCTTCAAAAAAATAGGAGCTGCCGACAGCAGCTCCGCAAAAGACAGGATTCAGTTGTGATTCTGGGGCAGGCGGACAATCAGTTTTCCCACCGTCAGGATCAGCACAGGCAGAATGTATGCAATATACTGTATCGCACCGCCATAGGCGATCAGAAGATTATAAATTGCATGAAAAGTGATGGCTGCCCCGAGCAGACCGCAGGTTCCGGCGATCTTCAGCCAGGTGCGCTGCCATACATACGCCAGTCCACCGCCGACGATGGCACCACAGATCACGTGCATGGCACCCGTTCCAATGCCCCGGAAAAAGATAAAGGAAAAATGTCCGGCTCCGTTTTGAATCAGATAGCAGACATTCTCAAAGGTGGCAAAGGAAAGTGCAACGATGATGGCAGCATTTTTTATCGGCACCGGTTCAGGCTCAAATACAAGAAGATAAAAGAGCAGCGGCAGGAGTTTCATCACTTCTTCTACCACAGGTGCGATCTCTGCGGTGGCGGCAATCGTATCCGCTGCGTAAAGAGCGGCAAAGAAGGTATTGATGTAAGCGGAGAGCAGGCATGCCCCCATTCCTGCAAGACAGCACAGAAAGAATTTGACCTGCCGCCTACCCATGCACAGGGCGGCGATCAACAGGGGTGAGGCCATACAGATAAATACATTTTCAATATAGGTCATGTCCGCACCGCCTTTCCTGTGGCAGGCAGCAGCCCGAAAAGGCAGACCGTCAGCAGAAGATCACACCAGCAATAGGGACTGAAGATGGAGCCGTCCGGCCAGAAGCAGCCGGAGGTCCACAGAGCGTATTCTGCCGCAACATAGCAGAGAATTTCGATGTGAAAATACCGCAGGTTCCGTCCTTTTCCCGCCTGTGTCTCTGCGTAGACAAGACCGTGGATGGAACGATAGGAGATAAGGATCATCATGCCGCACCAGAGCAGGTTGGAGAGAATGTCACCAAAGGTACAGTAAAATGCGCACAATGGAACTCCGATCAGCGGAGCCAGCAGGGATTTCCGGCAGGAAAAGCTTCTTTCCTCCGGGGAGGAGAGAGTATATTGCAGGAGACAGAGAAAAATAACGCTGGAGATCCAGCCGAATTCTGATACATAAAAGATCCGTGGTGTTTCGGAAAACAATAACAGATACAATGTCCAGTACAGGGAACCCAGTGCGAAACAGCCATAAAAGCAAATCAGCAGAAAATATGACAGTGTCCGATGTCTCAGATAACGAATGCCGCTCAGACAGAAGCCCAGCAGGGTAACGAAAAATTGCAAAAGATTAATGATCAATTCCATTGGCGCGGTCCCCCCTCTGCTCTGCCTGCTCTTCTTTGTCCAGCAGATGGATACGAAAACACAGGATCGTCACGCATACGCCGAGAAGAAATGAAAGCAGCCCTATTATGATATATTCGGGTGCAGCGCCGCCAAGGATCGTTGCCGCCGTTTCATATCCGGAGGAGATCCCCGGCACCATTTGCCCGGAAATCCCGGACATGACAAAGGAAGCCCCGAAGATCACAGCAAGGCATGCCGCTATGCAGGAAATAGCAACGATCCGCCGCTGTTTCCGTCTTTTTTGTCGCTCTTTTTCCGCAATCCTTCGTCGGACTTCTGCGATCCGTTCCTCATGACTCCGCATTTGTTATTCCCTCCCGTTCCAATAATCCCCGCAGACGCTCTTTTCCCCGGTACATTATATTAGTGATCTGCTTCTCACTTTTTCCCATAACTTCAGCGACCTGCCGATAACTCATACCCTCAAAATAGGCCAGATAAAGAGCTTCTCTGTAATCCGGATGCAGTTCACCCATGCATAAATGCAGGATCTGATCCCGTTCTTTTGTCCGGATCACCTCATCCACCAGTTTCCCACCTTCCGGCTCTTTGGTCAGATCATCAAGGCAGAAGTGATGTCGCCGGATGCTTTTATGGCGCAAAGCCATATGTCGCGCAGCTTTATACAGGTAAGCCCTGAATCCGCCATCCCGGATATGGGGCCTTTTGGCGAACAGGTAGGAAAATACTTCTATCATCAGGTCCTCTGCCTCGTGAACGTCATGCAGATAGCCGTTGATGTATAAGGTCAGTGGATTGTCGTATTTTCTCATCAATTCTTCCAGCCCTGTTTCATCGCCGCTTAAATATTGTCGGTATAATTCTTCGTCGGAAATCATATTGTGTACATCCTTTCCACTGTAACCGGCGTTTTGACCCTTTGTAATTCCGAATGTGTATGGAATTGCGTAAGCTGCATTGCAACGGAGCAATCATGTATTAAATTTTATTATATGCGAATAAGATTATATTTTCAAGTTACGCGTTTCCCGGCTTCTTTTCTGCAGATCTTCGCCGGGAGAGACAGGTATAAAACAGCCATAAAAATAAGAGAGTTCCCACAGAGCGGGAACTCTCCTGAATGTTATGATTTGTTGTTACATTGAAGTATTAGAAAGACGCTGTAAAGCGTGGTCGGCGATCAGTGTGGCACAATGCTCCTCAAGAAAAGTAAGGCTTGCCGGTGTGGAACGCCTGGGGATACCGTATTCAGAGATGACATTGCAGACACGGTCGAAGACCTCGCGATCTTCTTCGCCCTGTGTCAGGATCAGATAATATCCGTCGGAGCCCTCTTCGTGATACAGAGTGCTGAGCCCGTGATAATGGCTTCCGGCTATTACTGCCGCATTGATCACCTGTTTCAGAGATTCCATACGGAACAGGCGGGAGCGTACACTGTCACTCTCCTCAGGAACGGACGCGGAAGGAGCTTCAGGAGCGCTTGCGGTATTGTCTTCGCTCTGGATACGACGGAACAGATCCAGAACCTCGTCTGCCGTGCTCTCATCACTGTCCTCATCACTGTCTTCCGTAACGGAAGGAGCAAAACGGGAAAAGCGGGTATCCAGTTCATCCGGGTCTTCTACTTTGGTAATGATCAGCACGATGCAGTCCGCATTCAACGGGATGGCCTCGATCATCAGAGGGATGTCTTCGGCTTCAAAGCCAAATTCAAAATTGGCCTGCTGCATCATGTCACGGAACAGGGATTTTGCCTTTTCCGTACCGTAGGCAAGTTCACTTATTTTTAATTCGCGGCTGGCGAGATCCTCGCGGGTCAGCGTGCAGCGAATCTGATTTTCATTTACTTTTTCTATTTTCATGCGACAACACTTCCTTTCTGCCTTCGCATTGGTATGGTATATAGCTTATACTTTCCCTATATTTTAGTCAATAGACGCAGTTCACTCTTTAAAAAAATTTAATAAAACAGCTTGCCAAACAGGTCGTGACAGTATATAATCTAACCCATAGATGCCTCTGATACTCCGGTACGGAGAGGAGGCTGACGGATTTCTTATTTTCTTGTTGATTTACGAGGAACGATTCGTTCCGTTTCATCCCATTTTTATTTGTATTCACAAAACGATGGAGAACGTTTATTGTTTTGTAAAATATAGTATGGAGATGTCTTACAGGCATATACGTGTCTGGTCATAATATTTCAACGGATAATTTCACAATCATAATTCCAAATTTTTCATTTTATTACCAGTACTGTCAGAGGCATTTATATTTAATGAAGAGGTGTCTGCAAGAAAGCGGCAACTGAGGAAAGTCTCACAAATACTTTTGGTCGAAGGCTGCTGCAAACGGTGGATACCGGTATTTACTCCTATTACATTATAGGGACAGAAAGTGTCAGCTCACACCGTGAGAAGATCTGAGATCTAAAAAGGGAATACACTGCAGGAGCGCAAAACGGGATTGCCTCTCTGGCTGTGTCCTGCAGTGTATGAATGAACATGTATGAATGAACATGTACTAATGAACTTTTATGTGTTCCTTGTATTATATGGAGGAACTGTGATAGAATAAAAATGTTCTGCCGATGTGGGCGGAATGTAAGAACGGGCAAAAACGATGCAGGTTGGTCCTGCGGATGGGAGCACATATGAAGAAAAAAATATTACCGGTGATCATTGCGATCCTGTTGATCCTTGTGATCGGAGGCGTAACGCTGGGCAAGGTGCTGCTGGATAAATATTCCTACAGCAAAGAAGAAGCAGACTGGAATGAATTCTACCAGGTGTCAGAGACAGACAGAAGCGCTATTATTTTACAGGATGAGATGGTGGAGGAACAGGCTCTTATCAGAGACGGTGTCTGCTATTTTGATCTGGCAACTGTGCATAAATATATGAATGAAGTGTTCTATGCGGATATGACGGAGAACCTGCTGTTATATGCCACTCCGACGGAAGTGATCCGGACGGTGTTCGGCGAGACTTCCTATAACACAACGGAAGGAATGCAGGATGCGGGCTTCGTTATCAGCTTTATCGAAGGAGATACGGTATATGTGGCTGCGGATTATGTAAAGCTGTTCACGAATTACTCCTATGAATGCTATGATCGACATGTACAGATCTATACGGAATGGGGCACCAGACAGGTGGCACAGCTGAAGAAGGATACAGCTGTCCGTTTACGCGGCGGTGTGAAGAGCCCGATCCTGACGCAGGCAGCGAAGGGAGATACCCTGGAGATTTTAGAGCAGATGGAGACATGGAGTAAAGTAAAGACTGCGGATTCCGTAATCGGCTATGTGGAGAATAAGCGTCTGGGAGATATTACGGAAGAGACCGAAACTCCGGTGACGGATTATCAGGAACCGGAATATACTTCACTCACCGGTGACAGCAAGATCTGTCTTGGATGGCATTCCATTGGTGGCGTCGGCGGTAACGATACGCTGTATTCCATGGTATCCGGTACGAAGGGAATGAACGTGATCGCACCTACCTGGTTCAGTATGACCGATGAGTACGGAGCGTTCCGAAGCTTTGCAACGGCGGATTATGTAACCACCGCCCACAATATGGGACTGCAGGTATGGGGCGTACTGGATAACTTTAATTACGCTAATGAAAACGGTATATCCATCAGTACATTAAATATGCTGTCATCCACCACGGCGAGACAGACCCTGGTGCAGAATGTGACGGATACGGCAGTCAGCCTGGGACTGGATGGCATCAATGTAGATTTTGAACAGCTGAGCAGCGATTGCGGACCTCATTATGTGGAATTCTTAAGAGAACTTTCCATTCAGTGCCGTAATAAGGGACTGGTACTCTCCGTAGACAATTACGTACCGTTTAATTTCAATGATTATTATCGCCTGGATATTCAGGGACAGGTTGCTGATTATGTTATCATTATGGGATATGATGAGCACTGGCATGGCAGCAAGGACCCCGGAAGCGTGGCAAGTATCGGTTATGTATCCGATGGACTGGACAGAACCCTGCAGGAGGTTCCGGCGAATAAGGTAGTCAATGCACTTCCGCTCTACACTATCCTGTGGAAGACAGAAGGAACAGATGTGACGGATGAATACATTACCATGCGCAATGAGGCAGATTTCATGAGCAGAGCCGGTGTGACGGCAGTGTGGGATGAAGAGACTTGTCAGAATTATGCGGAGTGGACCTCTGGTAATGCTACCTACCAGATCTGGCTGGAGGATGCGGAATCCATCGCCGTGAAACTGAACATGATGACCACGAAGAATATCGGTGGTGTGGCAGTATGGCGACTGGGCTACGGAACACAGGCAGCCTGGGAACTGATCAACGCCTACCTGCAATAACTTGAGAGTTAATGAAATAGTTGTTCTAAAATCCACGCAGAAAGGGCTGCCCGCCCCGGACTCGGATGCTAGCTACAACTGTGGATTTTCTAAAGGAAAGTGGCCAAG
>OQVN01000787.1_pt1 | contig 11611 bp, 7 predicted proteins | sample 1691621 | NCBI WGS metagenome assembly OQVN01 (sample SAMN03418278, study PRJEB22391) | human gut metagenome | biome: human-gut; feature: organic feature; material: feces | host: Homo sapiens | place: Tanzania | collected 2013-01 | reverse complement strand
ATAATATAATTTAGTAAGTCAGATCACCACTCTTTACTGTGTGGTTCTTGCCACCATCCCAAGACTTACCAGTGCGCCAGCGTGGGTCACCGATTTCCTTGGTATAGATAGGATGTTTCTTCACCTTGTCAGAAGCATTGTAGTAGAAACCACTGATGTCTGAATAACGGTAAGCATCCTTCTGGAACTTCTCCTTGGCATTTACTGTACCGATAGTCCAAGGGCTCTTGAAGAGCTCGCCAGCCTCAAGCTGGTAGCCTACAGCGTCTGCCTCATTCCCGTTATGGTTGTCACCAAACTTGATCTTGGTTTCACCTTCACCACCTTCGTTAAGGGCTCCCTTGTTGTAGCCAGCACCAGTCTTAGAGTTAGAGAATGCGTTCTGCATGAACATACCATCCAGGAGGTTTGACTTAGGGTCTGTAGATGTCTTATACTTGTCGTAAGCAGGAACTACGGTAGAGTAGTTGTCTGCAAAGTCGTAAGTAATATCCTTGGTATTGATGATCATACCCTTCTGGAAGTAGTCACGTCCACTATCATTCTTGTTACCGGCAAATACGAAGAGGTTCTTCTTGCAGGTAATCTTAGAACCACCTGGAGCATACTGGATTTCGAACATCAAACCGTGGCTCTTGTTGTTAGAGCGTGGTGAGAAGTTGACGAATGTATTGTTAGATACATTGATGTTCCATTTTGTACCATCAGGCCAAGCCAGGTTCTTTGCCTCTGTAATCAAGGCGTGGCGTGGACTGTTGATGATAGTATTATTGGTAAAGGTCAAATTCTTGTAGAAGTTTGACTTGCGGTTGTTACCAGGACCTGCGAACCATGAGTAACCACGGCCGTTGGTATCATAACCACCTTCATCGTAGAATACACAATCGTTGACGGTCAACTTCTCTATAATCTGACGGTTAGGACCCTGGAAACGGATGAAACCACGAACATGGCCACTGAATGTACATCTTTCGATACGAAGTTCAGCGAGTGAGAATGACAATCCCTGGCTGTACATATTCATGAAGTAGTTCTGGGTAATAGTACATTGTGGATTACCGTTTTCTCCCTTCTGGTCGAAGTAGTTGAACCAAGCCATTGGGTGGAAGTTGATGTCCTGCATGATGATAGGCTGGATAGCCAATGTCACACCATTCTCTGCACCAGAACGTGCATTGCGGCACAATCCCCAGTTCACTGCATTTGCTGCGGTCTTAGCCTCGCTGTTGTAACCGATTCCCTGGAGAATGGTTGCACGACCCTTACCAGCAGCAATATCCGCAGGATTGGTTGCAATGGTAAAGCCCTTGGTCATTTCAACTGTTGAAGAGCAGTAGTAGGTCTTGCCGCCTTCCAGATAGAATACCTGACCTTCTGCAATCTTATTGTCAGACATATAGTTGGTCAGGATGGTATCGATACGGGTAGCAACAAGGTTCTCGCAACCGAAGATCTTACCCTTCTGCAAGCCCATGTTCTGCAACAAGGTATCGCGCTTAGCCTCTTCTGCTGTATTTGCCTTGATGAGGATAGGCTCGCCTGGGTCACCTTCCATACGTACCATGGTAGAGTTGTACTGGCGGTCGTAGTAACGCTTGATGTTGTTGTTCTGTCCGCTTACGATATAAGCAGCGTTAGATTCCAGACCTTCAATATGAACACGGCCAGCGGCACGCTGTTCTGCAGTAGGTTTGATGATGTGTTCTGGAAGCTGTGCGTTATCAGCAGATGGAACTACGCGGATTTCATCGAATACCCACTCTCCATCCTTTACCTCAGCACCTGCATTGAAGAAATCCTTGTAATCTTTCTCGTAATTGCCTTCTGTCTGTGGCATGAAGCACACATCCATAGAAGTCTTGGTTACATTCTCTGTCCAGAATACGCTTGGTACATCGTAGCGCATACCTGTTGTCAAGGAACCGATCTGGTTACGGTCATCATCACGTGACTGGTCTACCTGATGAGAACCATCACCCATACCATACCATTTAGAGTTATGAGGATTGTTCAGGTCGTTTCTGTCAACGAGTGCACGGATGGCATACAGATAACCTGTGCTATACTGCAAGTCTTCGTGCAGGAAAGAAAGCTGGTCAGCAGTCAATATGGTATCCAGAAGATTGGGATTTTCTGCTTTGTCCCATGAGGTTCCCATTACTTTTGCTTTCAATTCGTATGCATCTGCACCATCTACACCGTACCAGAATAAGCGCATGTCATTCACGTGTGTACTTGCCTTATAGCCGTGCTGCTGCAGGTAGAGTGCGATGTTTGGATCTACTCTTGAAGCAATGTCACAATAATATGGAGTAGTTTTTGATGCCGTGTTCTGTGAGCTGCGGAACATAGGCATAGGCAGACGGTCTGCGTCTGCATCGTTGTAGCCATCGTCGTCTTTGCACGAAGCAAAGAACGACATGGTTGCAGCTAATATCATTGAAAATATAAATAATTTCTTCATATCTTTTATGATTCTAAGTCATTGATTAATAACCATAATAATTCTTGTACTGTCCCAGGCTGCGGCTGATTACATCTTTAGGAATTGGCAGGATGTATCTTACAGATGGGAGAGTAGACAAGTTTACTTCGCTGTTATACTCAGGAATATTGGTCGTCTGCATAACTCCCAGCTGGTCAATGTAGATGTAACCTCTGATAGAGCATCTGCATTCAGCCTTAGCTATACCTGTGTCATCATCAAGCCAGTTGAAAAGATATGCTTTCTTCCAGTCGGCTTCTCCACCTTCCTGAGGCATCAGCTTACCGTTGAGTCCCCAGTTCTCCCAAAGGTTATCGATGCTGAAGTCATCGCCCTGAGTCTTGTAAACCTCAATGATACCGAGGCTGGCATCTGTATTGGCGAAGTTGAATACCTCAGGATAGTTGTCTGCATTATACTTCTCTGGGTTTTCTGCTACCTGCTGGTTCCACTGAGCTCTTGTACGGGTTCTGTAGAAGAAGTCGTTTGGTAAATCATTGAAGTTACCATCTACGTCGTAGCTGTCATCACGGTCACAACCCATACCATAATACTTCCAGAAGTTCTTGTAGAGCACCTGGCTGTAGAGGTTCCAGCGAACAAGATCCTTCCAGCGGATATTCTCACCGCCAAATTCCCAGGCACGCTCGTCAACGATAGCTTTGAAGAACTCATCCTTGGTACCGAGTGCACTTACGTAGCCGTCTACCTTTTCAGCCTTGTTGGCTGCACCACGGAACGCACGCTCACGAACCTGCTTCAATGCGTTCTTGGCTGCATCGGTAGGACCGTTCAATTCGTTTTCTGCCTCTGCATACATCAGGAGAACGTCAGCATAGCGCATGTATGGGAAGTTGATACCGGTATTACCTTCAGAGGTATTACCCTGAGTATGACTTCTGTCCCAAAGCTTAGACCATTTCAGACAGTAGTTGGTATATGAATTCTGCAATGCTGCAATACCGTTGTAACCGTATGACCAGTAGCCTACCGTATTGCGGCGTACATCTTCCTTGTCAAATGTGAAACGATAGAAAGCATTCAGGCCTACGCTACCGCTCATCTTACCCCAAGGGTGATCGGTATCACCGGCACTCGAGAAGTCTGCCTTAGGACCCTGGATATAACCGATGTTTCCATTTACATTCTGTACGAATGGGATTTCGAAGATGACATCGTCGTTGCTTACTACTGCATAGTTACACTCATCGTTGAATACCTTCATATAGTCGTTGGTCAACGCATGAGTACCTTCCTGGATGACAGAATCAGCGTATGTACGGGCAATCTTGTAATACTCCTCGTAGTCAGCAGCACGCTCCATGGTACCTGCAGCCTTTGTATCTTCGCCATGGCGGAGAGAATAACCGGCACGGAACATGGAGATGCGGGCAATGAGAGACCATGCAAACTCCTTAGAGCAGCGCTCTACGCCTTCTGTGATTTCCTTAGCCTTCTTCATCTTTGGCGCAGCCTGCTTCAGGTCGTTGATAAGCGCAGTAAGAATCTCATCACGGTTTCCCATAGGCATGATCAGAGATTCCTGATCGTAAGTACGGGTGAAGGTGAAAGGAATATCTCCCCAGAGAATCACCATGTCGAGATAGTTCATGGCACGGATACACTTTGCCTCACCAATCATCTGGTCGAGGTCTGCATTGCCGTAGAGTGATGACTTCTCTGCTGCATTTACAAAGTTGTTGGCACGTTCGATAGTCTGGTAAGCTGCATCCCAGGTGCTCTTGATACTGCTACCGTCTGCCTCACCGTCAAACTGTTTCCAGTCGTTGTGATTTACGCTCTTTATTTCAGCTTTTGAAGTAGAGAATTCTACATCGCTGCTGAAATTGAAGGTTGTGAGGTATGCATTGCCGTATGTGTTACTGCTACAGGTAGACTGGTAAACCGCATTCAGCAAGCGGTCGGCCTCTTCTGTACTGCTGAACACTTGTCCGTCGGTCACCTTAGAAGGAGCATCTACATCCAAGTAGTCGTTGCAGGAAGACAAGCCTGCCAGCAACAGACTGCACATCAATATATTTTTAATTTTCATATTGTATTTCCTTATTATATATTATATACCTAGTTTAGAATGAAAGGTTCACACCGAAGAGGTAGCTGTGGCTACGTGGGTAGCGGTTCCAGTCAACGTTAGGTGTCAAGCCATTCTGAATGTCAACTTCTGGGTCATAGCCAGAGTAGCCTGTGATGCAGAAGATGTTAGAGCCTGTAACATACAAACGGAGGCGAGAGATACCCCACTTCTTTGTAAGAGTTGTAGGCAATGTGTAACCGATTGTCAAGTCGTTGAGACGGAGGAATGAACCATCTTCTACGAAGTTGGAGAGGGTGTAGTTCTTGGTTACATCCTGTGGGTTCCACAAGGTCTTGCCGGCATTGAGCTCTTCGTAAATATCGAGGTAATCGATGTGCTGTGAATTGCCCAACAGGCACTCGTTGAGGTTGTAGATACTCTTGGTTCCATCTGCATTCTCGATGTAGATATCTCCATGATAAACCCAACGGTTGTTATAGTCAAACTTCTTCAATACGTTGCGAGGATTGGTCTGGCTGGCACCCTTTGCTGATGAAAGCTGGTATGCAGTAGCGTTGATAACGTCGAAGTCGAGCATGTAGGTGAAGTTGGCTGTGAAGTCGAAATTCTTCCACTTTCCAGACAAACCGAAACCACCCTGAACCTTAGGGTTGGTATTACCTACTACAGTACGGTCGTTGATGTCGATCTTGCCATCACCATTGATATCTTTCAGTTTGATGCGGCCAGGAGCAGTACCAAACAGACCTGTTACGGTTGGCTTCTCCTGTACGCCAGGGTTCTCTGCCAGGTATGCCTCATCATTGGCTGCATAGCTGAAGCCATTTCTGTGGAATTCATTGAAACCATAAAGGCCTTCGTATACATAACCATAGATAAGACCTACTTCCTTACCCTCTACGAGGCGGAAGTTATCCTCTGAATCCCAGGACTTACCAGGGATGTAAGCGTCTGTACCGTTAATCTTCTCTACCTTGGTCTTGTTCATACCCATGTTGAAGTTTGCAGAGAGAACATAGTCCTTACCGCGGAGGATATCACCATTGATAGAAAGCTCGAAACCCTTGTTGGATACACGACCTACGTTCTGCCACTGCTGTGAGTAACCGGTTGTGGTAGGAATCTGGCACTTGTAGAGCAAGTCGCGTGTGGTGTTCCAGTAAACTTCAGGAGTAAGCGTAATGCGACCCTTGAAGAGAGAAATATCGGCAGCCAGGTTGCGGGTTACTGTAGTTTCCCACTTGATCTTGTTGTTAGGGAACAAACCGTCTGATGCATAATACTTGTCACCATTCTGGGTTGTTGTACTTTCACCCCAGCTAGGACCACCCTGTGCATTGATGTTATACTGATAACGCCAACGGTCATCACCGATGTTGTTGTTACCTGAGAGACCGAATGCAGCACGGATTTTCAACTGGTCGATGACGTCCTTGTTCCACCAAGACTCCTCAGAGATAACCCATGCACCAGAGATAGATGGGAAGTAACCCCACTGGTTACCTGGAGCAAATCGGGTAGAACCATCGGCACGCATGGTACCTGAGAGCAGGTACTTGTGCTTATAGTTATAGTTGATCTGACCGAAGTATGATGCGATACGGTTAGGAGTTGTTACGCTTGATGTGCTGGCGTATGCAGAACCCAGACCCATGTTGTTGAAAGCATATCTTGGAGATGTGCTCTGTGGGAAGTAACGGGATGCCTGATAATTGGTTGTGGTTTGGGTATGCTGAACTTCCTGACCGAGCAAGAAAGAGAAGTTGTGGTTCTCCTTCAGAGTTAAGCTATAGTTCAGGGTATTTGTCCAGGTATACTTGAAACCACGGGTGTTTGTAATCTGAGCCACAGGCATGTTCTCGTTCTTGGCAGCCTCATCTGTCAGATAGCCGTAGAAACGGTTATTGTCAGAGAATGACCAGAACTGGGCGATGTCTGAACGGAAGGTCAGGTTAGGAATGATTTCCCATGTGAGACTAGCCTGGTTGGTGAAACTGTAAGAATGCTTCAGCAGATAATTCTGATTGATGTCGTCCATAGGACTAGCCAACTTCCAGTAACGCTCTACTGAGAAGTCCTGCCATTCATCATCATAGTTGGTAAACTCACGGAGACCATTGGTTGGCTTGTAGTTCAATACGCCCACCAAACCACCTGTACCGATGCCACTGGCACCTGCACCGAGGTCACGACGATAAGTAAAACGAGGGTTTACCAAGAGGTTTACGTTCTTAGCCAACTTGACATTGATCTTGGTGTTCATGTTGGTACGGCGAACACCAGAGTTAGAGATGATACCATCCTGGTTGTGCTGGGTGAGAGAGGTGCTGAAGCGCAACTTCTCGTTACCACCATTTACGGTAACATTGTACATCTGGGTCAAGGCAGGATCGCCCATCAACTCATCTTGCCAGTCGTGGGTAGTCTTTGTCTTGTAGATGTCAAGGTCGTTAGGGTTACCGAAGTCACGGCGGAAGGCGTACTTCTTGTCGTTTTTGTCATAGGTTCCATCCAACTGATACTTAACGAATTCGTAAGTATCCAGCATTTCCTGCTTGCCTGCCAACCAAGAGAGCTGACCATATGCGTTGAAGTCAACCTTCACCTTACCAGCCTGTGCAGATTTAGTAGTAACGATAACTACACCATTACCACCTCGTGCACCATAAACAGCGGTGAGGGAAGCATCCTTCAATACATCGATACTCTGGATATCGGTAGGAGGGATGTCGTTGATGTTGTCAGCCTGGAAACCATCGACGATAAACAAAGGTTTAGAGTCCTGGGAACTTGAGATGGCTGAACCACCACGAATACGGATGTTGATGTCGGCACCAGGAGCACCATCGACTGTGGTAACCTGTACACCGGCAATTTTACCAGCCAAAGCCTCAGCTGCAGAAGCAACTGGAACAACAGCAAGCTTTTGTCCAGAGATTGAACCTACAGAACCGGTGAGGTCCTTGCGGGCTTTACTTGTATAACCGACAACGACAACTTCGTTGAGCTGACTGTTGTCATCCTTCAATACGATGGTTTGGGCTTGCCCCCCCACTTTTACCTCTTGTGCCACCATACCGATGTAAGAGATAACGGCAGTCTTGCCGGCTTTCAGGTTGAGCGTAAAATTACCATCGATGTCAGTAACTGTGCCATTCTTAGGGTTGCCCTTTTCAATGACAGATGCTCCGATCACTGGCTCGTTGTTTGCGTCCAGCACGGTACCTTTCACGACATTCTGTGCGAGGACAGAAGATGGTGTGAGAACCATCGTCGCTACTAGGCAGACTTTACACAATTTTTTGATTGCGTTCACCATGTAACTAACTTTTAAAATTTTACTAATTGTTTTTGTTTATGTAAATTAGGTCTTTAAGCATGCTACACATTATTATAATAATATATAGGAGCCTATTACCAGAATTTTCTAAAATTACTTTCTTTGTCATCTAACATCTGGAAAAAACTTCGGCTGAATCTATATAAAAGAATCCAAGAGGAAAGTTTTTATAAGTTTACATTTCTAGGTTGCGTCAATAATATATCGCCTACAAAAGTATAAAAAAGATTTAAGACTTCCAAGAAAAAAATGAATTATTTTAAGAAAAAGCGTGATTTTTTTCTTTTTTGGTTAAAAAGTGTAGTATATCGTAAGGGAAAAGTAGTTGATAAAACCAAAAACAGGCTATTGGAACTTTCTGCTCCAACAGCCTGTTTCTTCTTTGGTGTTTCTGACAGATACAGCGTATATTCTTATCTGTCTCTTATTGTCAGAACGAGATTAGAAATCGAGGGTGATACCCTTTTCGTCAATCTTCTTGTATGTCTTGTCGTTGACAGTCACATTCTTTGAGTTCTTGGCATCGAAGGTATGGGTCTTTGCACTTACCTTGATGTTCTCAAGCTTCACGCCATCGGTGCGGTTGATGACGATACCCTGCTGGGCATTGTTCACCTCCAGGTTCTTGATGTGGATATTGCTTACCGGCATCTCAGGGAGACCATTGAAGTAAGCGGCACGACGGGCTGTACGGCAGATGACATGGTTGATGTCGATGTTGCGGAAGCAAGGTGTTGTTTCGTCTACCTTGAACTTCTGTACCTTCTGGTTCTTAGCCTCATCGCCATCGTTGAGAACCTCAACGGCTGACTTGCCACCATAATAAAGGTCGAAGGTGATGACATCGGTCTGGATATCAAACATAGACATGTTGTCGATGTAGATGTTCTCTACTACACCACCACGACCGCGGGTACTCTTGAAACGGAGACCTACATCGGTGCCGAGGAACTGGCAGTCGCTCACCTTGATATTCTTTACGCCACCGCTCATCTCGCTACCAACAACGAAACCGCCATGACCCTTGAATACGGTACAGCCGTTTACGATGACATTCTCGCAAGGAATGCCGCGCTTTCTTCCGTCAGCATCCTTACCGCTCTTGATACAGATACCATCATCGCCTACATCGAAAGTTGAGTTGACGATAAGTGCATTCTTGCAGCTCTCCAGGTCAAGACCATCACCATTCTGAGCGTAAGAAGGGTTGCGGACCAATACATCTTCTATAAGAACGTTCTCGCACATCAGCGGATGGATGTTCCATGCAGGAGAGTTCTGGAAGATGACACCATTGAGCCAAACGTTCTTGCAGCTTACGAGACTGATCATTACAGGGCGGAGGAAACGCTTGATCTCATTCCACTCTTCTTCTGAAGCTGGAGTCTTAGGCACATTCATGTTGGCACTATTGTCAGCCTTCAATGCACCTTCTGTTGGGAACCAGTAGTCTGCTCTCTTGAAAGCACCGCCACGTGAGGTAATCTGCTTCCACTGAGCTTCGGTAACCTTCTGCTTCTTCAAAGGACGCCAGAATTCTCCGTTTCCGTCGATGCAGCCCTGACCGGTAATTGCCACGTTGGTAAGATTATGACCAGAGATAGGCGACTGGCAGCGGCGTGTATCCAGACCCTCGAATGATGTCTCAACAAAAGGATAGAGGGCATCATCTGGTGAGAAAAGGATGACAGCACCTTTTTCGAGATGCAGGTTGATATTGCTCTTCAATACGATAGGACCTGTGAACCATACGCCCTGTGGAACGATGAGTTTACCGCCGCCTTTCTGGGTCAGCGCATCGATAGCCTTGGCAAAGGCTGTGGTACAGAGAGAAGAGCCATCTCCAATGGCACCAAAGTCCTTGAGATTTACCTCATTGGCTGGGAATTGTGGACGGGTCACCTTCTCCATCTGGAATGGTAGATTCTCGTAAAGAGCATCATACTTCTTGATGTCGGTTGCCTGGGCACTTAGCGCCAACAAGCAAGCACATACCATGCTAAAAAATTTCTTCATCTATTTTTTCGGTTTGTTGGGTTATTATAATAAGCTATTTCTTCTGCAAAGATAAATATTATCTTTTGAACAGCCAAATATAGAAAGGCTTATTCTAAATAAATCGCTGTAAACGTTTTCGTGAAGTGGGGGATATGATAAGATATAAGCGGATATATAATGATGTTATAAATGCGTATATATATAATAAGGTATATAAACGAAAAAAGGAGAGAAGTGAACTTCTCTCCATCTTGGTACCCAGACCCGGGATCGAACCGGGATGGATTGCTCCACTGGTGTTTGAGACCAGCGCGTCTACCGATTCCGCCATCTGGGCAAATACCACTTTGCTTATTTGCGGTTGCAAAGGTACTAATAATTTTTGAACTGACAAACTTTTTGGGAACTTTTTTTTCTAAAAATGCGTTTTTGATGCAGAAACATTAAATTTTTGTTGTTTTTATAGTCCACTTTATTAAATTTCAAGAAAATCTTTGGCACTTTCACAGATAATCACTAACTTTACAGATGAATTTTGAAAACAAACAAAATATTAGACTCAAGATATGAAGAGTAACGGAAATAATTATTGTGTGATATTGGCAGGAGGTAAGGGTCGCAGACTATGGCCTTGCAGCCGCAGCAACTATCCGAAGCAGTTTGTCGACTTCTTTGGAGTAGGGCGCACCCAGCTTCAGCAAACCTTTGACCGTATGGCAAAGATTGTGCCTGCCGACCATATATACATCAACACAAATGAAGAATTTGTTCAGTTGGTAAAGGAACAGTTGCCTGAGGTTCCTGCAGAACGAATATTGGCGGAACCTATTCATCGCAATACGGCACCTAGCATGGCATGGGCCAATCATCGCATCTCGATGCTCAATCCTGATGCCTGCATCATCGCAACTCCTTCGGATCAGGCTATCTTCAATGAAGATGCTTTCCGGGAGAACGTATTGGAAGGCCTGGCTTTCGTGGCTGAACATGACCGTTTCCTGACGATGGGTGTGAAGCCAACCCGTCCTGAACCTGGATATGGATATATTCAGATGGGCGAAGCTATCGGCAACGGATTGTACAAGGTGCAGTCGTTTACTGAGAAGCCGGAAAGAGAGTTTGCCAAGATTTTTGTAGAGAGTGGAGAATTCTATTGGAATACGGGTTTATTCCTTTCTAATGTGAAGTATCTGCGTGAGTGCTTCTGCAAGATTCTGCCTCCTGTACTCCGTGATTACGATAAACGGTATCCGGAATTCAGTGTGGAGACTGAGAACGCTTACATGAAGGAGAGTTTCTCTTCTTATCCGAATATCTCAGTAGATTTCGGCATCCTTGACAAGCCTAGCAATGTCTATATGATGAAGTGTGACTTCGGATGGGCTGATTTGGGTACCTGGCACAGTATCTACGAGGCGATGCAGAAGAGCAGCGATGACAACGTGGTGATTGACAGCGATGTGATGATGGAGAATTGTCACAACAATGTGATCAAGTTGCCTAAAGGAAAGCTGGCTGTATTGAACGGACTGGATGGATTCATCGTGGCAGAGAAAGATAATGTATTGCTGGTATGCAAGAAAGAAGATTCTTCTGCCCTGGTTCGCAAATATGTGAACGAGGTACAGATGAAGAAAGGCGAAGAGTTTGTCTAAGCAAGAGTTTATTTAATTGAATTTTCGCAAGTTGGCTCCACACGCCCTGAAAGGGCAGAAGCTCCTAGCCCAGGGCA
>OQVN01000782.1_pt1 | contig 11675 bp, 10 predicted proteins | sample 1691621 | NCBI WGS metagenome assembly OQVN01 (sample SAMN03418278, study PRJEB22391) | human gut metagenome | biome: human-gut; feature: organic feature; material: feces | host: Homo sapiens | place: Tanzania | collected 2013-01 | reverse complement strand
CCTTGCTCGTATCTACCTTGAAATGCTATTTCGAGGGGAAAAAGGAGTTGTTCAAGGGGCTTGCCATCGACAAACTGGAGAAGGAGTGGAAGCAATATCCTGTGTTTCATATAGATTTCAATGGCATTAATTTTACTGATGCAGGAATGTTGGATAAAACCCTGTTAGGTTTTGTCGAACGACAGGAAAAAATATATGGGAGGGATGAGTTTGCAGAAGGATTGGGAAGCCGATTTGTATCTGTCCTCAAAGCTGCCCATGAGAAAACAGGTCTTCGTGCTGTTGTCTTGATTGATGAATACGACAAGCCTTTGCTAGATGTCTTGGACCAAGATTTGAATATTACAATCAATGGTCAGAAGAGAAAGTTGGAGGAATGGAATAGAGAAGTTTTGAAAGGTTTTTATTCAGTTTTCAAGGCAGCCGATGCCGATTTGCAGTTTGTTTTGTTGACTGGCGTTACCAAGTTCTCTCAGGTGAGTGTGTTCAGTGGTTTTAACCAACCTGATGACATCAGTATGGATGAGCATTACGAGGCACTTTGCGGTATTACGGAAGAGGAGCTGTATTCCACATTCGAGGAACAGATTAAAGTGATGGCTGTGAGATATAAGACTACAGAGGAGGGGATGAAATACAAGCTGAAAAGGAAGTTCGACGGTTATCATTTTAGCTCTGACATGCTCGATATCTATAATCCGTTTAGTATCTTGAATTCTTTGAGCAAGAAGAGACTAAGTGACTTTTGGTTTCGTACTGGTACACCAACTTATTTGGTTCGCTTGCTTTCCCATTTTAAGGAGAATTTGAATGAGTTGACTGGCAAGTATTATCCAACAAGTAGTTTCGTGGATTATCGAGCAGATGTAGAAGCGCCATTGCCTATGATTTATCAGAGTGGCTATCTTACGATAAAGGATTGGAACATGAATACGGATTCCTATCTTTTGGATTTTCCGAATGATGAGGTAAAAAATGGTTTCCTTACTTTGGTGGCTACTAGCTATTTACAGCCAAAAGAGTCGACTGATGCTTTTGTTTTACAAGTGGTGAGTGCTATGGACGTGGGCGATTGCCATCAGTTGGAGAATCTGATGACTTCCTTCTTTGCCAGCATTCCTTATAGCCAGCGTCGTAAGGACGATGAGCGTGAGAAGGAACGTTATTTTCAATATACCTTCTATCTCGTATTGAGAATGATCAGCTGTTTCACGGTCTTCATCGAAAAGCAGCAAAGCGAAGGTAGGGTAGATTGTGTGGTAGAGACTCCGAACTATATCTACATCTTCGAATTCAAGCGTGATGGTTCGGCAGAGGAAGCCCTGAAGCAGATAGAGGATATGGGCTATGCCAGGGAATATGCAGCAGATGGCAGAAAGATTTATCAGATAGGCTGCAACTTCTCATCGAAGACGGGAACCATTGATGGGTGGAAGATGAAGTAGGTAATCTGTAAGAATATCCCGAAGATGTAGTGATGCGGCGTTGTTAAGAATGAAACTTTTTTACATTAGCTTGCCTGAGATTCTCGTATTTTCAGACGCTTATTGTTCCTTTGAGAATATCGCAAATATGAAGAAGAATAGAAACTTGTTGATAATCAGGTGTTTGTGGTTTCTTGACAAGATGATGCCGTTGAGGAAAATCTATAGTTGTACGACTATAACCCCTATAGTTGTACAACCATAACTCTACAGTTGTACAACCATAGCATGTATAGTCGTACAACTGTAACTTTATAGTCGTACAACTATAGGTCTTGTTCTTAATATAGAGCAGAAAACGGGGATTTCCTGCCTCTCATTCCCCTTATTTTTATTGTTAGATTCAATATTTGTAGGTATATGAAATTTGGTTATAAATATTGACGGAAGGTGTGTCATAAGTTAATGAGTCATCCTTTTTTATTATTAGGACTGGTGCACTTTTAAGTTAGAATCTACATTTTTGTCATTTGGTACATACAGAATGGCATTTCATACAAGGTAGGTTTGGATATTTGGCTGATAGAAATAATCTTCTTACTTTTGCGCTCGTAATCGGGAAACGATAGAATGATTCGTAGAACGAGGAAAATGAAGTATAACTCTTTTAATATGTAATAAGGTATGAAGAAGATTATGATTTCGTTGATGATGATAGTAGCTGCCGCCACAACCAGTTTTGCTAAGAGTAACAATACCGATGTGGCAAATGCCGTAAAGAGCGTAGCCGAGCAAGTGAAGCAGGCACCATCCGGTACGGTGTATGGTGTGGTTGATAACACCAAGCACCACATCATCGTAGCTACTCCTTTTGGAAAGTACACCATAGAGAAGAAGGATGGCGGCGTCAGCTTTATGGGAATGTCGGCAAAGCTGGTATCATCAAAGAATAGCGTTTATAAAGTCAAGACATCTCTTGGTAATTTTACGGTGAATGCCAGAAAAGGAACGATAACTAAAAAATAATCGTAACAGGTTGTTTACCTTTTCATAAGGGATGGTATTATAGGTATAGGGCATTGAATTGTAGCCATGGAATAGAAATGTGGAAGTATTTTTCTCTCGGCAATGGCAGCGTTCAATGCCTTTTTTGTCCTTCGGGATAAAAAGCATCGCTAAAAGTTTGGCAGAATCAGGAATATTGCTTACTTTTGCGGTCAGAGTTGGAGCAGACGGAAAAGAACGGCTGCAATGAAGACTCAAATGAATGAGCGTATTGAACGTTAGTCTTGAAATAGAAATGTGGAAATTTCAAAATTCAACTATGACGAACAGCAATACGGCTCACGCTTTGGGATTATTGCATCCTTTTCTCTGTAGGGGGAAGGTGTCGATATACCTTTTGGCGTGGGCTATTGTTAGTTGCTAGTTGAAAGGTCTTTCCACAACCTCTATTTCGGCGACCGAACAATAGTCCCACGCTTTTTTCATTGAAAACTTAATGGCTATAGCTACTTCTGGGAACAAGTCAGCGAAGTAAATGATAAATATGGGAAGTCAATTCATTGTATTCAATACAAAGACGGAACTTTTAAGATTAGATGTTTCCAAAATTGTTTATTTCGAAGGAGATGGCAATTATACACAGATCGTTACTATTAACAAGCTGAAGGCTGTTGTTTGTTTGAATTTGTCTCAAATGGAGAAGTATTTGGCAGAGCATCTTGTAGATTGCAAGAGTATTTTTATGCGGGTGGGTAAACGTTTTATTATCAACACTGGCTACATCTATCAGGTTAATACGCAAAAGCAACAATTGATATTATCCGATTATGAGCATTTTGCATTTGCTTTGGGTATTTCTAAGGAAGCCTTGAAGCAAATGAAGGATTTACTCATAACTAAAAAATAAACTAATCAAGCAAAGAATTTTATGGAATTAATCATTGGACGTGATGCTGCTACATCTCAATTGAGAATAACAATGGGACAACAATCCAAGACTTTTGGGGTTGCTGGAAGTGTTCCTATGACTGTGAGCCGTCAACATTGTAGTTTGACCATTAATCCGGATGGTTCTTATAGAATTACGAATCTAAAACCTCAGAATGTTACTTTTGTCAATGGAGTGGAAATAATGGCAAAGACTATCATGGAAAAGGATAAAATAGAACTTGGTCCAAGCAAATTTTTGGTTAGTTGGGATTGGATAAAGAGTTTTGTTCCTCAAATGGTAGATTTTCGTCCATTGCAGCGAGTTTGGGAAGAATATGATGAACATAAACTTGATCAGCAAATTGCTGACCGCAAGTTTAATTCTCTTCGTGGCATCACTGGTTTGATTACCATGGGAGCCATCGCTTTGAGCATCATTTTCCCAGAATTTAGAGAAACTCCTCTTTATATAGGTTTGTATCTCTTAGGTATTTTGATTTCTGTAGGCTTTACTGTAAAAGCATATAAGGATTCTTCTAAGGGACCGTTAAGGCAGAAGCAGTTGACTGAAGAGTTTCAGCAGCATTATGTTTGTCCTCATTGTCATCACTTTCTGGGCTTTCAGTCTTATGAAGTTTTAATGCAGAATGAGGCTTGTCCTTATTGCAAGGCTAAAATTAAAAAGTGATTTTGTACAATAGAAGATAGGTCTTGTGTAATGAGCACAAAATAAGCATCTATCTATTTATTATTTCACTATATTTGCACCAGTTATAATTTTAAAACGTATGATTATGGCACAGAATGAAGAAACATTGTATTTCAATAATACACATCCTGAAGTTAGACAGGAAAGTAAAGATAAAACTCAGAACGCTGCTGATAAGGCAGCTTGGAAGAAAGTAGCGGTAAGTGGAGTTGCTGGAATCTTGTTAGGTGCAAGTGCTATGTATGTCACAGATGCCTTTGCTGCAGGTACGGAAGAAGTTCCCGATACAAAACCGGAAGGGGAGAATCCATCGCAAGATGCTGCTGCAGCTAATGATAATGCCTCTATCAAGGTAGCTGAGAGTCATGATGAGCAGAGCTTTAAGGAGGCATTCGATGCCGCTAGGGCCGAAGTAGGTCCTGGTGGCGCTTTCCATTGGCATGGTAATATCTATAGTACTTATACCGAGGAAGAGTGGAACAACATGACAGATGCAGAGAAGAACGACTATGCTCAGGCTGTAAAACCAGAAGTACGTGCAGAAGAAATGAATGCTGCTCCTCATCAAACTGAAGATGTTGCTATGGTATCTCATTCTTCTCATGCAGACCAGGATGTATCTGTTGCTCACAATGATGCAAATTTGCATCAGGCAAATGATGTGCAGGTGGCTGATGACCAAAATGCAGATGTTCATTTGGTTAATGCGGGTGAAGTTCAGCTTGCTGATGGCTCCATGGCTACAGTGGGTGTCTTCGACGTGGATGGTCAGGAAGTGAGTGTGGTAGATTTTGATCAAGATGGAAATCCTGATGTTGCGATTTGTGATGCCAATGGCAATGGAAGTATTGACGTTGGGGAAGCAGTTGATTTGCATACAGGACAAGTGATTACTCCAAGTGGTAGTGATTTCGCTGATAGCGGAGTTGATGATTCTGCTGATTCAAATCTCCAAACTGCATCCTTGGAGAATCCTGATGTTGCTCCTGATATGCCAGACTATATGTCTGATGCTGATATTCAGATGGCATAAACATTGATTAAAATAGATGGTGGCAATGGAAACTAAAAGAATCAAATGTCCGAGTTGCGGTGTTTTGCTTGACGTGAGAAATTCTCAAAACGAAGCAGTTAAGGTGATTACTTGTCCTCAATGTAAAACTCAGCTGAGAGTGATGTTCTCACAGCAACATACTGCAACTCCGCAATCTTTTGGGGAAACAGAATATGTTGGTAACAGCAATGGTGAGACTCAGTATGTGAATCGAGATAATGGAGAAACTCGTTACGTGGGGCATTCCTCTTCTCCTTCTCAATCTGATGAAACAATCCTTGCAGGCAAGAAAGAAGAGGTTACTCCTGGTTATTTGCTCTATGGTGGTCAGAAGTATCCGTTAGGGTTCGGTAGTAATGTAATAGGCCGCAAGGCTACTACTTCGCAGGCAACTGTACAGATAGCTACAGATGATAGATATATGAGCCGTCAGCATCTTGCCATCCAGGTAATTAAGGCTTCTACGGACAAGGTTAGGGTTGTGGTGTCTAACTATCACAATAAAAATGCCAGTTATGTGAATGGACAATTATTGAACGAGGGTGACCAGCTCGTCTTGACAGAAGGAAGTATCATCAAGATGGGTAACACAACCGTTGTTTATCATCAAAAATAAAGCTAACAATGAGAATCAAGATATATCAGCCTTTAGCTATCCATGAGTTGGGAAAGAGGGCGAACCAGGAAGATAGCATCTATCCAATAGAGGGCAAAGCAACGGAGAATGACCGTTTGTTTTTGCTCTGTGATGGTATGGGTGGACATGAACATGGCGAGGTGGCAAGCCAAAGTATTTGCAAAAGTCTTTCTTCGTTTTTGTTGCAGCATGCAGTTGCTTCTGAAGGCTTGGAAGATAAGTTGCTATCTGACGCTTTAGCGTATGCCTACGAAGAACTGGATAAACTGGCTATTGTGGGAGATTCCCGTCAGATGGGAACAACTTTAACTTTGCTGTATTTTCACAGTAATGGATGTACGGCAGCCCACATTGGAGATAGTAGAATATACCATCTCCGTCCATCTTCGCATACCATATTATATAAGAGTCGTGACCATTCCCTGGTGTATGATCTTTATCAGGCTGGTGAGTTGACCTATGAGGAGATGAAGACATTTCCACAGAAAAATGTCATCACCCGTGCGATGATTGCTGGAGACAGAAATCATCCAAAACCTGATGTTATCCATATTTCAGATATTCAGCCAGGTGATTACTTCTATATTTGTTCTGACGGCATGTTGGAACAGATGGAGGATGAGGAGCTGTTGGATGTCTTCTCTGCGAATGTTCGTGATGAAGAAAAACGACAGATGCTGATTTCAGAAACCTCAGATAATAAAGATAATCATTCAGCTTATATAGTACACATCAAAGAGGTGAGTCATGACGAGGCTGATGTGAGTCTTGTAAATGAAGAGCCTACGGCGAAATGCAATGCTTTGAATATCAAGCCTGATGTGGAAGAGGTGACTTCTTCTCCTGATGTTGAAGTCGTAAAGCCTGCTGGTACACCGCCGCCTGTTCCTGATAGTGTGATAGTTGAAATGGTGAATAAGCAGAAAAGAAAGAAATCTCTCTTCATTGCTTTTGTTGCCTTAGTGGTATTGGCTGCTGTTGGCATGGCTGGTTATGGCTACTATAGCAAGCATAAAGCAGAGGCAGCTTTGCAGGATTCTATAGTGACCGTGAAAGAGCTTAATAGCCAGCAAAAGTCAAAGACTGATACAACAATACAAGATTCTATAAACCAAGATACAACAAAGAATGGACGAACTAAATAATCAAAATATGCTCCAGGTAGGAACCATCCTACACGGAACTTACAAGATAGAAAGCTACTTGGCTTCAGGTGGTTTCGGCAACACCTATTTAGCAAAGAACATCGAGTTTGATGAGACTTATGCCATCAAAGAGTTCTTTGTAAAGGGTGTGTGTCAGCGTGATGATAATAGCACTACCATTAGCGTAAGCAATGCCGAGAATACCAATAGCTTTGAGCAACAGCGAGAGAAGTTCAAAAAAGAAGCTCGCCGTCTCCGTAGTCTCAGTAATCCTCATATTGTCAAGGTCTATGACCTTTTTGAGGAAAATGGTACTGCGTATTATGTAATGGATTATGTGGATGGGGAAAATCTATCTGCACGTTTGAAGCGTACCAATGCACCTTTGGCAGAGTCTGAGGTTCGCAATTACTTGAATCAGATATTGGATGGTCTTGAGGCGATTCATAATGAAGGTATGTTCCATCTTGACATCAAGCCTGCCAATATCATGGTGGATAGTCATGATGTAGTCAAGTTGATAGACTTTGGTGCAAGTAAGCAGCAGAGTACGGTAGGTGGTGCTACGATGAGCACGGGTATCAGTTATACGAATGGCTATGCTCCTAGTGAGCAGATGGCGCAGAGCTATGATAAGTTCGGTCCATGGACAGACTTCTATGCTCTTGGTGCTACTATGTATAAGTTACTTACCAATCAAGACCCTCCATCAGTTTCTGACCTTTCTGAAGACGAGACAGAGGACAAGCATCTTGCCCTCCCAATGTCTAATGTCTCTGAGGAAATGAAGAAATTGATGGTTTGGATGTTGCAAGTGAATAGATTGAAGAGACCGAAGAATGTTGGGGAGATAAGACGTTTCTCGCAACAGGCTTCTGCTGCAACTTCTAACATTGAAGATACAAAAGCGTTTAGTCCATATCAATCTTATGCTAATCCGGTTAATGATAATGAAGAGACGGTTTGGTCTGGTAAAACAGAAAAAGTAGATGACAGTAAACTGGAAAAGTGTAATATAGAAGAACGGGTAAATACAAAAACTTCTAATAGTCATGTTTATCTTAAACTGATGGCTTGTTTCGTTATATTGTTGCTTGTTATTTTAGCAATAATCTTCTTACCTCAATCTGCGCATACTACAGCAAATATCAATGTTGCTTCTGCTGATTCTGTTGTGTATGAACCAGGAGTTGATACTATTAATGCAGAAACTGGTAGTCAAAATAATTTAAATTCTATAGATTATTCTTCTTCTAAAGTTACTGATATAGGTACTTTTAATGATGAAACTTGGAAACTTGTAGAAAGTGAATCAAGTGTATCTTTAGTGTCAGAGAAATATAATTATTCAATTTCAAACATAAGTTGGCAAGATGGTGAAGAACACCAGTTGTCTAGTGTCTTGGCTGTAAAGCTCTATAAAGGAAAAATTTGGTTTATAGCTTACGATGATAGCCATAGCGTAGGTGCTACTGGTGTATTGTCTGGAACACAAATATTTAATTATGATATAAAGCAAGATGCCTTTAATTTTGTAATGAATTGTAATTCAGCTAAGTTTAAAGGTAAAACAATTGAATATTGTGAAGCACAGGTAAAGCAATATGGCTCGAGTGCTGCTGACAACGAGTATAGTTATGAATGGTATTACTTTGATTTGTAGTTTTTAAATTTAAGATGGAAAAAGATAAAGTTCAAGAATACGCTGAGGGAAAAGTTGCTGATGCGTTAAGGCAAGTTGTTGCAGATGCTTATCTAGCGGGTTACAATGCAGGCTATCAAGATGGTTTTGGTAAGGTAGCTAAGGATTCTGTATCGGAAGAGACTGAGTTTGTTGACTTGGGACTTCCGAGTGGGACAATATGGTCTTCAGACTATGTAAAGACCGATAACGGCAATGTTGTTTATGTCACAAAAGAGAATAGTGTAGATCATGATATTCCTACATTCGAACAATGGAAGGAATTGGTAGATGAGTGTAAATGGGAGCAGATGTCTGAAAAGAATTGGACCGAAAGTGGTTTTTACCATTGGCATGAGTGGGCAATTTGTCTTGGTCCAAATGGAAATAAAATTACATTTGAAAAAACAGGGATTTATGAAACTACAGATAGTCGTACAAGAACTAGCGAAATTCTCTTTTGGTTGAATAATAAAGAATATTTCCATAGAAATTGTGCTAGTATTACACTAAATAATTTGAATGTAGATTCGGTAAACGTGTTCTCTGGTTACAAACTGCCAATTCGTCTAGTAAGAACGATAGGATGAGGCATAAGAGGTTTGAAGCCATTTTTGATAATAAGTTTTAAATAAGATTTTTGTTTATGGAAAATGTGAATTTTATAGAAATAGCTAAGTATTGCCAAGAGCAATCACAGATAAAGCATTCAACTCCTCGCAATAGCTATTGTAATACCCTTTTTGTTTCAATACAGAAAGATAACATGACAGAATGTTCGTGTACACCTCATATCCTGGCAAAGGCAAAACAATGCATTTTAATTCATGCTTATGATGTTATTCCAGCAGAAACCCCTTACGTTCATTTTGATATAGATTATATAGATGAGAAAGGTTGTGTGAACCAGAATCGTTTGGATGATAATTTTAGATTAGATGTTAACTATATAGGACCTTGGCGTAATGACGTTCTGGTAATGCGTCTTCGTAGTGATGATTATTCTACGACTTTCTTTACTTGTACAGCACCTTGGCAGGATAAAATAGAGGTTATTTGGAATCTTTATTTAAAAATTCGTGATTGTAGTTTACAAGAGGCAAAAATGGTTGCATCTTTGGCGATGAAAGACAACAAGATTGCATTACAAGCAAAAAGAATCAAAGAATTAGAAGCAACAAAATTGTATCTAGAGCAAGAAGTTGCAGTATACAAAAGTATATTGGATGAGATAAAGTCACTATTGAAGAATAATGAAACAGTTAAGAAATAATGCTATTCTTTGCAATGGCAAATACAAAATTGAGCGAGTGCTCGGTCAAGGTGGTTTCGGAATCACCTATTTGGCTAAGCAGAAGGTTTCTGTAGCAGGTGCCTTGGGCACGATTGATGCAGAAATCGAAGTGACAATCAAGGAATTCTTTATGAAGGAACTCTGTAATCGTGATGAGGCTTCATCAATGGTGACAGTTCCTTCTACAGGAAGTGCAGAATTGGTGGAGAAGTTTCGCCAAAAGTTTATCAAGGAAGCGAAGAATATCTCTAAGTTGACTCATCCCTATATTATTAAGGTGTTGGATGTGTTTGAGGAGAATGGTACCGCTTACTATGTAATGGAGTACATCAATGGTGGTTCTTTGTCGGATTTGATAGAAAAGAAAGGTTCTTTATCGGAAGATGAAACCTTGATATATACGAGACAGATAGCATCTGCCTTGCAGTATATCCATGCTCATAATATGAACCACTTAGATGTGAAGCCTGGCAATGTTTTGTTGCGACAGAATGGTGATGTTGTATTGATAGATTTTGGTATGTCTAAGAATTATGATGTTGCGGGTGAACAGACCACGAGTAGTCCTGTTGGAGTGAGCGTAGGCTATGCACCTATTGAACAATCTCGTGTGGGAGGATTGGGAATGTTCTCTCCGGAAACAGACATATATTCTTTGGGAGCTACTATGTTCAAGATGTTGACTGGTCAAACACCTCCAGAGGCAACTGCTGTCTTTGATGAAGGCTTGCCGGAATTGCCGATGGGCATAAGTGAGCAGACGAAGCGAGTTATTGAAAAGGCAATGCAACCAAGAAGAAAGGAACGCTATCATAAGATAGAGGATTTCTTGAATGCACTGGGTATGGAGAATGTTCAGGTTGTTCATGTAAAAAATGAGAAGGTTCAATCTGAAGAGACTCAATATATGCCAACTGTGATTAAAAAAGATTCTGAACCGCAAGTGGTTGAACGTGTGCAAGAAAAGGTATCATCCCAACCGCTAGATGTTCCAAAGCCTAAATTCTTGAAAGAAGAAGATAAAGAGGCTACGATGTATATTACCGATTACATGGTTCAAGAAAGTAATATTGATACTTCTGATGTTGTCGATCTTGGACTTAGTGTAAAATGGTGTGGTTGTAATCTAGGAGCTACGAAGCCAGAGGAATACGGCTTGTATTATAGATGGGGTGATGGTATGAATGGATATACTCTTGATGGAGGCTCAAGTATTATAGAAATATCAGGTACCCAATATGATGCAGCTTATAATCTTTCGGGTGGTAAATTGAGAACACCTACTCGAAAAGAATTTAAGGAGTTGATTGATCGCTGTCGATGGAGTTGGACTACTTATAATGGTGCGACTGGTTGCAAGATTACGGGGCCTTCTGGTAAGAGTATTTTTCTGCCTAGTGCGGGAAGAAAGAGTGACTATGGCATCTATCGAAAAGATACATTTGGATATTATTGGAGTTCTAGCAAAGCTCATCACGTGAATGCCTATTATCTTTATTTTAATGAAGAAGATTCAGATTTAACGTATGAGCCAATTCTGACTCTGCGTTCAATAAGACCTGTTTGTAATTAGCAAGAATAGCGGGCAGAAATGTTTATTATCATTCTGCTCGCTAATAATAATGAGTTTGTTATGAAACGATTTTTATCCATAATAGTCATGTCTTTGTTTGGCATTTCGTTTTTGCCAGCAAGAACTTATATCGTTAGCGTGGGCATCGCCGATTATCCAGGTCGTCAAAACGACCTTCGGGTAAGTGCGAATGATGCCAAGACCATATCGGGTATCTTTACCA
>OQVN01000776.1_pt1 | contig 11708 bp, 11 predicted proteins | sample 1691621 | NCBI WGS metagenome assembly OQVN01 (sample SAMN03418278, study PRJEB22391) | human gut metagenome | biome: human-gut; feature: organic feature; material: feces | host: Homo sapiens | place: Tanzania | collected 2013-01 | reverse complement strand
CCTGGACAATATTTCCGGCGTAAATTTCTTTTTTCAACGCCTCGACTTTTTCGCAATATTCATTTTTGCTTTGAATTTCATCGGTAAGAACTTTTGTCTCGTAGTTTGTCTCTGGTTCTGCAAGGTAAGAAAAATCCAAATCTGAAAGACGTTTTTTGATATTTTCGATTGCGGCTTTTAAATCAATCTGATGTTCTTTGTAATTCTGCGCGCAAATATAGATTTTTTCGTAAAAATGGTCAAAGATTATAAAAGTGTGTCCTACAACAAACGCGCTTTCTGGAATTTTCAGCTGGTCTTCCTGTTTTTGAAGATGAATTGTGTCACATTTTGCGCAGAATTCGTAGCTAAGGTAACCCATTCCGGCAGCTGGCAGTGGCAAATCAAAACCTTCTTCAGCTGGATTTTCTGCCGCGATTTCTGCAAGAACGTCAAGAATATCGCCTTTCATTGCGTAAACTGGGCGGCGTTCTCCATTTATGACAATTGCAATTCCGTTTTCATCCTGAATAACACGGAACGCCTCATCAAGCATAATCATTGAATAACGGTCTTTGCCCGAAGAAAAATTCGCTGATTCAAGAACCGCCTTTGCGTTGAATTTTTTTGCCAAAGAAAAAGGAGTAAATCTGTCTCCTGGAAGAACTTCATATAACATATCAATCTCCAAAAAAATCCAGAAAATATTTGCTTGCCTGAATTTTTGTTTCTACGAATAGAAGCAGTATAAATCCAATTTATGCTTCTGTCAATAGTAACACGATTTAAAGTTGCATATTTTTTAGTCTGAATACAAAAAAAATCAGAGCATCACAAAACCTTTATTTATTCCGCCTTTTTATGCTATAATTTCCGCATGGAAAAAACGATTCTTATTGCTGGAAAAAATATGCCGGACGCAGGAAGCTTTACGGACGGGGTTGCTTTTTCCGGCAGAAATATAATAATAACAGGTCCGCAGACAGATGAAGTTCAGCCTGTAAAAAAGCTTACAATTGCAGAACGCAAGGCAAATCAGGCAGCTTACGAAGAAGAAAAAAACCTTGAGGCAAAATCCGGAATTTGCACAATTGAATGGAACAAATCGTCTCCGCTTTCGGCACGCTCGCTTGTGCTTCAAACGCTCACAATATTCAACAGAATGGACGAAGCAGTTCTTTACTTTGACGAGGAATGGTTTGCTTCCAAGGCTGAAAAAATGGACAGCGAGGAAATTGCGCGTGGCTGCGATGAAATGATTGCAGGCTACCAGTATCTTGCGCTGGAAATACTTTCGACTTTTCAAAAAAGAGAAGCTTCAGAAGGTCCTGGAACACTTGTCTTCCTTTTGAAAGAAACTCCTTCAAGAATAGACGTGCTTCATTCCCCGGCATTAAAAGATGGACTTAGCGCAATTGCTTCCCCTTTGGTTTCAGCAGGAAAAGCCGCATTCGCTTCGTTTGCAGAAAACCTTGCGGCAGTTTGCAACGATTCAATTTTTGTAAATATTGTTTTAATCCGCGGAGACAATTCAATGGAAGGATTCAGACGCGATGACGAAACTGGCAGATGGCTATGCACATATTTAAACTCAATGGACGCTTCAAAATCAGGCAAAAAAGCTCAGTGGGTAAAACCGGGAGCAAAGCCTTCAAGCGGATTCAAATTCTTTAAAAGGTAAGCATATTAATAGATGGAACTTGATTTTTTAACAGAAAGCATTATAAAAGTTGTCGCAGGCGCTGTGTGCGGCGGACTCCTTGGACTTGAGCGCAAAAGCCACAATCAGGTAATCGGAATGAGAACTTTGATTCTAATCTGCGTTTCTTCAACGTTGCTTTCGATTCTTTCTGTTTACATGGCAAAGACGGAAGGCTTTATTGCAGCTGCAAAAGGAGATCCCACAAGAATTGCGGCAGGAGTTGTAAGCGGAATCGGTTTTCTTGGCGGTGGAGCAATAATGAAGCAAGGGCTGAACATAAAAGGCCTTACTTCCGCGGCGATAATCTGGACTGCATCAGCATTCGGGCTTGCAATCGGAGCAGGACTTTACATTCAAGTGGGAATCGCACTTGCAATGGTTCTGTTTCTTCTTATGCGTCTTGAAAAGCTTGAAACAAAATGGTTTCCGGCTGAAAAAACAAAAAGCCTTCATTTATGCTTTGAAAACGATTCTTTGGATATGGAAAAACTGCGCAAGACAATAACTGCGCACGGACTGATTGTGGCAGACATGAACATGAGCCGCATTATAAAAACAAAGCAGATAATTCTGCACTACCTTGTAAAGTCGCCCACAGAATATGATTTTTCCGAGCTGATAAAATCTCTTGAAGAACTTGGAAATTTAAGTGAATTTTCAATAACAGACTGAAGGAATACTTCCTAAGGTCCTGAGCGATACCTCCTAAGAGCCTTAGGAATACTTACTCAGACAGTTAGGAAGTATTCCTTCAATAATCGTTGAAATTGCATAAGATTAACTATAAAATAAAATCAGATAAGTCAATCCTAAAACTGAAGTTTTAATCTTGACTTTTTATGGGAGACAAAATGCTTAACATAAACAATAACACATCAAACATAAAGCGCGAAATCCTTGTTAGAATCGCAAAGCTTCAACTTCAGGGCAAACTGGAAGAAGGCGTGCATTTTATTCCGCGTGAAATGGCTCCCAGAGACAAACCGCCGCTAAGATGCTGCATTTTCCATGACCGTGAAATTCTGCGCATGAGAGTTCTTGCCCGCATGGGAATTTCAGTTGAAAACATCGACGAGGAAGCAACTCTCGGCTCTTTTGCAAAACAGGCTTTGGAACGCGAAAAACCAACCTGGCCAATGCTTACTGTTCTTGACGAAGCTTGCAACGGCTGTGTAAAAGCGCATTATATGGTTACAAATGCCTGCCAAGGGTGCTACGCGCGCCCCTGCATGGTGAACTGCCCGCGCAAGGCAATCACCGTAGACAGAAGGGCGACTATAGACGAAAAACTCTGCATCAACTGCGGAAAATGCATGGAAAACTGCCCTTACCATTCAATTATAAAAATTCCAGTTCCTTGCGAAGAAGCCTGCCCAGTTGGAGCAATTTCAAAAGACGAAAAAGGACACGAAAAAATCGACTACCACAAATGCATTTTCTGCGGAAACTGTATGCGAGAATGTCCGTTCGGCGCGATGATGGACAAAAGTCAGCTTGTAGATGTAATAAAGCACATAATGAACTGCAAGAAAGTTGTTGCCCTTTACGCGCCTTCAATTGCATCCCAGTTCAAGGTTACGCCAGGCCAACTTGAATCTTCTTTGATTGCGGCGGGATTCAACCGTGTATGGGAAGTTGCAATCGGAGCTGACATCTGCGCCGACAACGAAGCCCGTGAATTTGAAGAGCGCATGGCACGCGGAGACAAAATGATGACAACTTCATGCTGTTCCGCTTACGTCCGCGCAGTTCACAAACACGTTCCGGCTCTTATTCCATGCGTTTCTGAAACAAGAAGCCCAATGCACTATACTGCTGAAATCGCAAAAAAAGCTGATCCGGACTGCATAACGGTATTTATTGGTCCCTGCCTTGCCAAAAAACGCGAAGGCTTTGACGATGACCTTGTTGACTATGTAATTACTGTTGAAGAAATTGCGGCCTTGTTTGAAGCGCGTGAAATAAATGTTGCAGAAATGGACAAGCGTCACGAAACAATAATTCCTACAGCCAGCGGAAGAAACTTTGCGCGTTCAGGAGGCGTAATGGAAGCTGTCGCTCTACGTTTAAAAGACAAATCCATTCTGCGCCCCGCAAAAATCAACGGACTTAGCAAAGCCGGAATGAAAGTCTTAAATGCTTATGGCCTTATAAATTCGGGAAAAATTCCTGCAAAACCAGATACTCCGAACCTTATTGAAGTAATGTCATGCGAAGGCGGATGTATAGCAGGACCTTCTGTAATCACAACTGTAAAGCAGGCCGAACTTCAGCTAGAAAAATACGTGCAGGACGGCTCCGCAAACACAATAGACGGGCAGGAAAAATAACCCCAAATATGGAGAATATTTTATGAATAAAGTAGAAATAAAAATAGGAAATATTAAGAGAATTGTTAATATTATTTCTCGAAATTCAAAAAAATCAATCTCTGAAAATGATTCAGAAATGGACAAAAGGGCTGCTTATGCGGTAAAAGCTGCAATAAAAAAAGCAAAGATTTGCAAAAAACCTGTGGCAAAATATGATGCCGCTCAAAAAAAAGCTTACATCGAATATGCAAATGGAACAAAAAAATATCTTTAATAAAAAACCTATGGTTCTTGTTTTTGCAGGACCGAATGGCTCCGGTAAAAGCACAATTACAGAATTCTTTGAAACTATAGGAACTTATACAAATGCAGACGACATTGTAGCTGCAACTGGAATTTCCAACATAAAAGCTGCTCAGCAAGTCGATGAAAAACGATATTTATCTATAAATAAAAAAGAGGATTTTACATTTGAAACAGTTTTATCATCTAATTATAAAATAGATATTTTAAAGAAAGCTAGAGATTCTGGCTATTTTATAAAATGTATATTTGTCCTTACCATAGATCCTATGATAAATATTGCGCGAGTAGAAGCTAGAGTTGCAAATGGCGGACACAATGTAGATTCGGAAACAATAAAAAAAAGATATTATAAATCATTAGCCAATATAAAAGAATTAATAAAACTCTGTGACATTTTACATGTATATGACAATTCAACAGACAAACCAGTCCGTATAATACGAAAGCACAAAAATCAATTTTCCATTTTTCCAAATAAACTTTGGACAAAAGAAAAAATTTTTGCTTTATTAGAAGCAGAATAACCCAAAAATTCCACCTGACCAGTTGACAGTACCCCCCCCGTGGTATTATGCCTCGAAACTATTTTAATGGAGGCAGTATCATGAAAAAGGCTGTAAAAACATTTTTTGCTTTGGCGGCAATCACTTTGGCACTCTGCTCATGCTCAGATTCTGGCAGCAGCGGAAGCGACAACGGAACAGAAAGCCGGACTCTCGACTTAAGAATTCAAAACGGCGGAGTTGCCCGCTGGATTGAAAAAGAAGTATCTGGAACTTACGAGGCAAAAACAGACCTTGTAGAAGTAACCGCAGAATCTGACGGAATGCACTTTAAAATTAAAAATCCGGCAACGGCATTAGAAGACAAAAATTACAAAGAAGGCTGCAACTGGATTGGTGTTTACCGCTTGGAAACTATCGGCGGTGAAGAAATTCAAACAACATTGGCAGTTGTAGACAAATCATCATTTTGCACTGAAAATCCTGCTGAATACATATCTTTTATTTACCCATTATGCGAAGCCGGTGAACAGTATAAATTCAAAGTTCAGATTGAACCTTTAAAAAAAGAAGGTGAAAGCCTTGTACGTGAAAATGGTTATTTTCATTATCTTACATTAACTGCAAAGGGCGGAATCGGCGACATTGACTATTCAAACCTTAAAAACGGCGAATGGGCATTTGCATCTTACAGCAACAACAAAGCAACAGTCTGGATTGAAAATGTAATTCCTCCGCAGGACAGCGTTGTAAAAAATGTAGGAACTTATATCGACATTTTCTATGGCAACAAAGAATGGATAAGCGGAGAAACTGACTGGTACTGTCTCTATGAAAATCCCGATACTGTTGAAAAAAATGTTTCATTTGAATTGAAAAATGATTTTGGTCTTCAATCAATACAAAGTCTTTCAAGCACATTCTTTGCACAGTACGCTTTTACTTTTGAAGTTCCTGACTGCCCGCAAGTATCGCAGTGGCGCACAGTAACACTTGAAAGCGACCTTGTTTCTATAAAGTAAATTCTTGTCATCTTCGGGCTTGACCCGAAGATTTCCTGCAACAGATTTCTAACCGAGTTTGCTACTCAAACATCGCAGATCAAGTGCGGGAATGACACTAAAAAAAGGCTTCCGTATTCCGGGAGCCTTTTTTTTCATTATGACACTTTTGCATTTTATGTCTAACACTTCACTAAAAATAAGATTTGTGCTAAAATTGTAAAACTATTCAAAAAATTCAGTGTGTGTAAGGATTACAAGATGAACAAGATTCTAGAAAAACGGCAGCTTTCAGAAACCGTTTACTACATGAAGTTTGAAGCCGCGGACATTGCAAAAAACCGCAAGGCAGGACAGTTCCTGATTGTTCAATATGACGATGAAATGGGAGAAAGGATTCCGCTTACAATCGCAGATGCAAACGCAGAAGAAGGCTGGGTTGCAATTGTTTTTCAGGCAGTTGGAGCAGGCACAATGAAAATAGCGCGCCTTAATCCGGGCGACTATCTTGCGGCGGTTCTTGGTCCTTTGGGAACTCCGTCTAAAATAGAAAAATACGACGCTCCGGTTCTCTGTGTTGGCGGCGGAATCGGAACAGCACCTCTTTATCCAATTGTTCAGGCTTTAAAGGCAGCCGGAAACAAAGTAATTGTTGTAATCTGCGCCCGCACAAAAGACCTTCTGATTTTTGTTGATGAAATGAAAGCGATTGCGGATGAAGTTATAATTATGACTGACGACGGAAGCGCAGGACGCCAAGGAGTTTCCACAGTTCCAGTCGAAGAGCTTTGCCAGTCGCAGACTCCTCCAGCAGAAGTAATTGCAATTGGTCCTCCGATAATGATGAAATTCGTATGCGCCACAACTGCAAAATACAATGTAAAAACTACAGTTTCGCTCAACACAATTATGATTGACGGAACTGGAATGTGCGGTGGCTGCCGTGTAAGCGTAGGCGGAAAAATAAAATTCGTTTGTGTTGACGGACCTGATTTTGATGGTCATCAGGTGGACTGGGCAAATATGATGACGCGCATGAAAAGCTTTAAAGATGAAGAAGAAAAGCACAAGTGCAGACTCGGAATGTAAACTGGACGGAGAAAAATATGAGCGAACACAAAACAATAGAGCAGCTAAACGAAATTGCTGCAAATGAATACAACAAAATAAAAGGAAAAACTCTTACAAACAAAGACCGCATGGCGATTCCGCAGATGGAAATGCCTTCAGGAGAACCTTTGGTGCGCGCAAGGCAGATGACAGAAGTTGCGCTTGGCTACACAGCGGAACAGGCAATTGTTGAAGCAAACCGCTGTCTTCAGTGCAAGAACCAGCCTTGTGTTTCAGGCTGCCCTGTAAATGTTCAGATTCCAAAATTTATTGAGCAGGTTGCAAAGGGCGAATTCAAAGCGGCAGTTGACATTATAAAAGAAACAAATCTTCTTCCTGCAATCTGCGGACGCGTATGTCCTCAGGAAAAACAGTGCCAAGGACAATGCACAGTCGGAAAAGTTTACAAGAACGCAGAAAAATCAGTTAGCATAGGACGCCTTGAACGCTTTGTAGCTGACTGGGAACGCACAAACAACCTTGTAACTTCCCCGGCAATCGCTCCTTCAACAGGAAAAAAAGTCGCAGTTGTAGGCTCAGGACCTGCAGGATTAACAGTTGCAGCAGACTGCCGGCGCGCAGGACACGATGTTACAGTTTTTGAAGCATTCCACAAAGCCGGCGGTGTAATGGTCTATGGAATTCCAGAATTCCGTTTGCCAAAGTCAATTGTTCAGAATGAAGTTGAAAATCTAAAAAGAATGGGCGTAAAATTTGAAATGAGCACTCTTGTTGGACGCACAATGACAGTTCAGCAGATTCTCACGGAAAAAGGATTCGATGCCGCATTTATAGGAACTGGAGCCGGTCTTCCAAAATTCTTCGGAATTCCTGGCGAAAACTACATCGGTGTATTCAGCGCAAATGAATATCTTACACGCGCAAACTTGATGAAGGCTTACGACACAGAACACGCCGACACCCCTTATTACCATGCAAAAACTGTTGTTGTCTGCGGAGGCGGAAACGTCGCAATGGATGCGGCAAGAATGGCATTAAGGCTTGGAGCAGAAAAAGTCTACGTTGTTTACCGCCGTTCCCGTGTTGAAATGCCAGCGCGTCGTGAAGAAGTTGACCATGCGGAAGAAGAAGGCGTAATCTTCAAATTCCTTGAAAATCCAGTTGAAATTCTTGGAAGCAGCGAAACAGGAAAAGTAACAGGAATAAAAGCCTTGTCCTATGAGCTTGGAGAACCGGATGAAAAAGGAAGACGCCGTCCAGTTGAAATAAAAGGAAGCGAACATGAAATTCCTTGCGACGCTGTGATTGTTGCGCTCGGAAACAATTCAAATCCGCTTATTCCTGCGACAACTCCAGAAATCAACGTGGACGACCGCGGACACATCACGGTTGACGAAAGCCAGGAAACAAGCATGACAAAAGTGTGGGCAGGAGGAGACATTGTTCTAGGAGCCGCCACAGTTATTCTTGCAATGGGCGAAGGAAGAAAAGCCGCCGCAAGCATAAACGAATATCTTGCAAAGTAAAAATTAATGGGAGATGTTCCAAAAGTATCTTTTTGTCATTTTCGGGCTTGTCCCGAAAATCTAACTATTAGAGATTGCTAACCGAGTTTGCTATGCAAACATCGCAGTATCAAGCATGACAATGACATTTTGAATTTATTGGACAGCCATGACATTAGATTGACTTGTCATTGCCGTGCTCGACACGGCAATCTTTATTTTTTCCAGCTTGAAATAAAAAGTCCGCAGATTGTCATCGCCGCGCCGAAAATTCCCATCAGGCTAAGTTTTTCCCCAAGAAATATAAATGCAAAAATAACTGTAACAACTGGAATCATGTAAAGCCCGGCAGAAACTTTCACTGTTCCTAAAATTTTGCAGGATTTATTCCACAAAGCAAAGCATCCAGCCGAAGCCATAATTCCAAGGAAAAGCAAATTTCCCCAGTTTGCAAAACTTGAAAACCTTTTTATGTTAAAAGCCAAATCAGTGTTAATAAAAACAGAAGAAGCTTTTTCTGCTCCAGTTCCAGCCAATGCAAGTGGAATCATAAAAACCAGCGCAAAGAAAAAAATCCTGCGCGTGCTGCAAACAATGTCGTATTTCATGGAATTTATTTTTGAAACAAAAAGCGAATAAAATCCCCAGCAAATTCCAGCAAGAAGAGCAAGCAAGTCGCCTTTCGGACTAAAATGAAATTCCGCATTTCCGTTAAAGCTCACAAGGGCAACTCCCGAAATTGCAAGAATAAATCCCGCAACAAAGTTTTTCGTGATGCATTTTTCCTTCAAGAAAATCCGCGCGACAATCGCTGTAAACATAGGACAAATAGAAACTATAATGCTTACATTTGAAGCTGTTGTAAAAAAAATCGCAATGTTTTCAAAAAACTGATAAAGCGTAACGCCGGTAAGTCCCGCCAGCGCAAATGAAATATTTTCCTTTTTACTTTTTAAAACAAGCTTTTTAGGACGCATAGCCCAAAGCCCAATATACGCCGCTAAAAAACGCACGACCAGAATTTCAAATGCAGAAAAATCATTTAAAAGCGATTTTGTACAAACAAAAGTTATTCCCCATATAAAAACCGAAACGCAAGCCAAAAAAATTCCAAACGCCGAAGCCGCACTTATTTTTTTCATGCGCTGATTATATCGAATTTTCTGGCTGAATAAAATAACTTTTATGTGGGAAAAATTGCAATTTTTGAGCTTTCAATATATAATCATTAATATAGAAAATTATTAAGAGCGGGACGTTTTATGCTAGAACTGAATGTAAACACAAAATCACCTGCGGCAATAACTGCTGCCCTAAAAAAAATAAAGGAAATGATTTCCACTGGAACTGTCGCAAAAGACACAGCAATTCATCTGATTCTTGAGCCGGGTTCTTACAGAGAAACAGTGCGGTACAATCTTTCAAATCCGCTGGCAATAGAAAGTGTTCCTGGAACAAAAACTGAAGACTGCGTAATTCTTGCCGACAACTGCGAGGCTTACAACAAAGGTCAGCAAAACAGAGCTGTTTTTTCTTTTGGGCCAAACGCGACAAATGTTTCTCTTAAAAATTTTACAATTTCAAACACGCACGTAAAAACTTCCGAGGAACTTTATTCCGCAGCGGATTCTGCTGAAGCTCTTGCCTGGAACAACACAACCGGAACATTGTTTTGCGAAGGAATCAAACTTGAAGGACACCAGAACACGCTTTTTGTAAAAGGATTCAGCTGGTTTTTGAATTCAAGCATTTCAGGCGATGTTGACTTTATTTACGGAGAGCCAGATACCTGCCTTTTTGAAAACTGCGCAATTGAAGTAGTTGCAGACAACAGAGGCGACTTTGACGGATTCGCAATCAACAGCCATGCAATAGCCGAAAAAAACGGATTTGTATTTACAAATTGCCGCTTCCTTGGAGAAAAAAGAAAAAAGAATTTAGTGTATGCCTGCAGAACAGATGGAGCTGGAAGCTCAGAAAGCAAAAAAGACTGGGACAGCATCGCATTTGTAAACTGCATTTTTTCCGACACGTATGCGCCGGAACTTTTGTGGGACGACGACATGAGCCTTGAAGTTTATCCGCGTGGAAATGCAAAATGCGGAATCAGGGAGTACAATTCAAAAATAGCTTTGAAAGGCGGAAAAGTTGCAGAAGCCGACACTAGCAGAAGAAACATAAAATCTTACACGCTTACAGAAGATGATTATTTCAACGGATACGCAAGCCGCTATCTGATTCTGCATGACACTCCGTTCGCCGAGCTTTTATCCAAGGAATAATATAACAGTATGAAAATAGTTACTTTTGGGGAACTTCTTCTTCGCTTGCAGCCGGAAGGTTACTACAGATTTGTTCAAGTAGACAAAATGACTTCAACATTTGGCGGAGCTGAGGCAAATGTCGCGGTTTCACTTGCAAATTTTGGCGAAGATTCTTTTTTTGTTACAAAGCTTCCTTCCCACGAAATAGGACAAAGCGCAGTCAACAGCCTTAGAAGATTCGGTGTAAGAACTGAATATATTGCCCGCGGCGGAAACAGAGTCGGAATATATTTTAATGAACGGGGAGCAAGCCAGCGTCCGTCAAAATGCATTTATGACAGAGCAGGTTCGGCAATCGCATTAAGCCAAAAATCAGATTTTGACTGGAACAAAATTCTTGAAGGAGCAGACTGGTTTCATTTTACAGGCGTAACTCCAGCTCTTGGAGGAAATCTTCCTGAAATCTGCATCGAAGCCTGCAAAGCTGCAAACACAAAGGGAATTCCTGTAAGCTGCGACCTGAACTACAGAAGCAAACTTTGGTCAAAACAGCAAGCAAAAGAAACAATGGAAAAAATAGCTCCATACATTGACATCTGCATTTCAAATGAAGAAGACGCAATGGATGTTTTTGGAATAAGCGCGGACAACACAGATATTGAAAATGGAAAACTTAGCAAAGAAGGCTATAAAAATGCAGCCCGCAAGCTTTCAGAAAAATATGGATTCAAAAAAGTCGCAATAACTCTGCGCTCTTCTATAAACGCAAGCAGAAATAAATGGGCGGCTCTTTTTTACGATGGAACTGATTATTTTTTCAGCCGTGAATATGACATGGCTATTGTGGACAGACTTGGCGGCGGGGACAGCTTTTGCGCAGGACTTATTTATTCTATTCTAAGAAGTGAAGACGGACAGCGTGCTGTTGAATTTGCAAGCGCAGCTTCGTGCTTAAAGCATTCAATTGAAGGAGACTTCAATATGGTCTCCGTGGAAGAAGTTGAACGTCTTGCCCACGGAGATTCAAGCGGAAGAATTCAGCGTTAAGCCATCTGCATTGCCTGT
>OQVN01000774.1_pt1 | contig 11750 bp, 16 predicted proteins | sample 1691621 | NCBI WGS metagenome assembly OQVN01 (sample SAMN03418278, study PRJEB22391) | human gut metagenome | biome: human-gut; feature: organic feature; material: feces | host: Homo sapiens | place: Tanzania | collected 2013-01 | reverse complement strand
ATGTGTTGTGCAATATCATTAACCCGGTCAGAGTCAATGATATTTAATGCATCCATGAGAGGAATAACCCTCTCAAAACATCCCATACGGTCATAATCGTTGATATATTCGATTATCGGGATTTTTCCTAACACATTAGGTTCTTCTTTAAACGGATTTTCAAATCCTTTTGTAATACCCAGTTCAATTTCAAAATACGAAGTTTTTGTATAGCAGCCAAAAGTGACACTTCCGTCTCCATGTGGGAAGTAAGATACTCCAAGTACCGGTTCCCTATATGCGTCATTGCTGTATACGACGAACGTGTTCATAGGGTTAAGCACCAGAATGTCAAATACCGATACACCCGTCTTAAGCCGCTTAGGAAGAATCAAACGATACCCGACACCGCAGGTCTTAACATCCTTTGCAAGCATCAAGTCTTTTGCTGCCTTGCATTCTTCAACCATCATCTCATTAAGCGCAGCTACACGAGAATCTTCCTTTTTGCTTTCTTCCGACATAAAAAGCTTTTTGATAAAAGAAAAAAGAGCCTTTCGACTCTTAATGTCTTTTCTTGCTCTCTGCACGTACGAAATAGGCGAACCAAACTCGTAGCCAAGTTTAAATTCAAGAATTTCAGATGCCATGTTATCGACGACTTTCTCATTGATTTCTGGACGAATCTTCTTTTCTCGATCGAGAATCGGCTGTCTACCTTTTACATAATCAAACAGATACAGCATTTCCGCTCTGTTCTTCTCATGAAGGATAAATGCGTCGCTTAAGACTTCCAGAATATTCGATTGATCAATTACCGGCTTATCACAAAATATCTGTCGTCTTCCGAAAAGCTCCACTGCGTTCACCTCCAGCCAATAAAATAAGCACCGAACCATCGTCCGGTGCCCTCATGCACTATTTCACAGTAACATATTAACATTTCATGGTTGTGAATTGTGTGAAACCTGTACTTTTTCCAAAATTTTATCTATTTTCTTGGAAATGCTACTCCGATCATACCCTAACTCCCGACCAATCTGTTCATCCGTCAGCCTATCTATGTATTTCAACCGTAGAATAGTCTTGTCCTCAATATCTTTCAGTCCTTCAATAAAGCATTCTATATCCATTTGCATATCTTCATACAGCTGCTGATTGCCAGCTAAATCAATTTTAAGTTGGTTTATCGCCATTTTTCTTTCTTCATCTGACTTGATGCTTGGTGCAGATATTACAAAATGGCATTGTATGTATGGGAACTCTCTTCTTGATCCTGTCACAACTCCATGTGTGGCCTGCAGTGGATGCGTCTCGTAATATTTTAATCTACGTTTAACAGACTTAATATAACTCTCTAAATAAGCATACCGTGTCAAATATTCCCTCGTTATAACCATAGTTTCCTCCCTATATTCCCAGTTCTGCTCGGCTCAAAATCTCAATTTGGGTCATTCCACCGTCAAACAGTTGGAAAAGTTGCACTAATCCATCCGCGCTATCCTCATGCTCATTCTTCCCAACCTGGGTAAGCATCCCCAGCTCTTCCATAGCATCCTTGTACTCATCACTCTGTAGCTCCGGTTTGAGAAATCTGAATCTTCGTTTTATATCCGGTGCATATTGGATGATCTTCGCCATCTTTCCAACTTGATTACTTGCTTTTGCCCAAGAGATATTGGTTTTATATCCTTGATCCCTTAATAGCCGGTCAACATCCTCAGCATACTCATCTCCTCCGTTGTTAGCTTCAAAACGCACCATATTGGGCTTTTGCTGCATCGTTTTTGCCACAACAAGAGGTTTAGTAACGTATTTATCCCCTTTATTAAATATCCAGTCTGGAATATATATAGGACCATCATCAGCACTACCGAACAATTTTCCAAACGGCATCGACAGGCTATCTCCGCCGCCCCATGCCACGTCACAGGCTGCCGCTGTGAGACAATCACCATCCGGAAGAACACCATTGTAATATTCCAATTCATCTATAGGGAATATCAGTCCTTCTCTTACGAACGGTCTCTGCTGATACTTAGCCATCCACTCATTTTTATCTAACCTGTCACGCAGGTTCTTGTAATACTCTGTGGAGAATCCAAGACCATAATCATAATTGAAGTTGGATTCATCCTTTTCGTTCAGTGCAGGGATCTTCCGGAACCGTGCCTTTGGATTCCCCTTGAACTTTTCTTCATTCCGTCCTAACGGATCTGCAACACACCACCTGGTACCTACCATCAATTCCTTGGCACCGTCGTTCTTACGGTCAACCATGACATTGAGATAGTCCTGATAGCGATTCTCCAGTCGGATCGGACTTAATGATTCTGTCCTGTCCCGGATAAGGTCATCCACATACAGATAGCCGCCGGCAGAAATATCAACCGCACCGGTCCATGTTCCATCAATACCACGGCAGGTAAGTGTCGCAAATCTGTCCGGATCATTGAGATTCACCGTGTATTCATCCGATGATTTGCTCTCCAATGTTACGTTGGGAAATATCTCATTGTATGTATATTCCGGTGACGTAATCAGGTTCAGGAACTCTTTATAGAATCCCTTTGCCAGGATTCCGGAGTGTCCGCCCATAGCATTATGCAAGTCCGGGTGCCGACCGGCGCACCATGCAAGGAAGAAAATACACACCGTGGACTTACCAACTCGCGGAGGAAGAGACAGTCCGTAGAATTCAATCAGCCCGTCTTCCAGATCCTGAAGGTCTTCTACCACCACATGAAGAGTCTTTGCTCTCGGCTGATAAAAACGCTTCTTCGGGGATCGGTTCTTCTCCATATACAGCAGGAAGCTTTCAAACCGGTGCGGTGCTTCGAACTTCATAGCCTGCCAGTACAGCTGATTCAGCACAATGGATGATGGCAGCATTGGAATCTTCCGTTTTATGAAATTTGTCAGCTTAAGTGCATAGGCAAGATCATGATCCCCCTCAGGATCCGCAATCACCTTTGCCATATCCAACAGGTCGCTCAGTGCCTTGTAGCTGTTCAGATCCGATCTCTTGATGGCATCCACCACCGCTTTATTTTTTGCTGATACCACGAAAAAAAGAGCCTCCTTTCCTTACATTTTGGAAATTTGGCTCTCTGCGTAGGCACTCTACGACTGGTGCTCTGAAGTATTAAATTGTTTTATCAATCATTTTCATGCGAAATAGCTTTGTTCGCCCACATCACGCATTCTTCTAATTTTGTCATTGCCAATGATTTTTCACGACCATTCTTGCAATTTTCTTCAATAGAGACCTCTAACATCCTAGCTGCACATAACATATTATTCATTCTATCCTTTTGAACTTCTGTAACATCCCTCTGTGTTAGTCTGCTTTCCATCACTTCACCCCGATTCTATTAATTTCCCCGCACTTCGGACATTTGATTTCAGCCTGTCCGTTGAATTTTCCTAAAAGACGGTTGCATTTACTACAACGTGCATCTATCAAATGATACTGACGTTCCCACTCTTTAATCAATCGATATATAAAATCCCTTCCAGCTTTTCTTGGTGGAATGTAACACAAGGGTAAATTTCTTTTCTCACATTCCTCGTATTCCCGAATTAACTGTTTCTGAAATTCAGATAACGGAAATGGTGCAATCTTCTCTGCAAATTCAACCAAAGACATTTCAATCTCTGGCTTCATTGCCTGCCGGAGCGCATCACGTTCTATACTCTCAATTACTGCTTTCATGCTCATCCTTCCACCAACTTTCTGCCGCACATCGGGCAAAATGCAATATTAAAATATCCTGCTGCCTTACATCCTTTATAAATCACGATACCTGGCACTTTATCTCTGACATGCTTCATAATCTGTGCATCTTTCAGATCAGTTTCGCTTGCGCACTTTTTGATAGGAATATCAGCGCCAAATATTCTGTTTTCACTGTAATCCTTGCAAAAATTACACATACTCACACCTCATTTTGCGTAAAAAAATACCAACCATCAAATATTGACGGTTGATATGATATTTAATCTATTTAAATGATAAATATTTTGTTTGAAACACATTATTAATACTATTACTGTTCAGTATACACATTGCTTCTGAATGTTTTTTTCTTGCACAGATTATACATTCGCACATTTCTTCAGTTTCAACAGATCTAGATATACTTCTAAAATTATCCTCATCGATTACATCTCTCAAAAAATCCTTTGAGCTATCATCAAATTTTTTTAATTTATCTTGGTAATCATCTTTAAAGAACGTGAAAATAAATTCCGATTTCTTTGTGTTGTAATCTGCTAAATATACCTGTATTTCATTCAGACATTCATTTGCTTTATAAACAAACTCAAAATCTTCCTTTTGAAACAGATATGGAAGTTCTCTCAAAAATAAAATAACTTTTTCTTCATATTTTTCACTGGAACAATCACCATAAATAGCTTTCGTAAAATAACTTATTTTTTCTACTAATGCTTCATCTAATTCATAAATTAGTTTCTTTCTCATTTCGAATAGTTGAATGTCAACATTCTGCCTTTGGATAATATTTCCTGTTTCAACCTGATTTTTAGCCTCTTTCGCAGATTTATAATTGAATATACAAATCAAAATTGTAGCAATAACATACACAAACGTAAGCAATGCCATTATAAATCCATTATTATCATTGCACAATTTTATAATACTTAACATAATATCCATTATAACTTTCCTTTCATCATTTGTAATATATTTATTATACCACTTCAACCGCCAATATTCAATTTTCAATGTACAAAATGGAAAGTGCCGGAATCGAACCGACCTCACGGACTATTGGTGCACCTCACCGTAATTGCAGCCTTGCGATATACCTTTCCTTAAAGGAGCCAGAATCACATTCTGGCTCCCATATTCATTTAGTTTAGCCGAGTTTACGTTTTTCAGACCAAACCGATGATTTTCAAAGTTTTATGGGTTCTGATCATATTTTCTATCTCACCGGCAAGGTCTATTCGGGGACTTCATGCCTCGATGGTATGGCCGGATATGCGAACCCACACATATCTTCTCCATACTTTCTATCTGCTGCCGCTTCACTGGACTTCGTAACTAAAACTCCAATCCAGGTAACGAGTTGAAAAACAATTACGCCATATACGGTTATAATCATCAAAACTCCCTCGCTTTCTGAATTGTTGTTCGCCGCAGTCCTCAACGCCCCATGCTATGACACCATAACAGTGTTTGATTCTTGCGGTGTTAGGCATACGACAACTTTTTCCGGAATTGCCATCGTGTAATGCCAATACAGCCAAAACATAGACCATCTGCTGGCAGACAGCGTAATTTGACCGAATAATTGCAGAAACAGATATTATGCAGCAGTTAGTCAGCACCTGCGAACAGGGACAAGCGTTATGATTTTCTGCTGTTTATCGGTAGGATGTCTCCCGGCTGTTTACCTAACTTGTACATTTACGAAACACCTTGTGCCGCCACCGTATCTCACGCTCTATTTTATTTCTGCAAAATGGGGAAGAAAGGAATTGAACCTCCAGTGTTTACCACGTGGGAACGGATTTACAGTCCGCCGCAACACCGCCAATCGTTGCCGCTTCCCCGAAATGCGCGGACACCTCACTCCATATCTCTGTACACGACCGCGCTACGCATACAGTATCAAATCAGCTCGGCACCATCGGAACAGAAGGATTCGAACCTTCAATCCGGCTCTCGTTGTTGTTTTCCGTGTACACGCCACTTTTACCAATTAAGCTACGTTCCGAAACCGCCATCAGACGGTTAGCAATAATGTTTTTCGTGCCCTGCGTTGCACTATCCATGCGTCATCATGGAAAATAGGTGGGTGAGGATTTGAACCTCACAAAATCAGTTTCTGAAAAGGTGTTGTTGCTGGCTATGGGTGATCGTCCACCTGTCACTCGGCAACACTCTTACTGATCGGCTTCTTTGCCTGCAATACCATTCTGCCACCACCTACACCCATCTTATGACTGCAAGGGCCGTGCAGGATTTTACATGTCTTTACTGACATTCTCTCCGACTCCGTGGGATGGGAGCCGGAAAACCCTCACGAGCCATTGACGGCTCTTAACAGCATTCCGCTATGAGGTGTAAAAGGGGGTATTGCTCATGGACTAAGCAATACAGTGGAGTCTCTGGGACTTGAACCCAGAACCGACCGGTTATGAGTCGGGTGCTCTAACCAACTGAGCTAAGACTCCTTTTTAACACGCCGTTCTATTTCTGCAATCATCGTTTGAATCAGACTATGTGCAAACGGACAATCATACATTTTCAGCAGCACCTTACATTCCCGGTTGATCTGCTCCCAGTCTTCATCAGATTTAGGATACGGATTGCCTTTATGGATTTTCCAGACTGCAGTATAAATTGCTTTTACATCCTCCGGAAGCTCTTTCTTCTTTTTCCCAGTCATGTTTGAAGCGCTTCCATCGCGCTTATTGTTATGATCCATCTGGCAGGCAAACATCTCTGTGATGTTGGATCTCTCCTGTTTGATTCCGTGCCCCTGAAGGAATAATTCACACTGAAGAACATCACCGCAGTACTGACATTCATCCGTGATCTCTTTACCATAGATTTTCATTACGTCCTCCTAAGCCAGTTCCGGTTTTCCAAATAGTTCAATGTATTTCTCAACGTTCCGTTTCCCGAGCCATTCTCTTACCCACTGTTCATCCACGGGAACGATAGTGGAATACCCCACAATGAAATATTCAACATTGCCCTTGTATACGGTCACATGCTTGCCAAACAAGTTGGTCAGTGGTATGCCCGATAACTCTTCGCTAGGAACAATGATATCGCAAATTTTCTGTGCCTTGGATGTGTCATACAGTTTATGGTTTATGACTGCACGAACAATACTTGTATTCTCTTCTGTTCTTGGAATATAAGGAACAGGATCCTCTTGGTAATCATCCCATCGTGGCTTTTTTGAGAACATCTCTGTCAGTGTCTCGAACATCTGAAAACCCCTTTTTTATATTTTTTGAATTTTGAAATCATGTTATCGATCGTAACTTTTGAATTTTATCGGATGTGAATTAACTGATATAGTCTCATGTAGGTTAATGGGCTGTATGTAAGATAAAGCTTTTTTAATTTTTGAATACCGAATAGGCTAAGCTGCGCCGGGTGGGGTGTTTTTCACCTGACCCCGCCCCCGGTCTGATCCTGTGCCCTTTTCAAAAGTTCGCATTTATACCATTTTGCGAACTTTCCCATATTTCCGGGCTTTTCCTTTTTTGCCACTCTAAAACCTTTGTGCATATTGCTAAAAGATCCTTAAAAATCCGGCTGGACATCCCCCGGAAGAGCTCCGGCGGTGCTATAATCTGCTGCGATCTGCTCCGCTGTCCGGTGCTGCTCCTGGTTGGCTACTGGTATAGGTGCCGTTTCAGCCATGCCATAAGCAGCTTTTGCAATAAATATTTTATTCGCATCAGTTCCACGGGAATTTTGCAATGAATTTACCAAAAAATTTTTACAAATATTTTTCCATTTTTTGACCGCTTCGGCGTGTGCTGTATTGGGTTCCGCCCTGTACTGCTCCCCTTTATGGTTCAGCTGCCATGCAGGAAAGTCTTTTATATAATTACCTTTAGAGTCATAATATACAGTACTTCTTAATGCTCCACTACTCCAATCTGATAATGTACCAGGATTAATATTAATTAACATACTAAACGATTCTAAAGTAGGCAGCATATTATATTTAACACATAATCTGGTATATATATTAAATATATTATCTAACTGCTGTATATCATTATTATCTACCTTTGGGATATTATCAGATATATATAATATCATAGCCATAAAAGTATTAGAGTTATTCGGCATCTCTTCACGCTGTTTATCGTCCAGTTGATTATTAATAAATTCGTCTGCTAGTTCCTGGATGCGATTCGTATATATCTTTGTTCCGTTATATGCAAGCTCTGTATTGTCTTTCATGGCTCCCCGTCCTTTCTGATCTGCTCCACGTCTTCCGGATCCCTGGAAGTGATCGAATAAAAAAATAAAGCTCCAGCCCTACGGAGTGGATACCGTATAGACTGGAGCCGTCTGCTCTGATCTCTGCACGCCTGCTGCGTGGTCGTTGTATGTGGTCAAGGCCTGCGAGCTAGCACATACACGCTTTAATTATTCCGGCGGATCATTGCCGCCCTATGGATATATTATAAACCACAGAATTATTATTATGTCAACCACCATTTTATAAAAATATTTATGTATGCGCATACGCGCGCACGCGCTTTTATTTATATCCTTTTTAAGCCCTTATAATATATTAATATATATAGTTTATATCCGCGCGCGAGGTTTGCTTGGGAACTGTTTGGGAAAGTGCGTGGGATTTGCTTGGGAAATTGAAAAATGCAAAGTCTTGAAATACGCATGAATACTGGCTTTGCTGGCTGTCCGTTGCTTGGGATTTGTTCGGGAAGTTGCTTGGGAAGTTTTTGTTATATGTGAAGTATAACAGCAAAAAAGGCAGCCTTTGAAAGACCGCCTTAATTGATTTATTTTACTGCCATTTATGAAATAATATTATCCCATTCATCTTTTAATTTTCCGATAACATTTTTCTATAATTTTGATGTATAATATTTTCATATCTGCTATTTATAAAAAAAATCACTTCTAAAAACTCGCTTGTTGATATTTCGCCGCAACGCTTTTGTCTTAATTTATTTCTTACATACTTCTTTTCTTCCGGTTCCAAGTGGCAACAATACCTTTTTACAAATTCATCATCTATATTTTCACCTTTATATAAAATAATTTTAAATTCATTCGACATTTTTAACCCTCCTCACGCACAATATGCCACGGCATAGCGTCTGACAATGCTTTCAAAAATTGCCTTTAACTGGGGTTTACCCTCAATAATTGCAATCTTGGTTGTCTCATTCTTGATACAGGTTTTCGTATTGCCTGCCTTTGTCATACGGTCACGCTTGCCCCTTTGTAAACTGCTTAGGCTGCAATGCGCTGTTGTTTCAAGTTCTGCATACATCCTGGAATATAATTCCTGATAATCGACTCCACTTTTAATTGCAATTTCTCGCACTTTGTCGTTAATTTCAGATCTCCAGTCACCCATAGGAGTTAAAAGCTCGTCTTTCATGTTTTGCACGGTGGACTTAACCGCCTGTAATTCCCCTGCCTGTCGCTTCTGCTCCAGCTCCTGTCGTGCCATTAACTGTGTTAATTGTATAACTGCTTGCAATTCCGGAGAAAGATTCTGTAAGTTTAAATTTATTCCCTGCTCCATTTCATTGAACCGTTTTACATACTTAGCAGTAAACAAAATGCCCTTTTCACCTGTAAACTTGTTAGCAAGGAAGTCACACCCTAAACGGGTTACATTATAGCACTTATTTTCCTTTCCGCTTGCATCCTTGTATGTAGAAAGTGTAAAATAATCACTAAGGGGAAAATTCCCCCGAGTTAAAACGGGTATAATTCCAATTTGTTTAACACTTCCATCAGGTTTTGTTGTACCCTCCAATTTCTTTAGTATTTCCTTGTGTTCTACTTCCATCATTTCAGCAATTTCAAGTGTTGTGATTGTATTTGTATTATTTTCGTGTGTACTTACAACCTTTCGGTTTTCATCGTTAGTAAGGTTATACAATGAATTTTGCATAGTTTTAACCTCCTAAGATTTTGCTTTTTCTCCCTAGATTAGATAGTTACATTTGAACTTTTCGCATTTCTTGCGTTCATCTTTTGCACATTTATTAAAGCTTCATTCAATCACCGCCTTTCACAACAAAAAACACACGAAAAAATTCCCAACTTTCGGGTTTTGTCTTTCGTGTGCTAATTATCATAATAGTATTTTGTGCCTTTATTGTCAATATATAAATGTGCCTTTATTTAAAACGGTTTTCTACTCTTTCCAGCTTTTCAAGTACTGCGTCAATAATAAAAGCATTGCAAGTGTATCCCGCTTTTTTAATTCTATCTTTTGTGCCTTTAGGAAATCTGCAATTTACTCTATCTACTTTATCTTGATAGTTTTCTATTGCTCTTCTTTGTGCTTCTGTCGTTTTATATTCCTTTTCCATAATGCACCGCCTTTCTATTAAATTATATGTTATTATGTGCCTTTTTTCAAGTATAAATATCTATTTCTATATTTCATGTTCTAAATAAATGTGCCTTATATATTTTGCACAATATACAGCTTTTATATGTGCCTTATTTTTGGCTATTATTCAGTATTGTATATGTGCCTTATACATTATATACTATAACCATCAAGAGGAACACGAAAGGAGCAAAATAATATGGATAAGTTTTTAGAGATTGTTTATTCAAATCAACTGGCAGACAGTGAAAAGGGTGATGAATTTATAAAAATGTTTGCACCCTTCATGGACAAATTAAAAGGATTATTAAGTGAAAGTGTTTATGAAGAACTTGAAGAATCATTCACAGATTGTTGCGTTCAGAATAACCGCTTCTATGCAGTCGAAGGAATGAAGCTGGCTATTGGTATCATGGACGGCAGTTATATCCCGACAGTCTAACCCATCCGGCGGCGTTCCAGACGTACGCAGCAAAGCAACCGCCGGAATTATGGAGGATTTACCACTTTCAGGCCTTAAGGAAAGCGGCGTTGACTGGGAACCGATAAAGCCAGAACTGAAGCCGATGCCGGCGGCTATATCCGGCAGCAAATAAAAAAGCCGCCCGGCATCCTACCAAGACAAACCGAGCGGCACCCAAAAAGAAAGGCGCCCAAATTATAACACGGGTGAAAAGGTAAAAGCAATATGAGAAAGAATGAATTATTAGAAGCAATCAACAACAGCAAGGCAAGAAGCGCATGGGATAAAGGTGTAAAACTTTATGCTTATGAGCTTGTCGAAGCTCTGGAAGTTGAAGAGATCCCGCAGGACAAGGCAGAGTTAAAAAGCCTTTTGCTGAATGGTGCGGCTGACTGGAAGCAGTACAGTTGGGGCGGCTGCTCTCTGATTTATGATTGTGCCATTGCGGAACGTCTCTGCTGCCCATCTGAACTTAAGAAAACAAAGGGCGGCGAGCTTGGCCCTGGATACGGTCGCGAATGGCTCGACGTACAGACAGGCGCGCTTATACGGGCATATTCCGTTATTTGTGACATTGTCAAGGCGGCAGCTTAACGGAGGTACACACATGGAAAACCTTATATTGTTATTTTGCGGAATGCTTGCCGGGTATGTGCTACGGTATTATAAAGAGTTAAGCAAATAAGACAGGCTTACACCGGGGATCGTGTCCCCGGCTTTTTATGCACACGGAGGTGAATATATTGAAAAAAAATAAAACAAATGACATAATTGGAAAACAGTTCGGACTTTTAACGGTAATATCTTACAATGGAATCAACCCAAACTATAAAAGAGTCGAAAAGGTCTATTTGTGTTCTTGCAAATGCGGAAATACTACGCTTGCAAACAGAAGCGCATTGATTAAAGGTGAAAAGAAAAGCTGCGGATGTTTGAGGGGGAAAAACAATTTTTTAAATTTAACAGGTGAAAAGTTCGGTAATTTAACAGTATTGGAAAGATTACCGAATAAAAATAAACATATTGTTTATCGTTGTATATGTGAATGTGGAAATTATAGAGAAGTAGCATCTACAAGACTAAAAAGTGGTGAAATAACTTCTTGTGGTTGCTCAGGATATAAACTAGAGCACCATCATTTGTCAAATACAAGACTTTGTAGAATATGGCGAAATATGAAAACTAGACGCTATAAT
>OQVN01000773.1_pt1 | contig 11765 bp, 14 predicted proteins | sample 1691621 | NCBI WGS metagenome assembly OQVN01 (sample SAMN03418278, study PRJEB22391) | human gut metagenome | biome: human-gut; feature: organic feature; material: feces | host: Homo sapiens | place: Tanzania | collected 2013-01 | reverse complement strand
TATCTCATTCTCTTTTGACGGATAAAAATCTCCAGTTTCTTCATTGTAATAAAAATAGTAGAATAAATTCGGTCTATCTTCCCTTAAATCATTTTCTCCCGTTTTTCTTAGATCTATATCTCGAAATAACTTTCCGTCAGTAGTTTTTTTGTTGTATCTTTTCGTAATAGTTTCTGTAGGCTCAAATCCGCTCCACCCAGTCCTCTCAGAGTTTTTAGCATAAATACAAATATACTCATGAGCTGTTGCAATAAACTCATCGTCAGAGCGACCTTTAGGATTATTAACATTTGCTATAACAGCAATTTTATTTTCCTCGCCAAACACATCATCACAAATCAATTTGCAATTCGCCTGCTCATTATCATCAATAGAAATAAAAATAACACCATCATCCGTAAGCAAATCCCTTGCCAAAAGCAGCCTCGGATACATAAACATCAGCCACGCAGAATGTGATGCCGAGCCACGCTTTGTCAAATCAAGAATACGCTGCGCCTGTTCATCATCAATGCTCAGCTTTTCAGCCAGCTCTTCTGCCGTAAAATGAAAGTTGTCATTATAAACAAAACCGTCCGAGCCTGTGTTATAAGGCGGATCAATATAAATGCACTTCACCTTTCCGGAATAGCTTTTCAGCAAGTGCTTTAAGCCATCCAGATTATCACCGGAAATATAGATATTCTCGCTGTTCTTATTCTCCGGCTTGTTATTATGCTCTTCGTCAGGCACAATGACAGTTGTGGAATCGACAGAAGCCAATAAGCGAGCATAATTCTTGCCTAAGAATTTCAGCTCATAGCCTTCGTTTTTCACAGTCACTTTGTCATTAAGGTACTCTTTAAATCTTTCTAAATCAAAGCTGCCATCATTTTTAAAGCAAGCCGGAAAATGCTCGCGCAAAACCTCCAGCTCACGGCTGTTAGGATTGACTGCTTCGTTTTTTTGCAAAATATCCTTTATCACGTTCACTCGCCCCCATCTCTCGCAAAAATTTCTCGCGAATTTTTTATCATTATAGCACACATTTTTTCGCTTTACTACTGTTTTACGCAAATAAATTAATCAGGATTTCCTCCAGTCTTGCGTAATCACGTCCACCACGACGTATATCAATATTCAACTGGTCGACAGCCAACAGCGCCTCACGCACGCGGCGCTCATCAAAGCGCCGCGCCTGCTGCGTGAGCATCTTCATCGCATAGGGATGGCGCACGCCCAGCTCCTGCATCAGCGAACGCTGGTCGTAGCCGCTGCGCTGCAGCTCAAAGTAGCGCGCCAGCTGGCGCAGCTTGGCGCTCACCATCGCGGTCAGCGGCAGAACATAGGTGCCGTGCCTGCGTGCCGAAGCCAAGGCCTCCAGCGCCGCCTTCAAGCGCCCCTCCATAATAAAATTCGTCAGCGCAAAATCAGAGGCCTCCGGCAGTGCTGCGAAAATATCCAGAATATCCTGCCGCGTCCACTGCCTGCGCTCGCCTGCGTAAACCGCCAGCTTGGCGATTTCCTGCTGCAAAAGCTGCAGCGGCACCTTCTCCACCGGAGCGAGATATTCCATAATCATGCCAATGGCATCATGCTCAAAGCGAGCGCCATACAGCTCAGCCTGCGCGTCGAGCCAAGGCTGCAGCTCGTAGGGGCGGATGCTCGCACATTCGCACAGCAGCGCCGCCTTCTTCAGCGCTTTATAAAACTTCGTGCGCTTATCCAGCTTCGGCGCAGAAATCAGCAGCGTGCAGTAGTCCGGCACATCATTTACGAGCGCCGTCAGCTTGTCGAGCACAGTCTGCCGTGCCTCCTCGCCGCCCTTGCTCCAAAGCTTGTCATCCTTCAAAACGACGAGCGACTGGCCGCTGAAGAACGGATAGGTGTTAACCGCCTCGCTCACAGCGCTGATATCTGTGTCCTTTTCAAAGACGGTAATCTGCCTGTCGGCCTCGTCCGTGTCGCCATAAATGTAATCGGGAAGCGCGGCGGTCAGCTGGCTGCGGTAATAATCATCCTCACCAAAAACGACGTACACCTGCGTCGCCTGCGGCAAGGGCAGCTTGTTCTGCAATTTATGTAAAAATTCTTCTGCTTTTATATCCATGGGAGTTCTCCTAGTAGATTATTTTTCTAATGGTACAACAGCCAAAGTTTTTCCTAACGGAGCAAGCACTCTTAAAATAGTGCTGATTTTGGGGACAGATGTACCATTTTCTATTCTAGCAATAACGGGCTGCTTAACACCGCTCAGCTCTTCGAGCTGCTTTTGCGTAATCCCCTTTTCCTGCCTAGCCTTCACCAGCTCACCAATTAATGCCACGCGCAAATCGCTTGCAGCAATCTCTTCAGCTGTAAACAGATCCTTACGCACATCCTGCCATTCATAGCCTAATGCTTCATTTTTCATCGTGCATACACCTCTCTTTGAAATCAGCAAATTCACGTAACGCTTGTTCAATTTCACGTTTCGGAGTTTTTTGTGTTTTCTTCATAAACGTATGTAAAATAACAAAGCTCTCACCATTCCATACTGCAAACAAGCTTCTGTCACGCAACGGTCTTAATTCCCAAATATCGCCCTGTAAATGCTTCACATAAGGCTCTCCGAGCTTCAAACCATATTCAGCTAAAGCCTGTAGGTAATCGTTATGCTTGTTCAACTTAATACGACTATCTTTATCTTTTCTACCAGCTAAATCCTTTAAATACTCATGCGCCGGGAGATACAACGGATGACAAGACCGTAACATGGACAAGTGACAATGAAGAAGTGGCAACAGTATCAGGGGGAACGGTTTCAGCATTAAAAGAAGGAACAGCAACAATCACAGCAACAGTAGGAAGTTGCACCGCACAGTGTGTAGTAACAGTCGAAAAAGAAACTACAGAACCAGTGAAAAAGCCATTGACAGCGATCAGTTTGGACAAGGCGACACTAAATCTAAAGCAGGGAAGTACGGATACGTTATCAGTTACCTATGCGCCGGAAGATACAACGGATGATAAGACCGTAACATGGACAAGTGACAATGAAGAAGTGGCAACAGTATCAGGAGGAACGGTTTCAGCATTAAAAGAGGGAACAGCAACGATCACAGCAACAGTAGGAAGCTGCACCGCACAGTGTGTAGTAACGGTTGTACCGAAGCAGGAACAACCAAATTTGCCAAGTGAGCCAAATAATTATTCGATAACAGAAGGCGCTAATGGGACACATAAAATTAATGAAGATGGAACGTATGTACTTCGTGCAAGTGGGGAACTTGATAAATTTGTAAGCATAGAAGTAGATGGTATGTTATTAGACAGTAGCAATTACACATTAAAAAGAGGTTCTACAATCGTAACATTTACAAAAGAATATATGGATCAATTAGCGGTTGGAACACATGTCGTTAAGATTAATTTTACTGATGGTGTGGCAACTACGAGTATTAATATTCAGCAAAATACGGCAAACAAAAATGATAAAAAGAATACTGGTGATGTTACTATTGTAAATAATCAGGCTGCGGATAGCGCAAATAATCAAGTTACAAATACAGAAACTCTAACTGATACTAAGACTGACGAAATAATTGTGGATAACAGTGTAGAAGTGCAGTCTCCAAAAACAGGGGATGATAATCAATGTATGTGGATTTTTGCAATTTGTTTTGCATGCAGTTTTGGTTTTATCCTTAGATTTAAAAAGTTTAAAAAGTAATAATGTAGCATTGGATATAGATTTGTTATATCCAATATATCCAGATTCTAATTTGTGGAAATATAATGGTATTATAAAGGCTATAGAAAATCTGTAGTATTATGAATGTTAAAAGAGACTTCTTTGTAGATTATTTAATCAGCAAAGAAGTCTCTCTTACTTATCATTCTTGATATGAATGGTTTGAATTAAATTTAACGTCTATTTGGATTGGTATATTTTTCTTCACAGTATTTGCAGCGGTAAACTTCCTTTGCCTCATCGGTGAGAAGGAAGATCTGGTCGAGTTCCTGCTCGATGGAAGTGATGCATCGTGGGTTTTTGCAACGGATGACATTCTTTACCTCTTTTGGCATGTGAAGCTCCTTTTTCTCTACGATCTTGGAATCCTTGATGACATTGACCGTGATGTTGTGGTCAATAAATCCGAGAATATCTAAGTCTAATGCCTCAACCGGGCATTCCACTTTTAAAATGTCCTTTTTACCCATCTTATTGCTTTTTGCATTCTTAATGATGGCAACGGTGCAGTCTAACTGGTCTAATTTCAGATCATGATAAATCTGAAGGCTCATTCCTGCCTGGATATGGTCTAAGACGAAACCTTCCTGAATACCACTAATATTTAACATGTGTACTCCTATCTGTGACGGACGTCACGAAAAATCTTAATATTCAAAATCCATAAAAACTGATTCAGAGTCTGCATCAGTGGATTTAAAGCTTCGCAGTATCGATTTCAAGTAGTGTCAGAATCAGCGCCATTCTTACATAGACACCGTATTGCACCTGCTTGAAATAAGCGGCTCTGGGGTCATCATCAATTTCTACGGAAATTTCATTGACACGGGGCAGGGGATGTAAAATCAGCATATCCGGTCTGGCATATTCCATTTTGGTCTTGTCCAGAATGTAGAAATCCTTCAGACGGACATAATCTTCTTCGTTGAAGAAACGTTCCTTCTGTACACGGGTCATGTACAAAATATCCAGGGAAGGCATTACGTTTTCCAGACGGATGACTTCTTCGTAGGGGATATTTTTTTCTTTTAACATATCCGTGATGTAGTCGGGTACACGGAGCTCTTCGGGGGAGATGAAGATAAACCGGACATTTTCATAGCGCACCAGGGCACGGATTAAGGAGTGTACGGTACGGCCGAACTTTAAGTCGCCGCAAAGACCGATGGTCATGTTGTCCAGACGGTGCTTCAGACTGCGGATGGTAAGCAGATCCGTCAGGGTCTGGGTGGGATGCTGGTGACCGCCGTCGCCGGCATTGATAACCGGAATGCCTGATTTCTCGGCTGCTACCATGGGTGCGCCTTCTTTGGGATGACGCATGGCACAGATATCGGCAAAGCAGGAGATAACGCGGATGGTGTCGGATACGCTTTCACCCTTGGAAGCGGATGAGTTGGCGGCATCGGAGAAGCCGAGTACCTTTCCACCCAGATGAATCATGGCGGACTCAAAGCTTAAACGGGTACGGGTGCTGGGTTCGTAGAAACAGGTAGCAAGTACCTTGCCGTCACAGGCATGGGCATATTTTTCGGGAGAGGCTTCAATGTCCTCCGCCAAGTCAAAAAGCTTGTCCAATTCTTCCACGGAAAAATCCAGTGGGCTCATTAAATGTCTCATTCTATTTCCTCACATTCTGCCGCAACTGCGGCGCATTGTATTTATTCTGCCGCGGATACGGCATGGAACATTGCGAAAGACCCAAAAAAAATCGAAGAGAAAAAACTCTTCGATTTTAATGTATTTATTTGAATGATAATAATTCCTCCACGCTCTTGCGTTTGGGAGCGGCAGGACTTTCAGCGGGATAGCCGATAGGAATTAAAGCAACCAATTCTCTTTCTTCGGGAACTTCCAGAAGGGAAGCGGCTTTGGCTTCATCAAAAATCCCCATAATTACGGTACCGAGTCCCTGCTCGTAAGCTGCTAAACAAAAAGCTTCGGAAGCAACACCGGCATCAAACATCTGCCAGCCGCCTTCCTTGGGAGTGGAATAGGAACCGTCACGTTCAAATCCGCTGCGGTTTTTAATGAAAGTAACAGCAATCAGCATGGGAGCATTTTTGATAATCTCACCATTTTTTGCATAAGCGCTGGTACATTCATCGGCGATTTTGTCCTTCAGTTCGCCTTCCACTGCAATATAACGGGTAATCTGTGTATGCTTCCAACTGGGAGCATAAGAAGCGGTTTCTACAATATCTGCAATCACATCCCTGGAAACGGGAGTATCTGCAAATTTACGAATACTTCTGCGTCCTTTAATACATTCCTTAGCTGTCACGATATCATCCTCCTTTTCAGATTTTTAACATTGTAACACAAAGGGAGGGGTGATGCAATTAGTCTTTGGGGGATTTCAAAAAATATTTTGAAAATAATTTTCCATCCCGTAATAGCCTTGCATAATATCTTCTTTTCACGTATAATCTTCTTTATAATATTGATATTTGTGTACAAAAGGAAAGGGAAGGTATTGCGGATATGGCTAAAGAAACGGATGAGAATATCAAGTACAGGGAAAGAAAAAGATGGGTGTTTTTGGGACTGCCGTTTACATTCACGGTTTACATCATCAAGGATGATGTACTTACGATAGATCAGGGATTTTTCAAAAAAATTGAAAATGACTGTTATATGTACAAAGTACAGGATGTAGAGCATACACAGACTTTTTTTGAAAGACTGGTGGGACTCGGCACCATTACCTGCTTTACCGGTGATACTACCCATCCCAAGCTCATTATTGAACATGTGAAAAGATCCAGGGAAATTAAAAACTATATTTTAGAGGCTTCCGAAGCAGCCCGCATGAGAAGACGTACCTTAAATACGTTAAACATCGGCACGGAAACCATGGACGATATGGATAACGATTAAGGATATGACTTCAAAAGGGCGGAGAGATGTCTCCGTCCTTTTCTTCGGTAAGACGGCGGGATGCGGAAGCCGGTTCGTTCTCCAAAAGCAGGCGCTCAAACAGTAAGCCGGCCAGAAACCAGCAGGGCAGGTAATCAAGCCGGATGATTTTTCCGATATTCCACCTGGAATGACTGTAATCCCAGGGGCAGATGTGCCGTTTCTGCAAGAGCTTTCCGCTTAGAAATTCTACGGAAAAGATAAGGGTGGCATACAGAAAGCCGCGCAGAAGCAGCGGTTTTCCCCGCAGACGTCTGCAAAGCGGGGCAATCAGGCAGGCACTGCCGTATATGGGAAACATCCAGACGGAGGTATTGCCTTTTAAGGAAAACTGCCGCCTGCGGTAGGAAGATAGGGCTGTAAAAATAATCTCCATGCACCAGCCTAAGATACCGCAATGGAGAAAATTGTGCAGTAGTTTTTTCAAGATAACGGAACTCCTTTTTTCTATTATGAAAAGTGTTTCCGGGAAAGCAAAAAATATGCAAAGCGGGTAGAAAATGATGACGGAAAAAGAATGTTTGGATTTTATGGATGAATTAAAGAAAAGCGGCATCGTGCCGGGACTCGGCAGCATAAAGGAGCTATGCAGACGGCTTGGCAATCCGCAGGATGCCTTCCCCTGCATTCACATTGCGGGTACAAACGGCAAGGGCTCCGTGCTGGCATATCTTTCTACCGTTTATAAAACGGCCGGCTACCGCGTGGGAGCTTTTTCTTCACCGGCGGTGTTTAAGTCCCGGGAAACTATCCGGGTGGACGGGAAAAATATGACAAAGAAGGCATACACGGAAGGTCTGGAAAAAATAAAAGAGGCAGTGGAGGCGATAAAGGCGGATGGCCTGCCAGCTCCTACGGCATTTGAAGCAGAGGTGGCGTTGGCATTCCTTTATTTTGCGGATAAAAAGTGCGATATTGTGATACTGGAAGCCGGAATGGGCGGCAGGGAGGATGCCACCAATCTGATTACCCGGACACTTGCTGCGGTGCTTATGCCCATCGGTATGGACCATATGCAGTTTTTAGGCGGGACGTTAGACAAAATTGCATATCAGAAAGCGGGTATCATTAAGAAAGGCTGTGTGGCAGTCAGCGCCGCACAACAGGAAGAGGCGGCAGCAGAAATAAGGAAGGAAGCGGAAAAACAAGGCTGTTCCTTATTTTTTGCAACTGTGCCCGAAAAGAAAAAATACGGTCTGAAAAAGCAGAGGTTTAATTACCGGGATGCGTTCGGCACTCTGCACAAGGATATGGAAATAACCATTCCCGGAGTCTGTCAGGCGGAAAATGCTGCAGTTGCCATAGAAGTGGTGGAAGCACTGAACCGGCAAAAGAGTTTTTATGTATCGGATGAAAATTTAAGACGCGGACTTTTAGAAACTTCGTGGCCCGGAAGGTTTGAGGTTTTGCGGGAAAAACCGTATTTTGTCATTGACGGCGCCCACAACGAGCCGGCTGCCAAAAAACTTGTGCAATCTGTGTCTGCCTACTTTTCAAATAAAAGAATTATCTATATAATGGGAATGTTAAAAGACAAGGAATATGAAAAAGTAGCGGAAATCACATATCCTTATGCCGACCAGATTATCACGGTGACACCGCCGGAAAACAAACGGGCGCTTTCCGCCATGGATCTGGCAGCGGCGGTCAGTGCGTATCATCCGCGGGTGACCACGGCTGGCAGTGTGGAGGAAGCGGTGGAAATGGCATATCTTTTAGCCGGTAAGGAAGATGTGATTTTGTGTTTCGGCTCCCTTTCCTTTTTGGGAAGGGTCAGGGATATTTTAGGTAAGCAGTGATACGGCAGCGAAACTGCCCGGAGGATACAGATATGAATCAGCAAAAAATACAGGACGGTGTCCGTCTGATTTTGGAGGGCATCGGAGAGGATTTGAACAGAGAGGGGTTACGGGAAACCCCGGAGCGCATTGCCAGAATGTACGAGGAAATCTGCGGAGGCATGACGGAGGATGCGGGCACGCACCTTCAGAAGACGTTTTCCGTTTCGGACAGCGGGATTGTGATGGAAAAGGATATCGTATTTTACTCCATGTGCGAGCATCACATGCTGCCTTTTTACGGAAAAGCGCATATTGCATACATCCCGGACGGCAAGGTGGTGGGCTTAAGCAAGCTGGCGCGGACAGTGGAGGTATTTGCGAAAAGACTGCAGATTCAGGAACAGATGACGGCACAGATAGCGGATGCCATTATGGAGCATTTGTCCCCCAAAGGGGTTATGGTGGTGATTGAGGCAGAGCACATGTGCATGACCATGCGCGGTGTGAAAAAGCCGGGAAGTCTCACCGAAACCATGGCGGTCCGCGGCGAGTTTAAGGAAAATACAGAACTGCAGAAGCAGTTTTTTATGATGCTTCACAGATAACGGGATAATGGCAGCAGAAAACGACAGTAAAAACAAGCGGGGACGGACAGTGGAAACGGACAGAGTAAACCGGATTTTGGAAAATGAAGTTTTTCGGGAACACCTTGGGAAAAACAAAGAAGCGGAAAAGGACCGTATTTTCTGCCGGCATGATATGGTGCATTTTCTGGATGTGGCGCGTATCGGCATGATTTTTAATCTTCGGGAAAATTTGCAAATTCCGGAAGATTTGCTTTATGCGGCTGCGCTTCTGCATGATATCGGCAAACATGAACAGTATGAAAACGGGACGCCCCATGAAGAGGCAAGCGCAAGGATTGCCCCGCTTATTTTGGAAAAATGCGGGTACACGGAGGCGGAAATAGCGGAGATTACGGAGGCTGTTTTACAGCACCGCACAAAGTCCGTAGCGGGAGAACCCACGTTAAGCGGTGTTTTGTACCGGGCGGACAAGAAAAGCAGGGCATGTTTTGCCTGTGAAGCAAAGGAAGCCTGCAATTGGAGCAATGAGAAGAAGAACCTGACACTTGGGGTGTGAGGAAGAAAGGCGGCGCAAGCATGAAAATAGGAAACAGGGAATTTCAGGAAACAGGGAAAACGTATGTGTGTGGCATTTTAAATGTCACACCGGATTCCTTCTCAGATGGCGGAAAATGGGTGGAGCAGGATAAGGCGCTGTTCCATGTGGAAGAAATGATTAAGGACGGCATGGACCTTTTGGACATCGGCGGCGAGTCTACCAGACCCGGTTACCGACTGCTTTCCTGCGAGGAAGAGCTGGGAAGAGTGCTGCCGGTTATTGAGGCGGTCAAAAAACGATTTGATGTGCCTGTTTCCCTTGATACCTATAAGCCGGAGGTGGCGGAAGAAGGTGTGAAGGCGGGCATCGACTTTATTAACGATATCTGGGGCTTAAAGTGGGACAAAAGAATGGCGGATGTTATTGCGAAAAGCGGTCTGCCCTGCTGCCTGATGCACAACCGGAAGGAGCCTGTGTACGAGAGCTTCATGCAGGATGTGGCAGCAGACCTGGCGGAAACACTGCACATTGCGGACAAGGCGGGCATCGCACCGGATAAAATTTTGTTAGACCCCGGTGTGGGCTTCGGCAAAACCTACGAGCAGAATTTACAGATTATCAACAACGTGGAAAGCCTTAAGGTGCTGGGATGCCCGATTTTTCTGGCAACCAGCCGCAAGTCCGTCATCGGTCTGACACTGGATGTGCCGGTTACCGAACGGGTGGAGGGCACACTTGTTACGACGGTCATGGGCGTGATGAAGGGCTGCATGTTTGTGCGGGTGCATGACATCAAGGAAAATGTGCGTGCTATCCGGATGACGGAGGCTATTTTGAACAGCTGATGCAGAATGACTCAGAGATGCGGAATGACTCAGAGATGCAGAATGACTCAGAAATGAGGTTTACTATGATACAGGATGAAATCAGAATCGACAATCTTGAAATATATGCACACCACGGTGTGTTTGCAAAAGAAAAGGAGAAAGGACAGCATTTTTATGTAAATGCCGTCCTCTACACGGATTTAAGAAAGGCAGGACAATCCGATGATCTGACGGCATCCACGCATTACGGAGAGGTATGCCTTTTGATGGAAAAGGTTTTGACGGAACAGAGCTATGATCTGATAGAAACGGCAGCGGAAAAAACGGCGGAAGCGGTACTGCTTTCGTTTCCGAATGTAAAGGCGCTGGATCTGGAACTGAGAAAACCGGAAGCCCCCATCCCTCTGCCTTTTGAATCGGTTTCCGTGAAAATCCACAGAGGCCGGACGGATGTGTATATAGCATTCGGCTCCAATTTAGGTGACAGCAGGAAGTTAATAGAGGATGCCATAAAAAAACTGGAAGAAAAATATATCCGGATAAAAAAGGTGAGCAGCATTATTTCCACCAAACCTTACGGTGGAGTGGAGCAGCCGGACTTCTTAAACGGTGTCCTTCTTGCCGAAACACTTTATACGCCAACGGAGCTTCTGGACAGGCTGCACGAAATCGAACAGGAAGCGGGCAGGGAGCGTAAAATCCATTGGGGGCCGAGAACTCTTGATCTGGATATTATTTTTTACGGCAGGGAAATCTATGAGGATGAAAATCTTATCATTCCCCATGTGGATATGGAGAACAGGGATTTTGTACTGAAACCCATGGCAGAAATCGCACCGAATTTTCGCCACCCTGTTTTGCACAGGACCATGAAACAGCTGTTGGATGCTTTGTATCAGTAACGCTTTACAGTACTAAAAATGCGTGGTATGATTATTGTATCTGTTTCTGCGCAAAATTGCAGATGCAATCGGAGAAAAGAGAGAATGTAAAATGAACCATAGGAGAAAGGAAGAGTAATCGTGTCAGAAAAGAAAATCATGTTGGGCAACGAGGCTATTGCCAGAGGCGCCTACGAAGCAGGTGTGAAAGTATCCGCGGCATACCCCGGTACTCCCAGCACAGAAATCAGTGAAAACATTGTAAAATACCCGGAGATTTATGCAGAATGGTCTCCCAATGAAAAGGTGGCAACAGAGGTGGCAATCGGCGCCTCCATCAGTGGTGTAAGAGCCATTGTTTCCATGAAGCATGTAGGCGTCAATGTGGCAAGCGACCCTCTTTACACCATTTCCTATGCGGGTGTAAACGGCGGTCTGGTGCTGGTGGCAGCGGATGACCCGGGACTTTACAGCTCCCAGAACGAGCAGGATTCCCGTGCTGTGGCAAGAGCCGCCATTG
>OQVN01000771.1_pt1 | contig 11772 bp, 11 predicted proteins | sample 1691621 | NCBI WGS metagenome assembly OQVN01 (sample SAMN03418278, study PRJEB22391) | human gut metagenome | biome: human-gut; feature: organic feature; material: feces | host: Homo sapiens | place: Tanzania | collected 2013-01 | reverse complement strand
TATGTACTTTATCTACATTATAATTTTTCAATATATATGTAAAACATAACAAATAACATTGTACCATATTATCATACAAAAATAAACCTATTTTTTACTTTTTCTTTATATGTGCAAAAAAAATCTTTTAATATATGAATATTCGTATATTTTTATGAAAAAATAATTCCTTGAAGGAATATTTTTCTAATTATGTGAAAGGAAGTTGAACATATGAAGGAATATGTAGCTATTATCCTAACCGGATGTATTCTCTTTGCATCGGTTTTTGTGTCAGCAAATTTTGAACTTAAGGAGGAAGAATTTGCTCAAACTTTAAGTCAGCAAAAGGCTACCGCATCAGAAATTTATTATGTGAAAAATTACAAAGGTTATGTTTCGGTTTTTAAGAAAAATGAAAAATCTCCAATGATAAAAACAGATACTCTTGTTAGTTCTTTGCCTTATGATGACCAAGATAAATTAAAAGAGGGAATAGAGGTTAAGGGAGATACTTCTCTGAGAAAATGTTTGGAAGATTTTTGCAGTTAGCTTTAGTTGAGTGTGAAAACAGTTTTTTTAAAATAAAGTATATGTAAGAACGGTTAATTAATAGACAAAAATATATAATTATGATTAATAATACACAAAATTTTAAGTTATAAAAACCTTTTAATTATGAACTATAAGAGGAAAAACAAGGGTGCATTTCATTGACAATAAAGCTTTTTTATAGTACAATAACAAAGATTGGAGAATTGTGCCCTTTTGCAATTTTGCAAAAAGGTTTATCTACTAAAACTACCTATTTTCTAGGTTGCGTAAATTGGAGGTACATAATGATTGATACTGTAATTAATAAAGAATTAGGTATTCAATACCCTATTTTTCAAGGTGGTATGGCTTGGGTTGCTGATGCTTCTTTAGCTTCCGGTGTTTCAAATGCCGGTGGCCTTGGTATTATCGCTGCTATGAATTCTAACGGAGAACAACTTCGTGCAGAAATTAAGAAATGTAAAGAAATGACTGACAAACCTTTCGGTGTAAACATTATGATGATGTCACCATTCGTTGATGAAGTAGCAAAGGTTGTTGTTGAAGAAGGAGTAAAGGTTGTTACAACAGGTGCCGGTACTCCTACAAAATATATGCCAATGTGGACTGAAGCAGGTATTAAGGTTATCCCTGTAGTTGCTTCTGTTGCACTTGCAAGAATGGTTGAAAAGCGTGGTGCTTTTGCAGTCATTGCCGAAGGTGGCGAAAGTGGTGGTCATGTTGGTGACTTAACTACAATGGCTCTTGTACCTCAGGTTGTAGATGCAGTTAATATTCCGGTTATTGCAGCCGGTGGTATTGCTGACGGCAGACAGATTGCTGCTGCATTTATGTTAGGTGCTAAGGGTGTACAGGTTGGTACAAGATTCTTAGTATGTGATGAATGTACTATCGCTCATGAATATAAAGAAAAGGTCCTAAAGGCTAAGGATATTGACACTGTTGTTACAGGTAAGCGTCTGGGTCATCCTGTTCGTTCAATCAGAAATAGCTTTACTAAGGAATATCAGGCTTGTGAATATGACCGTACAAATTGCGATGATGAAAAGCTTGAAAGTATGGGTACAGGTAAGCTAAGACTTGCAGCTCGTGAAGGTGATGTAAAGAACGGTACTGTACTAGCCGGTCAGGTTGCTGCTATGGTTAAGAAAGAACAACCTGCAAAGGAAATTATTGAAGAAATGTTTACTCAAGCTGAGGAAACACTAAAGGGAGCTACACAATGGGTAAAATAGCATTAGTATTCTCAGGGCAGGGTGCACAGTATCCCGGTATGGGTAAAGAATTATATGATTGTTCTCCTGCTGCTAAGGCAGTTTATGATATGGCTGACTCTATCAGAGAGGGTACAAGCAATCAGTGCTTTAACGGTACAAAGGAAGAACTTTCTGTTACAGTAAACACTCAGCCTACAGTTTTTACTGCCGATCTTGCTGCTGCTGAGGCAGTTAAGGAAAAAGGCATTAAGATTGATTATGTTGCAGGTTTCTCATTAGGTGAAATTGCAGCACTGGGCTTTAGTGAAATTATGAGTTACGAAGATGCTTTCAAACTTGTTTGTAAGAGAGCAGAATTAATGGATAAAGCAGCAAATGAAACTCCCGGTGCTATGGTTGCAGTTATGAAGCTAACACCTGAAAGAATAGAAGAAATTGCTTCTGAATTTGATGAATGTTGGCCTGTTAACTACAACTCACCTGCACAGACAGTTGTTGCTATGAACAAAGATAACCTTGAAGCTTTTTGTGAAAAGATTAAAAGTGAAAAAGGTAGAGCAGTACCTTTAGCAGTAAGTGGTGCATTCCACTCACCATATATGGCTAAGGCAGCTGTTGGTCTTGGTGAATATTTAGCAGATATGACACTAAATGAACCAACTATTCCACTTTATGCAAACTACACAGCAGAAGAATATAGTGGGGATTATAAGTCACTTATTACTAATCAGTGTAAGAACCCTGTAAAGTGGCAGAAAACAGTAGAGAATTTAATTGCAAATGGTGTTGACACATTTATTGAAGTTGGTGTTGGCAAGACTCTAACAGGTCTAATTAAGAAAATTGACAGAAATGTTACTGCAATTAAGGTTGAAAATAAAGAAGATTTAGATGCACTAAATGTGTAAGAAAAAGGAGAAATATATGAAGTTAGAAGGTAAGATTGCTCTTGTAACAGGTGGTTCAAGAGGTATCGGTTTTGCTACTTGTAAGAAGTTAGCAAGTGAAGGTGCAACAATTATTATTACTGATATTTGTGACGAAGAAAAGGCAGCTCCTGCTATTAAAGAATTAGAAGAGATGGGAGCAAAGGCAAAGTTCTATAAGAGTGATGTTTCAAACTTTGAATCAGCACAGGAAACTGTAAATGCAGTTATTAAGGACTTTGGTGGTCTTGATATTCTGGTTAATAATGCCGGTATTGTTCGTGATATGCTTATGGTTAAGATGACAGAAGCTGATTTTGATGCAGTTATCAATGTTAACCTAAAGGGTACTTACAATATGATGAAGGCAACTTATAAGCACTTTATGAAGCAGAGAAGTGGTAGAATTATTTCTCTAGCATCAGTTGTTGGTATTATGGGTAATGCCGGTCAGGCTAACTATTCAGCATCAAAGGCAGGTATCATTGGTCTAACAAAGTCAGTTGCAAAGGAACTAGGTGGCAGAAATGTTACAGTTAACGCTATCGCTCCTGGTTATATTGCCACTGATATGACAGATCAGCTTTCTGATAAGGCAAAGGATATGATTTCTAGTGGTATCCCAATGAAGAGAGCCGGTTCTCCTGAAGATGTTGCAAATGCAATTTGTTTCCTAGCTTCTGATGATGCTTCATATATTACAGGTGAAGTTCTAAGAGTTGACGGTGGTATGGCAATGTAATTTGCCTTAAATTTACGAAGAAAGGTAGCTAATATGAGAAGAGTAGTAGTAACTGGTATTGGAGCAGTGACTCCGGTAGGCAATGATATGAAGACAACTTGGGACAACCTCGTAAACGGTGTTTCAGGTATTGACTTTATTCCTGAAGAACGCTTTAGCACAGAAGGTCTAAAGGTTAAGATTGCCGGTTTAGTTAAAAATTTTGAACCAACAAAGTATTTTGAAAAGAAAGATTTAAGAAAGAACGATTTATATACACAGTATGCAGTTGCAGCAGCAACTGAAGCTGTAGAAGACAGTGACATCCTAGGTAAGATTGAAGAAGATAACTTTGGTGTTTATGTAGGTGCAGGTATCGGTGGCCTTGATAGTTTCTATAAGAACTCTATCAATATGGAAAAGTTTGGTGCAAGAAAGGTTAGCCCATTCTTTATTCCAATGATGATCGGTAATATGGCCTCAGGTACAATCGCTATTAAGTTTAAGGCAAAAGGTCCTTGTGTGCCAATCGTAACTGCTTGTGCAACAGGTGCAAACTCAATCGGTGAAGCTTTCCATGCAATCAGAGACGGTTACTGTGATGCAATTATTACAGGTGGTGCAGAAGCAGCAGTTTCTCCACTATCAATTGCCGGTTTCCAGAACTGTAAGGCACTTACAACAAGAAATGACCCTAAGACTGCATCTATCCCATTTGACAAGAACCGTGACGGTTTTGTTATGGGTGAAGGTGGTGCTTGTATGATTCTTGAAGAATATGAACACGCTAAGGCTCGTGGTGCTAAGATTTATGCTGAAATTGCCGGTTATGGCAACACTTGTGATGCTCACCATATTACTGCTCCTGATGCAACTGCCGAAACTCCTGCAAAGGCAATTAAGGTAGCTATGAAAGAAGCTAATGTTACAGGTGATGAAGAATGGTACTGGAATGCTCACGGTACATCAACTCACCTAAATGATGTAACAGAAACAAAGGCAATTAAGATGGCTCTTGGTGAAAATGCTTACAGAGTAAATGTTTCTTCAACAAAGTCAATGACAGGTCACCTATTTGGTGCTACCGGTGCATTAGAAGCTATTGTTTGTACACTTGCTCTAAAGAATGGCATTATCCCACCAACAATCGGCTACACAGAAAAAGATGAAGAATGTGACCTTAACTACACACCTAACAAGGCAGTTAAGAGAGATGTAAATGTTGCAGCATCTACTAACCTTGGCTTTGGTGGTCACAATGCTTGTCTAATCTTCAAGAAGTTTATGGAGGACTAAGATGGAAGTTTTTAAACTAAAGAAGTATGACCTTGATGATGTTAAAAGATTAATTGAACTTGCAAATAAGAACGATTTAAGTGTTCTTGAAATAGAAACAAAAAAGGGCAGAAGAATTCGTATCGAAAAGAATAAGCCTGTTGCTCCTGCAGTAGCTTTTAATGCTACTGCCCCAACACCTACTGTTGCACCTGCTCCTGTACAAGCTCCTGTAGTAGAAACTGCACCTGTACAGCAGTCTGCTCCAACTCCTGCAACTGCCCCTCAGCCTACAGGTAAGACAATTAAAGCACCTATGGTTGGTGTTTTCTATCAGGCAGCATCTCCTGAAGCCGAACCATATGTAACTGTTGGTAAGACAGTTAAAAAGGGTGATACAGTTTGTATCATTGAAGCTATGAAGCTAATGAACGAAATTCAGGCAGAAGAAGATGGCACTATCAAGGAAATCCTTGCTAAAGATGGTGACATTATCGAATACGGTCAGCCACTTTTCGTTATTGAATAATTTTACATAAAAAATTTGTATGGGCGAACATTGTTCGCCCCATTATGCATTAATATGTAAAAATAAATTACAACTAAAGAAAGGTAATTTAAAATGAATCAAGAAGAAATTAAGCAGATTTTACCTCATAGAGATAATATGCTACTTGTTGAAAGAGCAGAATTAACAGGTGAAAATGAGGCAAAAGGTTATTATACAATTAAAGGTGACGAATTTTTCTTAAAAGGTCACTTCCCGGGTAACCCTGTTGTTCCCGGTGTTATTCTTTGTGAAATGATGGGACAGGCCAGTTGTGTACTTCTTGCCGATAAGGTAAAAGGTGGCACACCTTACTTTACAAAGTTAGATGGTGTTAAGTTTAAGAAACCTGTTCTACCCGGTGACACATTGGAAACTGTTGCTACAGTTACAAGAGTAAGAGCACCATTCTATTTTATTAGTACAAAGGGTTATGTAAACGGCAAACTTCATGTTCAGGCAGAAATGTCATTTGCTGTAAAGTAAAACTCCTAGAGGATTGGAGATTTAAAAATGTTTTCAAAAATTTTAATTGCAAACCGTGGTGAAATTGCAGTAAGAATTATTAGAGCTTGTAGAGAAATGGGTATCAGCACAGTTGCTATTTATAGTGAAGCTGATAAGGATGCCCTTCATGTATCATTAGCTGATGAGGCTTATTGTGTTGGTCCTGCTCAAGTAGGGGATAGCTACTTAAATATGCTTAATATTTTAACAATAGCTGTTTCTTCCGGTGCTCAGGCTATTCACCCGGGATACGGACTTCTTTCTGAAAATGCAAAGTTTGTTTCTCTTTGCGAAAAGTGTAACATTACTTTCATTGGTCCATCTTCTCAGATGATTGAGGACCTTGGTGACAAGGATAAAGCAAGAAAAACAATGCAAAAAGCCGGTGTACCTGTTACTCCGGGTACAGAAGTTATTGAAGATGAAAATGAAGCTAAAGCAGCTGCCGGTAAGATTGGCTACCCAATTCTTATTAAAGCTCGTTCCGGTGGTGGTGGTAGAGGTATCCGTCTTGTTGAAAAAGAAGAGGATTTCCTAAATGCTTTCAGAAGTGCATCAAGTGAAGCTAAAAGTGCATTTGGTGACAGTGGTTGCTACATAGAAAAATTCCTAAAACCGGTTAAGCATATTGAAATGCAGTTGCTTTGTGATAAGCACGGCAATGTTCTATGCCTTGGTGAAAGAGAATGTTCTGTTCAGAGAAAGAACCAAAAGTTAATTGAAGAAAGTCCTAGCCCATCAATTACTCCTGAAATTAGAGCAAAAATGATGGATGCTGCTACTAAGGCTGCTAAGGCAGTAAACTACAATTCAGTCGGTACAGTAGAATTTCTACTTGATAAGGACAAGAACTTCTACTTTATGGAAATGAATACTCGTTTACAGGTTGAACACGGTGTTACAGAAATGGTAACAGGTCTTGACCTGGTACAGTGGCAGATTAGAGTTGCTGCCGGTTGTAAGCTTGATAAAACTCAGGATCAGATTTTCTTCCATGGTCACGCCATTGAATGTAGAATTAATGCAGAAAATCCTGACAAGGTACGCAAGAACATCATCGAGGTAGCGCTCGACTATCTGGCTGTTGGTCTTGATCCGGCAAAATCCACGCTGTTCATTCAGTCCATGGTGCCGCAGCTCACCGAGCTTACCTTCTATTATATGAACCTCGTTACCGTGTCCCGTCTGCAGCGCAACCCGACCGTAAAGAACGAGATTAAAATGCGCAACTTTGAAGCCAGCATCCCGACCGGCTTCTTCTGCTATCCTATCAGCCAGGCTGCTGATATCACCGCCTTCAAGGCAACTGTTGTGCCTGTTGGCGAGGACCAGCTGCCCATGCTGGAGCAATGCAAGGAAATCGTGCATAAATTCAACTCTGTTTATGGTGAAACCCTTGTTGATCCCGACATCATGCTGCCGAAGAATGATGCCTGCCTGCGCCTGCCCGGTATCGACGGCAAGGCCAAGATGAGCAAATCTCTCGGCAACTGCATCTATCTTTCCGACAGCGCTGAGGACATCAAGAAAAAGGTTATGTCCATGTACACTGATCCGGACCACATCCGCGTGCAGGATCCCGGCAAAATCGAAGGCAACTGCGTTTTCACCTATCTCGACGCCTTCTCCCGTCCCGAGCATTTCGCAGAATTCCTGCCTGAATATGCCAACCTGGACGAGCTCAAAGCACACTATCAGCGCGGCGGCTTAGGCGACGTAAAGGTGAAGAAGTTCCTCAACAGCGTGCTGCAGGCAGAGCTTGCACCGATTCGCGAGCGCCGCGAGATGTGGCAGCAGCGCATCCCCGAGGTGTACGCTATTCTGCGCGAGGGCAGCAAGGTGGCCGAAGCAGCAGCAGCAGAAACGCTGCACGATGTACGTGAAGCAATGCGCATCAACTACTTCGACGACGAAGCGCTCATGAACCAGCCCTACGAAAGACAAAACTAAGAACAACATATAAGAATAGCCAGAGCTCAGGATTTCTCCTGTGGCTCTGGCTTTATTTTTTACATCATTTTCAGATACTTGTCATACATCGCAAGGAAGCCCTGCATGAAGGCCTTCGCTTTCGCAAGATCATCAGCATCAGGATGGCTGGCAGCAGCAGCCCAGCGTGCTTCGCTCTCCGGACTGGGGCTGTGCGGACTTCCGGCCGGCATCTTGCGCATCATAGCAATCAGCGCCGGATCAATCGCGCCGCGAATCGACAGCGTAGCAAGCACCTTGCAATCCTTATTCAGCGCTACGCCTGCGTTCACCAGCGCGGTCACAGCATGATCGCTTGCGGGGTCAGCGCCCAGCGTCTGGAACAGCACGAGCTTTTTGCCGTGCAGCTCCTCCAGATACTTCTTCATCTTCGCGTTCGGCGCGCCCTTATCCACCCAGAAGCCAGCTACAACAACAGCAAAAGCATCTGCTGCCGGAGCCTCGTCAACCTTCGCCAGCACGCAGCGCTCGCCAGCGCCCTCGGCCAAGGCCTTGGCAACCTTTTCCGTATTGCCTGTTTTGCTGTCATATACGATTAAAATATCCTGCATCATCGTATCCTCCTTTTATTTCATATTCTTCATGAGTCCCATCATCTTCTGACCGGCCTGCTCCATCAGTCCCGGCTTGCCATACAGTGCATATTCGGCAGCCGTGAGCAGCACTCTGTCCAGCTGACGGTAATTATATTTGCCCTTAGCGGTAAAATGATACTGTCCGTCCATGCTATAAAGCAGTCCTACCAGCTCCCACTGCTCCAGCAGCGGTTTGAGCAGCTGCTGCCAATCGGCGTCGCTATACCTTTTCAGCAAAGCAAAATCAAAGCAGCCTGCATCACACTGACCGGATAATTTATCCAGCAGATGATACTGCTCGCTCAGCCTGCCCATGCCCATAACAGCATACTGGCCTGCATGGGATTTTTTGACATAATCCGCCCTATCCATAGTCTTCATATACTTGTACAGGCCAAGATGTCCACCACAGGCCGTGCCGCAGGCAATCACATTCGCGCCGCTTTTTACCAGCGTATTATAATGGCTGCGTTCATCCTCACGCATTGCCCAATGGCAGCAGCTCAGCGCCTTCGCGCCCTGCTCCGCCAGCAGCGTATCCGCAGCGATAAACATCTCTGCCAGCATTCTGTCATTATAGGCATAGCTGATATTGCCCTTGGCGATAGCCTGTCCCAGCGGTGACTTCGGCATAATCTGCAGCTTATATAAATCCATACCGCTCACGCCACAAGCTAGCGCTGTCCTGATATCCTCCAGTAGCAGCTCTGTCGTCTGGCCGTTCAAGCCATAAATCAGGTCGATGATGACCTTGACATCCTTAGCTGCAACCTCCTCGAGCTTGGCCGTAACCTCTTCCTTAGCATTCAGCCTGCCTAAGGAGCGGCGCAGCTGCGTATCAAAGCTCTGCACGCCAAAGCTGAAGCGGTTGATGCCGCCGTCAAGGCAAGCGTTCAGCTTATCCGCATCCAGATCATAAATGCTGCTTTCAAAGGTCAGCTCACAGTCCTCTGTCAGCTTGGCTACGCTATGTATTTTTTGCAGAATAGCGTTAATCTGCTGTGGACTGAGCACAGAGGGTGTGCCGCCGCCAAAGAAAACTGCCTCCAGCTTCTGCTTAGCAAAAACGCCCTGCTGCTCTAAATGCTCCAGCTCTGCCAAAAGCGCCTGCACATATTCCTCGACCTGCTCAGCCTCGAACGGATTTCGGTAAAAGCTGCAATAGGAGCAGCGCAGATTGCAAAAGGGAATATGCAGATATAACGCCGTCGGCTGCGCTCCCTGACCGGCGAACTCCTTAAGCATCTTCTCGGCCATCAGGCCCGGCAACGGTGTTGTCTTGCGCGGAATATAGGTCAGCTCCTTAAAGCTGGCCTCAATAGCTGTTTCTCCCTGCTGCCCTGCCAGCAGCGCATAATCCTCACGTCCATAAAAATCCTGCAGGTTTTTTGCGTAATCAGTCATTTTTCGTCTCCTTTACGATATCCGGATACAGCTTTGCTGCCATCAGTCGTACCGCATCAGGATAATGCAAGCCTGGGTTCAGCAAAAACAATTCATCAGGCAAAAAGAAAACCTGATTATTTTTTACTGCGTCAATAGAATTCCACGCTTCATTGCTCATAATCTCGCTCTTGAGCCTGCCTTCAACGTCCTGCTTCGCACCCATCGACGTAATAAAAATTACCTGCGGATTCTTCTCCAGCAAATCCTCCAGACTGTAGGGCGCCATGTCAGGTTGCGTGCCCATCGGTCCGCTCACGGCCTTCGTTGCTCCCTGCACAACATTATGCAGCTTGAGAAGCTTCGCGCAACAGCCGGCAATGCTGCTTTCCTTCTCCAGCGTTATGCCCATGTTCGTCGTATGCAGAATCGCCACAGAGCGCTCGCTCTTCGGCAGCTTGCTGACTGTGCTCGCGATATCCTTGTCCAGCTTCTCAGCCATCGCCTTGCCCTTGTCCTCCTTGTGCATCACCTGTCCCAAAACGACAAGACTATGCTTCACATCGTCGTAGGATTTCAGGCTCAGCACAATAACAGGGATATTATTCGATTCCAGTGTATGCAGATAGCGCTCGTGCATGCCCTTATAGGCAATGACCAGATCAGGCTTCAGCTCCACGATTTTTTCTACGTTAATATTAAAAATAAAGCCAACCTCGGCAGCGTCCTTCGCAAACTCCGGCACCTTGCCCAGCTGCGTCTTGGCGCGGCCAACAACCTTGCCATCCACTGCCTCCACCAGCTCCAAAAACGACGGCGACAGGGCAACAATTCTTTCAGGGATTTTCTTCAACGTCACGACGCGCTGATTGTCATCAGTGATTTTCGTTGCAGTGCTCACACCAGCAGTATTAGTTAGCGATGTGCAACCGCTCATGCATAAGCATAACACAAAAACCGTAAAAATTAAACTAAAAATTTTTCGCATAATCCTTGCTTCCTCTTAGGCAAATAAAGCAGGCCACGAGGACCTGCTTTATTAATTTGCTTTATTAACTTGCTTTACTAGCTTTGTTTAGAATTTGTATTCCATACCAACTCTGTACATACGGCCAAGATTGCCGTCAGCAAAGTTACCAAAGTTTTGGTGATTGCTGATGTTGTCAATGCCCAGATAAATTTTAGTATCCTTATTAATATATTTGGATGTCATGATATTAGCAATAGTGAAATCCTTAGTATCGTAAACTGGATTAATCATAGTGCTTCTCACATTATCACGATAGTAATAACTGATATTAGACACTAAATCAAAGCTTACATCCCAAGCATAAATATTTTCTGGCTCATAGGAAACGCCAAAGGTTACTTGATGTCTAGATGTGTCGAGCAAACGTGTACCCTCAGTTTTATCCTTTGCATCGAGGAAGGTATAACCCAAGTTCAGATAAATATCCTTAGCCAGCTTATGCGAAGCAGACAACTCTACACCCTGCATTGTTGCTTCAGGAATATTTTTATAGGTCATGATTCTATCATTTATCAGACCAGGATAAATAAGTGGATAATCTTTGGTCTTTCTGCCAGTATCGTATTCCTTAATCATATCCTTAAGATCATTACGGAAAACGCCGAGATGTGCGGTAGTTCTGTCGCCCCAGTCTTTTTCGATAGCCAATTCATAGCTTAAGGATTTTTCCGGCTGCAGATCAGGGTTGCCTTCATAAAATTCTCCTGGCCCACCAGGATTCTGAGCATACATTTCCCAGAAATGGTACAGCTCATTTACAGTAGGTGTTTTATAGCCTTGGCCAACTACAGCCTTAATACGTACATCCTCAGCAGCATTATAGGTTGTAGCAATACGACTGGTAATCTCACTGCCGTATTGGTCACTGTAATCATAACGTACAGAAGGAATAATCAGCCATTTTTCGTTTGGCTTTAATTCATCCTGTACATAAAGTGCCCAATAATTGATTTCTGCACTATCGCGGGCAGTATAAGCAGTGCCGGCTAACGGCGTACCTTTTTTCTTTAAGCGTGTACCTTCACTCTTATCCTGACGATATTCAAAACCAGCGGTGAATTTGTTTTT
>OQVN01000769.1_pt1 | contig 11789 bp, 8 predicted proteins | sample 1691621 | NCBI WGS metagenome assembly OQVN01 (sample SAMN03418278, study PRJEB22391) | human gut metagenome | biome: human-gut; feature: organic feature; material: feces | host: Homo sapiens | place: Tanzania | collected 2013-01 | reverse complement strand
TGGCAAGAGAGGGCAAGCTGCTCACTCATCACATCGACCGTGCGGCCCTCACGCTGATGAGCATGCAGAGCGTCATCGAGAAAGACTATCATCCCATTCATGCCGATCTACCTATGGGTAAACTCGTAGCTGAGATAAGCCGCAGCAACAACAACTTCCTGCCAGTGGTCGACAAGGGAGGTGTACTCTTGGGAGTGATAGATATTACCCGCATCCGTCACATCATCTTCCGGTCAGAGCTTTACAACCGTTTCACCGTGCGACAGCTCATGTTGCAGCCATCGGCAGTACTTTCCGACCACGAGCCGATGGACGAGGTGATGAAGAAATTCGACCAGACCGATGCGGCCCAGCTGCCTGTGGTCGACACAGCCGGCGTGCTCGTAGGCTACATCAGCCGTACCAAGGTGTACTCGGTGTATCGCAAGATTGTGGCCGATATGTCGGCAGAATAATTTAAGTGAAGAGTGGAGATTTCTTCGGCTTTGCTGATTTTAACTTCAAATGTTATTTTATGGAGAAGAAAGATTTAAGAATCGTTTTTATGGGAACACCCGAGTTTGCGGTGGAATCCCTCAAGAGCCTCGTAGAAGGCGGATATAATGTGGTGGCTGTCGTAACCCAGCCCGACAAACCCGTAGGACGCCATCAGGACACGCTGCAGGCGCCTCCTGTCAAGCAGTATGCCTTGGAGCAGGGCTTGCCCGTATTGCAGCCTGTCAAGATGAAAGATCCCGAGTTCGTGGAGCAGTTGCGTGGCTTCCGTGCCGACCTTCAGGTGGTGGTGGCTTTCCGCATGCTGCCCGAGGTGGTGTGGGCCATGCCCCGTTTCGGCACGTTCAATGTGCATGCCGCCCTGTTGCCTCAGTATCGTGGCGCAGCGCCTATCAACTGGGCTGTCATCAATGGTGAGACGCAGACTGGTGTCACCACCTTCTTCCTCGATCACGACATCGACACCGGACGCATCATCATGCAGGAGCCTTTCGCTATTCCCGACGATGCCGATGTGGAGTATGTCTACAACGGACTGATGCACCTCGGTGCCGGTATCGCGCTCAAAACCATCGACAAGCTGATAGCTGCCGATGGCAACATCGACTCCATCTCGCAGGACGAGTTGGTGGCAGAACAGCTGGAACTGCATCATGCACCCAAAATCTTCAAGGAGACCTGTCGCATCAGTTTCGGCCAGCCAGCCAAGAAGGTGTACGACTTCATCCGCGGTCTGTCGCCTTATCCTGGCGCATGGACAGAGATACAGAAGGAGGGCGGCAAGGCTCAGGTGCTGAAGGTTTTCAAGACTGCGAAGACCGGCAAGGCACTGGCAGAAGGCATCGCTGTGGGCTCGCTCCGTGTAGAGGGCAAGAGCCTGCTCGTGGCTTGTGCCGACGAGTGGCTGCAGCTCGACACCATTCAGATAAGCGGCAAGAAGCGCATGGAGGCACGTGACTTCCTCAACGGTATGCGCGACATCGAGCAGTATAAAACCATTTAGAAACATTATACATATTATAATATCAGCATTATGACACAGCAAGAAGACATTAAGAATGCAGTGGAGTGCATGCGAAAGGGTGGAGTGATACTCTATCCCACAGATACGGTATGGGGCATCGGCTGCGATGCCACCAATGCCGAGGCTGTAGCAAAGGTTTATCAGATCAAGCGTCGTGACGATTCCAAGGCGCTCATCTGTCTTGTAGACAGCGCTGACCGTATGGCGCGTTATTTCCGCAATGTGCCTCAGGTGGCGTGGGACTTTATCGATGCAGCCATGCCTGTGAAGCCTACAACCATCATCCTCGACGATGCTACGGGTGTGGCCAATAATCTGGTGGCAGAGGATGGCAGTCTGGCCATGCGTGTCACCTTCGAGCCTTTCAGCAAGGAGTTGTGTTACCGCTTCCAGAAGCCTTTGGTCAGCACCAGCGCCAATGTGAGTGGTGAGCCTGCGGCACAGAATTATCGTGATATTTCGCCCGAAATCCTGGAGGCTGTCGACTATGTTTGCTGGAGTCGCCGCCAGGAGCACAAGCCCCACACGCCTTCCAGCATTGTGAAACTGAGCAAGAATGGCGAGGTGAAGGTGATTAGATAATCGCTTCTTCATCTTCAGTTATTTCCCCATTTGCGAAAGCTGAGGTGGAATTTACTGTCAAGAATTAGAGAAACATCGCTCGATGGCCGTGGAAATGGCTTCTCTAATTCTCTAATTCTTGACTAAAATTATTCGACCTGTACGGTTGGCACGCCCTGAAAGGGCAGAAGCTCTTAGCCCAGGGCGCTGCCCTGGGCTAGGAGCTTTTGGGCCTTCAGCCCGTACTTAAGCTACATGCGAAAGTTCAGTTAAATTCTCAAATTCTTGACATAAAATCAGAATCCGAAGATCTCTTCCTGAGAGAGGCGCTTGATAGGCGCAATCTTCTCGAGGCTCTTCATGTCGAGGTCTTTCTCGTTGCCGAGGATGACCATGCGGTAAGGCTTGCCTACGATATTCTGCTTCTCGAAGTTAGTGATGTCCTGAAGTGTCACGTTCTGGAGCGCCTCATAGAGCTTCTTGTTGGGATCGTAGTCGAGTCCCTTCAGCTTGGCATTGAAGTAAGCGTAGAGCACATTGTCCTTAGTGGTACGCATACTCTGCAGGCTCTTGATGAGGCTCTGCTTAGCCAGGTTGAATGCAGCCTCGTTCTGTGGCAGGTTGTTGATGATCTCGTTGAACACGTTGATGCAGTCCATCATCTTGTCGCTCTGCGAGATGATATGAGTGAAGAAGTATTCTGTGTCGTTCTTACGACCAGGGCGTACATAATAAGAACCTGCGTTGTAAGCCAGACCTCTTGTCTCGCGAAGTTCCTGGAAGACGATGGCGTTCATGCTTCCGCCAAAGTACTCATTGAAGAGTCCTACTACGGCAGCATTGTCGTCGGTGAAAGTCTTACCCTCGTTCTGGTACTGGCGCAGATAGATGTTCTTAGCCTCGTAGGGAGCAATGAGAATCTCGTTGCTCTGTGGCTGCTGCTTGGTGTACTCCTTGCCCTGTGGAGCAGGGATGAGTTTCTTGCCAGTCTTATGTTCTTTGGCGAGGAGGCTGTTGAGCTGTTTCTCGCTGTAAGGACCATAATAGAATACGGTGTGCTCGATATTGTCGAGTGCGCCCAGAAGGTTGATCAGCTCCTGTGGATCCATCTTGCGAAGGTCGGCAGGGAGAATCTGATTGCGGCTTGGGTTGTAAGGACCATATACGCAATAGTCCCACAAGCGTGAGAAGTTGGCCTTCTGGTTGGCCTTCATGTCGTTGCCATTCTTCTCTACGAGGTCCACATACTGGTTCCATGAAGTCTTGTCGGCTTTGGCATGATGCAGCAAGTCCTCCAAGAGGCTGAGTGCCTTAGGAAGGTTCTCGTTCAGACCATTGATGTTGATGCTGAGGCTCTTGGTGCCCTGAGCCACACTGTAGTTGCAGGCAATGTTATAGAAAGCCTGTTTGATTTCAGAGACGGTCTTCTTGTCGGTACCTATGTAGCCGAGATAATCAGCAGCATAGCTGTAGCGCATGTCATCCTCGTCGCCCAACTCATAACGGAAGGAGAGGTTGAAGAGGTCGTCCTGTGTGTTCTGCTTGTAGAGCAAAGGCAGCTTCTTGCTGGTCTTGGTGACGGTGAGGTCTTTCTTGAAGTCGAGGAACTCAGGCTGTATAGGAGCCACTTCAGCGTTCTTGATTTCTTTGACGAAATCGCTCTCATACTCGCGGTTGGCAGGTATAGGAGTGATGGCAGGCTTCTCAATCTTCTTGAGCGTCTTGTCCTCGCCGATGCGCTTGTAAACACATACGAAGTTGTCGGCACGCAGATGCTTGTTGGCAAAGTCGATGATATCTTTCTTGGTCAACTTGCTCTGGCGGTCGAGCTGCTTGGCCACGTCTTCCCATTTCTGATCGTTGATGAAGGCGTCCACCATGATGCTGGCTCGGTTCTCGTTGTCGTCAAGTCCTTTGTAGAAGTTGAGCTTCTTGTTTGCCATGACAGCAGGAAGCAATTCGTCGGCAAACTCGCCACGGCGCAACTTGCCCATCTCGTCAAGCACGAGGGCACGTGTGTCTTCGAGCTTCTGTCCTTTGTTGGGCAGTGCCTGAACGATGAAAGCGGTGTAGTCGTGCAGACCATAGTTGAAGGCTCCTGCAGAGGCGAGTTTCATCTTCTGTTCCAGGTCTACCTCGAAGAGTCCTGCCTTGCCGTTGGCGAGCAGGTCGCTGATGACATCGAGGGTGTCGTTCTGCTGGTCGTTGACGCCCTTGAAGAGCCATGCCAGCATCATGTTTTCCTGTTCCTTACCGACAACCGTGGTGTCCTTCACTGCTGTGATGGCAGGCTGTGCCTCGAACTCAGGTCGTGACAGGTTGTCGCTTTTCTTCCATGAGCCAAAGTACTGGTCGATGAGAGCTATGGTCTTGTCGGGGTCAAAGTCGCCAGCCATGACGATAGCCACATTGTTTGGCACATAGTAACGGTGGAAATAGTTCTGTATGTTGATGATACTTGGGTTCTTGAGGTGCTCCTGCTCGCCGATGGTAGTCTGTGTGCCATAAGGATGGGTAGGAGTGAGGAGGCTCCAGAGAGCAGCAAATTCCTTGGTGGCATCGCTTGCCATGGAGATGTTCTTCTCCTCGTACACGGCCTCCAGCTCTGTATGGAAGCCACGGATGACCATGTTCTGAAAGCGGTCGCTCTGCACCTTGGCCCAGTTTTCTATCTCATTGTTTGGGATGTTCTCCACGTAGCAGGTGACATCATTGCTGGTATAGGCGTTTGTTCCCTCGCTACCGATGCTCGACATGAGCTTGTCGTACTCGTTGGGGATGTTGTATTTGGCAGCCAACTGTGAGATGGAGTCAATCTCGTGGTAAGCCTGCTTGCGCTGTGCGGGATCGGTGAGTTTGCGATAAGTCTCATAGCGGCGGGTTATCTCGTCGAGGTATGGCTTCTCCTTGGCGGCATCGATGGTACCAAACTTCTTGGTGCCTTTGAACATCAGGTGCTCCAGATAGTGAGCCAGACCTGTTGTCTCGGCAGGGTCATTACGCGAACCTGTTTTTACAGCGATGTTGACCTGCAAGCGAGGCTTCTCCTTGTTAACTGACATGTATACCTTCAGACCATTGTCGAGAGTATAGATGCGTGTTTGCATTGCATCGCCTGGTACGGTGGTGTAATGATAGTCTTTTGCGCTGGCACAAAGCGCACCCGATGTGAAGAGTGCCGCCAGCATGATAGATTTTAAACTCATACTTTTTATGATTTTATGTTGTATAAATGATTTTACTTTGTTGGACTTTTTATGTGGCAGGACTGATGGAGTTGGCAAAGTGCAGGAAGGTGTCTTCGTCCACGTCGCCCAAGTCGTATTCCTTCTGCGCATCTTTTCTGATGGCTTCGGTCCATAGCGATTTTGCCTCGTCGGCTCTGGTTTCGATCAGCGAGAAGGCTGCCGGTGTGGCTTCTTCGTAGAGCTGTCGGATGAGGCTGAAAGCATAAACTTGATTGAAATCGGCATAATGGCTGTGAGCCTCGGACAATGCGTTGATAACAGACTCAATGTCTTCGGTTGTTCCGTCGATGATGTTTTCGACGAGTTGATTCTCCAAAGCCTGCGGCAGGAGCAGACCACCCAGATCGGTCCATGCTTCTTCGCCATTGTGGATGGCCTGTTCGGACAGTGGGGTATATTCATGTCCTTCTTCTGCTGCTGCTTCAGGAAGCGTGGCCTTCTTGATGACTTGACCTAAGTAAAGACTGATGAGCATGTCGTAGAAGCGGATGCCGGAAAGGAGTGAGCTGCGCGGAATGGTGAGTCCCTGATAGTGGTATTCCTGGCATTGAGTTCCGCAAGTGGTGCAGAGCTCTTGCAGAATGTGCCTTCCTTCTGCCGCCTTGCTGATGACAAAAGGTGAGAGCCACTCTTGGTTGATGATGCTCTTGCGGTGCTCGGCTGGTCGTAGGTCGCGCTTGGGCCACTTGTTGATGTCGCGGTAAAGTCCTACAGTGACAAGGTTTCTGCCAGGGATGAGTATGGTCTTCTCTCCCTCGCCAATAATATAGGAGAAGGGGAAGGAGGTTGTGTCGGGATGAGCCATGGTCTTGCCAAGACATACGGAGTAAGCACCGATGTGGGCAGGCAGGAAAAGGTAGGAGCCGCTGGCTGTCTTGGTGCCTCTCTCCAGGATGCCCCAGTGGATGGGCCCCATCTTGTAGGCATGGTTGCTGAAGTTGGTGGCAGAACCGGCATTATAGAACGAAACCTGGCTTCCGATGATGAGCGAACTCTTGTGATGAGAGGCTGAGAACGGACCGCAGAAGGCGGCACATGCTTCGCCATTGCTCATTACCGAGTTGGCAAAGAATACCGATGCCGATGCGGTGAAGCTGTTGTTTATCTGGCAGGCTTCTCCCACGAAACAGTCTTGCAGGTTGGCTCCGTTGGTGATGCTTGCCCCATGGTCGATGATAGTGTTTTCGGCTATGACACCCGTTCCTATATAAACGCTGCTGGTAGCATCTCCCAGGAGGGTGCAGTCACTCAGCCGCTCTGCTCCGTTCACCTCGCAGTAGTCGTTGATGATGCAGTTGATAATCTCCTTGGTGTTGGCTATCTTCACATTGTTGCCTATCAGTCCGCGTTCGGGCAGTCGGCTGCTAACATATGCTCTGACGAGCTGGAAAAGTGTCTCACGGAACTCCTTGTTATGAGAATGCTTGAGCATGAGTGCTGCCAACTGACTGCTCAGTTCGGAGAAAGAGATGATGTTCCCATCGCCAGCCTCGTTGAGTACACTGATGACATTGGCTTCTCCATAGGTAGCTCCCTCTGTAGTCTCTATTGTGGATACGTTGGACAGGTAGCACTCGTCACCGATGGTATAGTTATTGATGAATCCTCCTATGTTCTCGATGAGGCAATCGTCTCCGATGATGACATTGTGCAAGGTGGCATTGCGGATGCCCGAGTGCTTGTGAAAGCCCGGACTTACCTCGATGCTCTTGTCGAAGCTGCCTATGCAGACTTCTCCGTAGAGCATTACCTGACGCATGTGTTCGGGATTGAAGTCTTCTGCGACGTTGACGGAAGTCCAGTCCTCAGCCCAACAGCCATTCTGTTGCAGCTGTTCTATCTCTTCGGTGGTAAGCGGTCGGTAATCGTTCATAGTCGTTGTTTTTTATTCGTAGTCCTGATACAGGAAATCATTATAGGGATACTTCTGTACGTGCAGCTCGCGCACTTTCTTGTACAGAATGTCGCGGAACTCGTCGATGTTCTCCTTGTTCTTGGCAGAGATGAAGAGACAGTCGTCGTGCAACTTCGCCATCCATGTGCGCTTGAGTTCATCGAGGGTGATGTTTTCTTTCTGTATAGGAGTAAGGTCGTCTTCCTCCTTCTCTACCCAGGAGTAGTTGTCTATCTTGTTGAAGATGATCATCGAAGGTTTGTCGGAGCATCCTATCTCCTCCAGGGTCTTTTCCACTACCTGGATCTGCTCCTCGAAGTCAGGGTGAGAGATATCCACCACGTGCAGCAGGAGGTCTGCCTCACGGGTCTCATCCAGGGTACTCTTGAAGGAGTCCACCAGGTCGGTAGGCAACTTGCGGATGAATCCTACGGTGTCGGCAAGGAGGAATGGCAGATTTTCCACCACGACCTTTCGTACGGTGGTGTCGAGAGTGGCGAAGAGTTTGTTCTCGGCAAAGACCTCGCTCTTGGAGAGCAGGTTCATAATGGTGCTCTTGCCCACGTTGGTGTAGCCTACAAGGGCCACACGGATGAGTCGGCCGCGGTTCTTGCGCTGAGTGGTCTTCTGCTTGTCTATCTCGGCCAGGCGCTCTTTGAGTAAGCTCATGCGGCCGAGGATGATACGACGGTCCATCTCAAGCTGGGTTTCACCAGGACCACGCAATCCTACAGAACCTTTACCGCCACCCGAGCCAGAACCACCGCCCTGGCGCTCAAGGTGAGTCCAGAGTCGTTGCAGACGAGGCAACATGTATCTATACTGTGCCAATTCCACCTGTGTCTTGGCGGCAGCAGTCTGGGCGCGCATGGCAAAGATGTCGAGAATAAGAGATGTGCGGTCGAGAATCTTTACCTGTAGCTCTTGCTCAATATTGCGTATCTGCTTGGCAGACAGCTCGTCGTCGAAGATGACCATTCCGATCTCGCGATCTTCTTCCTCTTCTTCCTTAATGTATTGTTTGATTTCCTCGAGCTTTCCCTTTCCTACATAGGTGGTCTGATTGGGAGCGACAACCTTCTGCGTGAATCGCTTGACGGTTACAGCTCCTGCCGTATCGGCAAGAAATTCCAGCTCGTCGAGGTATTCCTTGGTCTTGGCTTCGTCCTGCTCCTTGGTGATAAGACCCACGAGAACGGCAGTCTCTGCCTTGACTTCTGAGATGACAAATTCCTTCATTGATTAGCTTGTTATTATATAATAGGTGCAAAGTTAATAAAAAAAGCTATTTCTATGGAATACTGACTGCATAATTTATGCTTTTTTTAAGAAAAAGGCTTGTTGGGTAACTGCTCAGCACCCCCTATTGAAAACTTTGAATAGAAAAGCTTCGAAAAATGAAAGCGGCTTCGATAGTCAATAAAGCCTATTGCGTAGAACAATGAAAGCGGCTTCGTAAGCAGTTGAAGCCTATTGCATTATTCTGATATTTTGCGAAAGTTGAGTAAAAGAAATAACCCAGGGCGGAAAGCCCTGGGTTTATTGTTGTACTTTGGGTGCTTTTGCAGCTGTCCCATTGTGAGGTCTTTGCTCTTTACTCAGACTTAATCGAAAAGTTCGGCAAAGGCTTCTGCCGTCTTTCCTTCGTAAACCACCATATCGGTAACAGGTTTGTAGCTGAAGTCGACAAAGCGAAGCAGCTGGGCTCCTACAAACTGACGGTCTTTAGAGATGCAGGTGTCCAATCGCATGTTGCCCATATCGCTCTTGCTGTACTTCTTGCCCTTGTTGCGCTGTTCCATAATGGTGTTGTTGTCGCCATTGAGCAGTTTCTCTAATTGTCCGCCTACTTCTACCGAGTATTCATTCTGGTTAACTTTGATGACACTCTGTGAAGGTTTATAGACAGCCTGAGTGAAAAGTCCGAAGCATGTTTTCTTTATTTCGATTTCTGGAAGCGCCTTCAGTTGGTCGCACATTTCCAAATGGTTGATACTTGCCATAATTTAAGTTGTTTATATATTGTCTGTTTTTTGAATTTGATATAACTCACCAGTCCTATGCCCGTCTTCGAACATAGGTAAACAGTGAGGTTGATGACTTCCCGAAAAGGAAAAACTCGTGATTCTTTTTGTACAGGCAAGTGTCAGCAAAGAAGATGCCGCAGGCAAATGACATAATATTTGCTTGCAACATCAAAATGGATAGGCGCCGATTCCTGGCGCTCGTGTCCACGGTAGGTGGTTAAAAGAAAATGATAAAAATGATTCTTGAGTGGTAGCTTGTTGGGCGTTGATGTTTCGGAAGCCCAGCATGGTATCACTCTCTGTGGTCGGGCGTTACAGATGCGATAAATGTTGCTCGAATCGGTAAGTACCGCCTGTTGTTGAGGCTTATGCTCTTCTACTTTCTGCAGTCTGTCTTTAGTGACAGGCGCAGCATGGCTCTCTCCATAGCTTCCGAAAGCCATGGCAAGTACCAGTGTGATGAAAAGTAGAATGCGTCTTAGCATATATTGTTCTTTCTATTCTATACTTTATGTATAGGCACTTCGCCTACACATTATATTATATATAATCCACAAAGCCTATATCTTTTTATATATAGCTTCTTAGGGTACATTGGTTTATAGTGTGATTTCACCCGCAAGCGATTGTTGTAACTTCTCACGTACTATCTTGTTGTCGCTGTATCGGCCTTGCAGGTACATCAGCTTGGTGACAGCTGCTTCCACGGTACTGTCGCGTCCACTGATAACGTGGGCTATCTTTAGCTGGAAGCCGGCTCCGTATCTGCTCATTTCCACACTTCCCGTAAGACATTGACTGATATTGATGATGTTGACACCACGATGGGCAGCCTGATCGAGCAGACGCATAATCCAAGGTGCCTGAGGTGCATTGCCCGAGCCATAAGTTCGCATCACAATGCCTCGTAGAGTAGGTGACTCCAGTACATGACGCACGATGGCATCCTGTATGCCTGGAAAGAGACTGAAGACGATGACGTTCGGATCGAGCTTCAGGTGTGGAACCATAGGCTTGTCATAGTCTGGCGTCAGGATGTGATGGTCGTGGAAGGAGAAGTTGATGCCCACATCGCAGAGATGGGGATGGTTGAATGAGTCGAAGGCATGAAAACCTTCCGCATTAATCTTGATGGCTCGGTTGCCTCGCAACAGTCTGCCATTAAAGAAGATGCATACCTCTGGAACCATAGGTCTTCCTTCCTTGTTCTTCATCGAAGCCAATTCTATAGCAGTCATGAGGTTCTCCTTTCCGTCGGTTCGCAACTCACCAATAGGCAACTGGCTTCCTGTGAGGATGACAGGTTTGGTGAGGTTTTCCAACATAAAGGAAAGGGCTGATGCAGTATAGGCCATGGTGTCGGTTCCATGCAGGATGACGAAACCGTCATATTCTTCGTAATTATTGGCTATCAGTCCTACTAATTCTGCCCACCGCATAGGATCCATATCACTGGAGTCGATAGGAGGGTCGAATTTACGTACATCGATGTCGGCTTGTATGAGCTGGAATTCGGGCATTGAGGAAACTAAATGGTTGAAGTCAAGAGGCTCAAGAATACCAGTCTCGACGTTTTTTCCCATGCCGATGGTTCCTCCTGTGTATATGATCAAAATCCGTGCTGCCGCCATATCTTGTACTTTTAATCTTTTTATTCCTTAAACTTATTGTAGGGTTATGCATTTTTTTGTTTCTACCTCCTCTTTTAGTGTAGAGATGGTGAAAATAAATGTTTCCTGTCTGCAAAAATACAATAAAAAATAGTCAGAACAAAAAAAAGTTGGAAAAATATGTGCGTCGTATGCAAAAAAGCATTACTTTTGCATTTGATTTAATAAAAATACTAAGTTGTTATGGTAAAAATCACATTCCCAGACGGATCTGTTCGTGAGTATGAGCAGGGCGTAACTGGCTTACAAATCGCCGAGAGTATCTCACCGGCTCTCGCTCGCAACGTTGTATCTTGCGGTGTAAATGGTGAGACAGTAGAGTTGAACCGTCCTATCAATGAGGATGCTAATGTAGAACTCTATAAGTTTGAAGATGAGCAGGGTAAGCACACATTCTGGCATACTTCTGCACACTTGCTCGCTGAAGCTCTTCAGGAGCTTTATCCTGGTATTCAGTTTGGTTTCGGTCCAGCCGTAGAGAGCGGTTTCTTCTACGATGTGATGCCAGCTGAGGGTCAGGTGATTTCTGAGAATGACTTCGCCAAGATCGAGGCTAAGATGATGGAACTTGCCAAGAAGAACGAACCTGTGGTTCGTAAGGAAGTTTCTAAGGCTGATGCGCTCGCTGAGTTCAAGGCTGACGGTCAGGAATACAAGTGTGAGCACATCGAACAGGACTTGGAGGATGGCACTATCACCACATATACCCAAGGTAACTTCACCGACCTCTGCCGTGGTCCTCACTTGATGAGCACTGGTCTTATCAAGGCCGTGAAGATTACAAGTGTGGCTGGTGCTTTCTGGCGCGGTGATGCCAAGCGTGAGCAGATGACCCGTATCTACGGTATTTCTCTCCTCCCGCTATCTTTG
>OQVN01000767.1_pt1 | contig 11832 bp, 12 predicted proteins | sample 1691621 | NCBI WGS metagenome assembly OQVN01 (sample SAMN03418278, study PRJEB22391) | human gut metagenome | biome: human-gut; feature: organic feature; material: feces | host: Homo sapiens | place: Tanzania | collected 2013-01 | reverse complement strand
AAGTTGTAACTCCGCTGAACGCAAAAGACGGAATCGGGCTTATCCAAGATACAAAATTGTCGGTTTTGGAAGAAGATGAGGAAAGCAAGTAAATGACCAAATACACAAAAGCAAAACTTGGAGAACATCAAATGCAAAAAGTAAATGTAAAAAACACTCAAATTTCTGTTATGAAATTTGATGAAGCAGATTATATTTCAATTACAGATATAGCTAAATATAAATCCGATGAGCCAAATGCCGTTATTCAGAACTGGATGCGAAACCGAAACACAATTGAATATCTTGGAATTTGGGAAACCTTGTATAATCCAGATTTCAAACCCCTCGAATTCGAGGGGTTTAGAAAAGAAGCCGGACTGAACGCTTTTACCCTTTCTCCGTCCAAATGGGTTGATTCAACAAATGCGAAGGGAGAAAATTAAATGTCAGAATACCATACAGTAAAAATATCGGATTTCCTTTCAGAACGCCAAGGTCGGTACAAGCCAGACGATGAGAAAATTGCAGACTACAAACGGCTTGAAAAAATCGACTTTTCAGGCACGATTCATATCTCTGAAAAGCCGACAAAAACAGACATGATTCTTGTTTATCCCGGAGATTTGGTGATTTCCGGAATCAATGTCTCAAAGGGGGCGGTTGCCGTTTATCAGGGAACAGAGCCGGTTTGCGCCACAATTCATTATTCCTCGTATATTTTTGATGATAAAAAAGTTGATTTGGAATATTTCAAGTATTTTGTAAAAAGTCCGTCTTTTGTTTTGGCATTGCAACAGCAGGTAAAAGGCGGAATAAAAACCGAAATCAAGCCAAAACATCTGCTTCCTCTGGAAATAACAATTCCGAATTTAGAAACCCAGAGGAAAATTGTAAAACAGGTTTCTGAAAATTTCAAAAGAGTGGAGGAACTGAATGAAGAAATTGAATCTCAAGAAACTTACACAAAACGCCTGCGCCAGAATATTCTGCAGGATGCGATAGAAGGAAAACTCACTGTTGAATGGCGAAAAACTCATACACTAGAAAAAGGTAATCCAGATTTTGATGTAGAGGCACTGTTTGAACAGGTTCAGAAAGAAAAGAAATATGATAAGAAACAAAAAATTATTGCTTCAATAACTGAAGACGAAATGCATTTTAAAATTCCTAACAGCTGGAAGTGGGTTAGGTTGGGAGAAATAATTAATCTTTTGTCAGGAAGAGATTTTGAGCCAGAAGAATACAATAATAAAAACCTAGGTGTTCCTTATATTACAGGAGCAAGTAATTTTGGAGATAACGGAATTATTATTAATAGATGGACACAGAATCCCAAGTGTATTGCAAAAAAGGGCGATTTGTTATTAGTGTGCAAAGGTTCTGGATATGGAACTTTAGCTTATGCAGATTTTGAAGAAGCTCATATAGCAAGACAAATTATGTCAATAACGCCAGTTTCTGATTTTATAGTTTTGAAATATATAGAATGTATTTTGCAGTCAAATTTTCAATTTTTAAAATCAAAAGGCAAAGGCTTGATTCCCGGAATTGACAGAGAAACTGTATTGACTATTCCTGTTGGTGTTCCTCCACTCGCCGAGCAAAAAGAAATCGTCGCCAAACTAGAATCCCTGCTTGCAAAAGTAACCGAACTAGAAAAGCAGATTCAGGAACGCAAAAAACTTTCCGGGCAGCTTATGCAGACCGTTCTTAAAAACGCGTTCGCTCCACAAGAATAACAATCGTACTCACTACGATTTATAGAAATTCTGTTTTTCGCTTTCCTATTCAGTACGATTGCTGAAAATCACTTTTTTATGATTCGTATTCACTACGATTAAAAAATCCATCTCTGCAAATCGTACTCATGCCGTTCCTCCGCAGGATATTTTAGGGAAATTGTGGTATAATGTTGGTGGAGAAAAGGAAAAAAATGAGAACTTTGTATTTATTTAGAATTAAATTTGTTAGAGGAGATAATCTTGCTCTTGAAACAGAGCATCTAACGCCAGAGCAGATTTTTAGAAGAGCTATAGAAGAGAAACCTACACTTGAATTGAAATCAAATTCTGTTTGGGTTATAGGAAATATTATTTATTATGATGAACAAAAGAGAATCGGAACATTCAATGTTGGTAAAAAGAGGATGGGCAGTGTTCCAAAATATAATGAAAGTAGTAAAAATTTTGAAAATGAAATAGAAGAAAATAGTCCTAATTCTAAAATTTATTTTAATTTGGAATATGGGATTTTAGGATTAACAAATAAATATGAATTAATATCAGATGAATTTGCTTTAGCTGGCAAAATTCAGGAACTTATAGAAAATACAAATGCGGTAAAAAATGCTTTTAAATATGTTGAAATAACAAGAATAAAAAATCCTGAAACATTTATTTCTAGATTACGAAGTGCATATCGTATAAAAAAATTTGGAGTTTATTTTTCTGGAACAAATCCATTTGATGCTGATGAAAATTTTCATAAAACAATGTCTGCATATCTTGATGCTACAGCAGGTAATAAAGGACTTACTGAGGTTGAAGGAAATTCATTAAATTCTGAGACTTGTGCAATTATGACTGCTTCTGTTGCTGCTACAGGAAATGATGCATTTGCAAAGCTACAGGATTCTAGTGATGAAAAATTTGTTACCATCTCATTAAATAAAAATGCTGCAAAAATATCTATTCCAGTTGAAATACAAGATGATGATAAGAAGATTATTGATTTTTTAATGAATTATTATTATCGGATTAGAAGAAATGAAGTGTGAATTAATAAAAACTCCTGAATGTTTAGTAAATAGATTAAATAGTTTTGGAAATGAATTTATATTTAGAGGGCATTCTAATATTACTTGGCAGTTAAAAACTAGTTTACATAGACTTTTAGGAAATAAATACCAAGAAAAAGTTGAAGAATTCGAGAGATACTCATTGAGCGAATTTAAGTCAAAGTTTTATTTATATAATAAATATGATTATGAACCTAAAACTTATTTAGAGTGGTTGGCAACGATGCAGCATTATGGAACTCCGACTCGATTATTGGATTTTACAGAAAGTCCATACATAGCTTTGTATTTTTGTTTAGAGAATGCGGAAAAAGTTCAAAAAGATAATATGGTGATATATGCCTTAAATTATAGAGAAATAAATAAGGCAACTATTTCATATTTAAAAAATTTAGATTTAGATTTTAGTTATGACTATTTAGATATTGAAAATAATAAAGATCAAATTTTTGAAAATAAAATAACCAAATTGAATATTCCTATTTTATGGATTTCAGAACCAAAACGCTTAAATAAACGGATTGAAAGACAAAGGGGAACTTTTTTATATACAAATGATAGAAGAAAAACATATGAAGAAATTTTGAAATCTGACTTGTATAATAAAATAGATTCTTTTCTATTAGAATTTCCTGCTAAATATTGGGATAACTATTATACAATTTTGGATAAAATGAATATTAATGGAAAAACTGTTTATGGTGACTTGGAGGGACTCTCAAAACAAATAAAAATGTTTATTCAAGCATATTCAACTGATAAGACTTCATAGTCAGATTCTTAAAAAAAATCTTAATAATTCCCAAAAATAAACAGGAGAAATCATGTCGGAAGTCATAAAAAACAAGAACGATGAGCTGTACTCTCAGATTGCTTCTGTTCTTTCAAAAAGCAGGCAGTTTGTCGTGAGCACCGTGAACACGACGATGGTCAGGACGTATTTTGAAATCGGCAGAATCATTGTTGAGAACGAGCAGGACGGAAAGAGCCGCGCTGAATATGGAAAGGAAACTTTGAAGAATCTTTCGGAGCGGCTTACAAAAGATTTTGGAAAGGGCTTTTCTGTTACGAATCTAAAGCAAATGCGTGATTTCTTCCTTACATATCAAAATCGTCAGACACTGTCTGACCAATTCAGTTTGAGCTGGTCGCATTATCTTTTTCTTATGAGAATTGAAAATTCGGAAGAACGGAAATTCTATGAAATTGAGTGCAAAAATTCCAACTGGAGCTTGCGGGAATTAAGAAGGCAGTTTGATTCCGCGCTTTATGAGCGGCTTTCGTTAAGCAAAAACAAGGAAGGTGTAAAGCAGCTTTCTCAAAAGGGAATTGTTGTCGCAAAGCAGGAAGATATTGTAAAAGACCCTTATATTCTGGAATTTCTTGGGCTGCCGGAAAAGGCTGAATATTCGGAATCAGACCTTGAGCAGAAACTGATTGATAAGCTTGAAAAATTTCTGCTTGAGCTTGGCAAAGGTTATACTTTTGTGGGACGTCAGATTCGTTTTACTTTTGATGAAGAGCATTACCGCGTGGATTTAGTTTTCTACAACCGCCTGTTGCAGTGTTTTGTCCTGATTGACTTGAAAATCGGAAAGCTGACTCATCAGGATTTGGGGCAGATGCAGATGTATGTGAATTATTATGACCGTTTTGTTAAGCTGGAGCACGAAAATAAGACGATTGGAATTGTCCTCTGCAAGAATAAAAATGATGCGCTTGTGGAAATCACTCTGCCGGAAGACAATACTCAAATCTTCGCAAGCAAATACGAAACCGTCTTGCCGAAGAAAGAAGAGCTGAAAAAACTGATTGAAGGAAAAATTGATTAAATGATCAAATACACAAAAGTAAAACTCTGCGACATCTGCAGAATCGAAAAGGGCAGAACAGGAATCGCAAGCGCAGTGCCGGGCGAATATCCGCTTGTGGTAACCGCCGAGGAGCGCAAAACCTGCGGCACATATCAGTTTGACTGCGAGGCGGTCTGCATTCCTCTTGTAAGCTCCAGCGGGCACGGCAAAAAGTCGCTTAAAAACGTTCATTACCAGAGCGGAAAATTCGCGTTGGGCTCTATTCTCTGCGCCGTGATTCCGAACAATCCGCAGCAAGTGAGCGCGCGCTATCTTCACCAGTACCTGCAGTTTTACAAGGACACGCTCTTAGTTCCGCTGATGAAAGGCGCGGCGAACGTCTCTCTTTCCATGCGCGACATTGCCAAAGTCGAGATTCCGCTTCCGCCAATAGAAAAACAGCTTGAATTGTGTAAAACTTTGGATATTTATGATAGTTTGATGGCAGAAATTGAAAGACAAAGAAAATACGGAACAGTTCTTTTGAGAAACATTTTAAAAGATACATTTGAAAAATAGAAACTAAGGAGCAAAAACAAAATGTCGAACATTGCAGGAATAATAAAGTCGCTTCAGAATATTATGCGAAAAGATCAGGGCGTTTCCGGGGACGCGCAGAGAATCGAGCAGCTTGGCTGGATGATTACGCTGAAAATTCTTGACGACAAGGATGCGGAGCTTGAGCTTTTGAGCGACGATTATGTTTCTGCGATTCCGTCTGAACTGCAATGGCGGTCTTGGGCTGCGGACAGCGAGGGCATTACAGGAGACGCGCTGAAGAATTTTATCGACAACAGACTTTTTCCCGGCCTGCAGAATCTTGATGTGTCGTTTGGCGGCGGGCTGGACACTGATTCAGACAGCGATTCCAGCGTAAGAAAGCGCGCTGTTTTAATCCGCGATATTTTTTCAGGCACGAACAACTATATGAAGAATGGTACGATTATCCGCCAGGTTGTGAACAAGCTGAACGAAATCGACTTTAATGCAAGCGAGGACCGACACACTTTCGGCGACATTTACGAAAGCCTTTTGCGCGACTTGCAGAGCGCAGGAAACTACGGAGAATTCTACACGCCGCGCGCGGTTACGGAAATCATGACCGAGATTGTGAATCCGCGTCTTGGCGAGAAAGTCCTTGACCCGGCCTGCGGAACAGGCGGATTTTTGACGAGCGCGATTGAAAATATCAGGAAGCAGGACGTTCATTCTGTTGAGGACTTGAAGATTTTGGAAAAAACTATCCGCGGACAGGAACTCAAGCCGCTTCCGTTCATGCTTTGCGTTACAAATCTGATTCTGCACGATATTGAAGTTCCGAATGTGGTGAACGGCGACAGCCTGAACCGTGAGTATACAAGCATTGGAGAGCGCGACCGTGTTGACGTGATTTTGGCTAATCCTCCGTTCGGCGCGAGCGTAACTGACGGCGTTGAGACAAATTATCCGGCGCAGTTCCGCACGACAGAAAGCGCCGACTTGTTTTTGCTTCTGATGATTCGCTGTCTTAAAAACGGCGGACGTGCTGCAATCGTTCTGCCCGACGGCTCGTTGACTGGCGACGGAGTAAAGCAGAGAATCCGCGAGGAGTTTTTGGCGCAGTGCAATGTCCACACAATCGTGCGCCTGCCGAATTCCGTGTTTCAGCCTTATGCGAGCGTTGCCACAAATCTTCTGTTTTTTACAAAAGGCGAGCCGACCCGCGAAATCTGGTACTGGGAACACAAGTTGCCGGACGGCCAGAAATCATATTCAAAGACTAAGCCGATTCAAAGGGCAGAATTTGAGTCGCTCAAAAAATGGTGGAACAGCCGCACGGAAACAAGTCAGGCTTGGAAAGTCGGCTTTGAAACTTTGAAAGAAAACGGCTTCAACCTTGACATAAAAAATCCGTTTATAAAGGAAGAAGAAACTTCCCACACGACCGCAGAGCTTCTTCAAATGCTTGATGATTCATTCAAAAAAAGCGGCGAGCTGCTTGCGGAACTTAAAAACGCACTGGAGTAAATTATGGAAAACATGAACCTGACCAAACTTCTAAAATCAATTTTTGACTACGACCCGGACGGTCCTAACATTCATCACCTGATGGCGGTACATGGCTACAGCCGGCTTATCGCGCAGATGGAAAATATGGACGAGCATACGCTTTTTATAACGGAAGTTGCGGCGTATCTTCACGACATCGGCGTAAAAGTGAGCAAGGAAAAATATGGAAACAGTCAGCCTCAGCATCAGGAGGCGGAAGGTCCTGCAATTGCGAAAAAATTCCTTGAGCCGCTTTCTCTTCCTGCAGCCGATGTTGAGCGGATTTGCTTTATAATCGGCCACCACCACACGTACAAGGCGATTGACGGGCTTGATTTTCAGATTCTCGTTGAGGCGGATTTTATCGTGAACGTGATGGAAGGCTACTGCAAGCGCGAGTCAGTTCCGGCGATGAAAGCAAACGTGTTCAAGACCGCAAGCGGAAAGTATCTTCTGAAGCAGATGTTTGAAAAGTCGGCGAGGTGAGTTTTTAACTCAAAAAAATCCGGTGAATATTTTTAGAATGGCTAGAAAATTTGTTGAATTTTTCCCACTGTTTGTTTAAACTAGTTTTATCTTGATTTAGTAAACTATCTGCGTTGCGGATAAAGATAAACTATATCAAGGAGTGTTCAATATGGAAACACAAGAACTTTTTAATTATCTAAAGACGAATGGTAAAAATCGTCTTGCTACGAAGGACTATCAACGGTTCTGTTCGATTTTAGGTAATGTCAAGCGAAGCAATCAGGTATTCTGCAATACGAATTCATTTGAGTCAGCCAAAAATGCAGTATCTGAAATGCAGAGTTTGTCTACAAAACTTGCAGTTTTTTTATCATCCAATGATAGAAAAATCTTGCAGGAGTTTGTAAGTTCTTGCCAAAGTGAAATTAATGAATACGGAAGCCAATGCCATCGCAATTTTATGGAATTGCAAGAACAAACCGGAGCAACGGTAGGCGGAATTCCAAGTTTTCTGTTTTCAAGTTCTTCAGATGATTATGATGATTATTTATTCAGAAGAACAATGGCGGAAGGTTTGAGGTAAAATTTCACTGAATCATATAGCTTGATTCAATTTTTGAAGGTATCGTAATTGTGTTATGGGCATACCTTTTTCCCATTTTTCACTTCTTGATATAGCTTTTTGAATTACTATGATACGTTTATTTTATGAAAAAATTGAATTTACACATTCAAGGTATTTTCAAACTATTTCTCTTTCAGAAAATAAAAAACTATTGACTAAAATGAGCAAAAATATCCATTTATGGAGAAAAATATGAATTTAAAAGAGAAATTTAAAGAATGGATGACAAAACAGAAAAAAGAAGATGGAACAGAGTATTCGTTAAATACAATTAATTCTTATTGCTCTCAATTAAATAGTGCACCTGCGAAACTTGATATTCAGAATTGTTATAAAATTTCAATTTTTGAATATTCTGATTTAAAATTTTATCGTAATGTAGAAAATATAATTTTTAATGCTTCTAATTTCGATGAAGTTAATAAAAACGCAGGAAATCAAGCTTTAAAATATGGCATGTTAAAATACGAAGAATTTTTAGCTAAGTTGCAAAAAGATAGAAGTCAACTTGCCGATAACTTGGCCGACCAACTCACCGACCTTCTTCAGCATACTCACAACCTGATTCTTCACGGTGCGCCGGGAACTGGGAAAACGTTTCTTGCCAAAGAGATTGCGAAAGAAATGGGCTGCACACAAAATGAAATCGGCTTTGTTCAGTTTCATCCGAGCTACGACTACACGGATTTTGTTGAAGGTCTGCGCCCAAAAAATCAGAACAGCGGCGAAATCGGATTCGAGCGGAAAGACGGCGTGTTCAAGGAATTCTGCAAAAGGGCGTTGCAAAATTTAATAGACAGCAAAAAATCAGTTGAAGTTCTGGAAAAGGAAAGTTCCATAAACGACAAACTTGAAAATTTTCTTGAAAAAGCGATTGAAGAAAAGTCAGAATTTGAGACTGCTACAGGAAATAAATTCACGATAATTGAAAATTCTGAAAAAAATATCTTTGTTTCAATTCCGGCAAATGAAAAAACGAGCGAGCTGTCTCTTCCTAAGAATGATTTGGTTCTGCTTTTGAATTCTGAAGACAAAATCGAAAATGGAGCGGATATAAAATCATTTTTCAACCGAAAGTGGCGCACTCAGCAGGATTCGTATATTTGGATTTTATACAAAGAAATTCTGTCGCTAAAACAGAGTGCCAATATCCAAAAAGTCGAAAAAGTTAAGGAAAAGAAATTCCTCTTCATCATCGACGAGATAAACCGTGGCGAGCTTTCAAAAATCTTCGGCGAGCTGTTCTATGCGGTTGAGCCGGGCTACCGTGTTTCCTATGACGACTTGAAGAAAAATCAGTCTGGCGAAAAAACACTTTCAACAATCCGCACGCAGTACGCAAATCTTGAAACTGAAGGAAACGAGTTTGACAAGGCATTGCGCGTTTCAAATCCGTCAGATTTCGGCCATTTCTTCATCCCCGAAAACGTCTACATAATCGGTACGATGAACGACATTGACCGCAGTGTTGACACAATGGACTTTGCATTCCGCCGCCGTTTTGCGTTCAAGGAAATCAAAGCATCTGAAAACCTTGCAATGCTAACTGAACTTGGCGAAATCGCGGACGAAGCGGAAACCCGTCTTATAAAACTGAACGACGCAATTACAGAAATAACAGAACTTTCTTCACCCTCATCATATCACATCGGTGGCGCATATTTTATGAAACTGAAAGATTTTGAAGGAAACAGTAGCGAACGCTTCCAGAAACTTTGGGATTACCACTTGAAGGGTCTTCTGAAAGAATATCTCCGCGGCACAGAAAACGCAGAAGAAAACTTTGAAAAGCTTAGAAATGCGTATTTCTTAAATAAAAATGAAGAAGACTAATAGTTTTTCTTGATTTATGATAGAATATGAGGCGGAGTGTGAAATGGCTAGTAAAAATCAATCTAGTAGACTTACAAAACAGCAAAAAGAAAATGGCGGAGAAATTGGAATTTTTGGAGAAGAAGCAATAAAACATGACCATTTAGTTGGCAATGTTTCTAAAAAGGTTATTGCAAAGTTAGAAGAGAAATTTCCTGCTTTGAAATTTAGATATAGAACAAGTATAAACAAAAGTGAAATAAATTTAGCTCTTCAAAGGCTAGATAAAGAGTTAGGACAAACTTTATATGTTGCAGATTCTAATATAAAACCTGATGGTGGTTTGATTGAAGTTTTAGATGACAAAAATAATTGGAGAGTTATACTAGTTTCGGAAGCAAAACATCAAGGTAAAGATATTGAAAATATTAAAAATGGAATTTTAGTCGGAAAAAATAACAATCAAGATTTAATGGTAGCAGGAAATGCTATAGAACGTTCTCATAAAAATATTTGTGAAATTGCAAACTTAATGCTTGGAGAAAGTTATTTCCCATATATTTTATTCTTAGAAGGAACTAATTTTTTGACAGAAGATATTTCTATTACGCGTCCAGACGGACGAGTAGTAAAATTGACATATAATAACGGAGCATTAAATAGGCTTGACCGTTTAACTGCTGCAAATTATGGTTTGCCAATAAACACAAATCTTTGCAAAAATAAATTTGTAAAATCAAATAATAAAATGATAATGTTACAAGCTGCCTCAATTTATACACAGGGAAATGGAAATTCTTGGAGTGAATCAGAAATGTTAAATATTATGTTGGAAGTAGCGGAAACTTCAATACAAATGCTTGCTTGCGATTTATTTAATCAAATAACAAAAAAATAAAGGATTTAGTAATGGCTATTCATAATAAATCTCATTTCAATTCTGGGTTAATGCAACTCAATAAAATGAGTAAAGACAATATAAAGCATAAGACTTCTGTAGATTTTAAAGTACCTGAAAAAACAAATTGTATTTTACTAAACAAAGACTGCCTTGAACTTCTAAAATCTCTTCCTGATAATTCGATACAATTAATTTTGATTGATCCTCCATATAATTTGGATTTGGCAAATTGGGATACTTATGAAAATTATATTGAATGGGCTGCAAAATGGATTGATGAATCTTATAGGGTTCTTTCTCCAAATGGAAACATTGTTATCTTTGGTGGAACCCAATTTCAAAATGTTAAAAGTGGCGATTTGATTGAAATTATTTATTATTGCCGGCATAAAACAAAATTTAGACTTGTTAATACAATTATTTGGTATTACAAGAACGGAATGTCTGCTCATAGATATTTTGCAAATCGACATGAAGAAGCAATTTGGCTTACAAAAACTGATAAATATTATTTTGATTTGGATGCTGTTCGAGTTCCCTATGGTGAAAAAGAATTACGTGATGCTTTAAAAGATAAACGTCTAAATCCTGAAAATGTAAGAAAAGGAAAGAATCCTACAAATGTTTGGGAAATTGGTAGATTAAACGGTAACTCTTTGGAACGTGTTGGACATCCAACTCAAAAACCTCTTGAAATTATTCGACGTTTTGTAAAATCTCTTTCATATCCAGATTCAGTTGTTTTAGATTTCTTTGCAGGAAGCGGAACAACAGGAAGAGTATGTATCGAAGAAAAAAGAAATTGCATAATGTGTGATACAGATATACAGTCAAAAACTTTTTTCAAGAAACACATAGAAAAAATGCAAGAAACTATCTTTTCTAATTCATTCATAGAAAACGAAAATATTGATTTATTTTTTGAAGATATAAATAAAAGAAATGTTAACTCTGATGATTGAAAAAGAGCTTGCATAAAATGCTCCGCCTAAAAACCACCGACAACAACTGTTCTAAAAAAATCTCCTCTCTTATGCAAAGCGACTTTTCCCGAACTGGCGGCGCAGAACCTTTTTCCGCCGCGCATTATTCTTCTCTTTCTCGTATTGCGAATGTTCCCATCAAAGAGTTGGCGGTGAAAAATCAGAATCTTCTTGTTTTTCCGTATGAAATAGACAAATCTTACGGCAGAATCGGCGAGCTTCCGATTTTTGAGATGTGCGGTTGTGCTGAAAATCTTTCCGAAGCAGAAATCAAAACCGGAAATCTGATGGGCTTTGTTGGAACAGGTTCTAATAGCGGTGCAGAAAATGGCGCGGTTCAGCTTGAAATTGCCTCGCGTTTTTCGAAGTCAAAAAACGACTTT
>OQVN01000762.1_pt1 | contig 11893 bp, 12 predicted proteins | sample 1691621 | NCBI WGS metagenome assembly OQVN01 (sample SAMN03418278, study PRJEB22391) | human gut metagenome | biome: human-gut; feature: organic feature; material: feces | host: Homo sapiens | place: Tanzania | collected 2013-01 | reverse complement strand
CTAACTGTCTTGACGGAAAAGACTTTGGCGCAGGCTTTTATCTGACTACTGATTATGAGCAGGCCGCAAAGTTCTGCTTAAAAAGTTGTTTCTTGCCTTGAATTTGTTAGGGCTGTAGAGGTAAAACTGTGAAAACAAGCGAAAATGAGTACACAATGGCAGCTCTTGCAGCTCTTGCCGGCAAGGTCATAGCAAAAAAGAACGGAATTTCTGATATTCAAGGCTTTGACTTGTTTATGAATTCAAAGACCGGCGAGATGCTTTTTGACGACAATTACAACCTTTGGCATAACGGTCCGGACTACATTGCCGCGGAATACTTTATGGAAAAAAGTGCAGAGTATTGGTTTTTAATACTATCAGCACAAGAACGCGTTTTACTTGGTGAAAATAAAACTCATTATCAAATAATATACGCGATAATAGCCGTGTGTATGCGTTTAAGTAGATTATAAAACAAATCAGTGTCCAGTATTTACCTTTGTATAATCCGGTATGAAACGTTATAAAGGCTAGTGTGAAGCTTTGCAACGTCCAGTGTGAAATGATGTAGTGGACAGTGTGAAAGGTTAAAGTTTATTATAATAAGATAATATTTCGCTTATATTTCTTCTTTGTGTTCAAAAAAATCAATATGTAAAATTCCAATATCAAATTGCAATTTTATTAAAGCAATATATTTCATCAAAAAAAATCAATATGTCCAATTTAGCTTCTCCATCCCTAAAAAAGAACGCATTGCTGAATGATGTTCGGCTTGCCTTGTCGTTTCTTTTGCCTCTTGTAACTTTTCCGTATGTAAGCCGCATTCTTGGCACGGACGGAATTGGCAAGGTGGAGTTTGCAAATTCTTTTGCACAGTATTTTGTTCTTTTTACGGCTCTTGGAATTCCGACCTATGGAATCCGCGAGGTTTCACGTGTCCGAGATGATTCGTTCCTTCTTTCAAAGACGGTTGCAGAGCTTTCTTTGATTCTTGTCTTTACTGTTTTTGCCGGATATGTAGTTTATTTTTCCTGCATCTTTTTTATTCCTTTTTTTAATTCAGAGCCAAGGCTTTTTCTGATTGTTGCTCCTACTATTATTCTTTCAGACTTCAGTTTTGAATGGTTTTATCAGGGAATTGAAAATCAGCGGTACATTACAGTTAGATACATTTTTATCAAACTTGTTCAGCTTGCTCTGATTTTCCTCTTTATAAAAAAGTCAGCAGATTATTTAAAATATGCCTTGATTCTTGTGAGCCTTAACGCAGCTTCGTCTGTGTTCAATATTGTCCATCTGCGAAAATATGTTCATTTTGTTCCATATAAATGTCTTGAACTTAAAAAGCATTTTCATCCTATTCTTGTGATTTTTGCTTCTGTTGTTGCAGTGAGCATTTACACTCAGTTGGATACTGTGATGATAGGATTTTTCAGGGGAAACGGTGAGGTCGGAGTTTATACAGCCGCGAACCGTGTTGTTAGGATAATTATTGCACTTGTAACAAGTCTTTCTTCTGTGATTATTCCTAAACTTGTAAATGCACTTGGAAATAATCAGTTTGATGAATACAAAAATCTTCTGAACAAAAGCCTGAGCTTTGTTCTGCTTCTTGCGCTTCCTTGTATTTTTGGAATTCTTGTATGTGCAGATGATATAATTTTGCTTTTTGCGGGAAACGGCTTTAAGAATGCGATTTTTAGCATCCGCCTTTTATGCCCCATTATTTTGGTTGTGGGGCTTGCAAGCTTTGTAGGGCTTCAGGTTTTATATGCGAACAGAAAGGAAAAATATTACACAGTCGCAGTAAGCGTGGCGGCAGCCGTAAACTTCGCCTCTAATTTTATCATGATTCCAAGACTTGGGCAGATTGGTGCTGTTGCAGGCACTTTGATTGCGGAAGCTGTAGGGCTTTGCATTATGAGCTTCTTAGGCAGAGTTTTTTTAAGGGAAGCAGAACTTAAAGTGTGTATGTGGAAATATGTTCTTGGAGCAGGCGTGATGGGAATTGTCGTATTCCTTCTAAAGAGGTTTCTTTTCTCTGCTAGCTTTCCAATGGCTGTGCGTCTTTCTGTGTGCGTTCTGTGCGGTGCCGTGCTGTATGCTCTTATGATGATTTTGCTGAGGGAAAAATTGTGCATGAATCTTTTAAGGCAAGTCAGAAATAAATTGAGAAAGGTGAACTAGAGAAAAATACATTTCTTCTAATTCTGAAAACTATTTTTTTACATAAAAACTATGATTTATTACCTTGCACTATTTTTATTGGTTGTTTTTTCTTTTGCAGAATTTTGTGGAATACAGAAAATTTATGCAGTTAAAAAATACTCGCTTGATAAGATTGTTTTCATTTATATAGCATTTTTTCTTTTTTGTATTGCTGCGTTTAGATACAAAACAGGACGGGATTGGACAGGATATATATATTATTTTAATAATTGCCTAGCAAAAAAATCATCATTTAACTTTGAAAGCGGTTTTGCATTATTGAATAAATTTTTCAAGAAGAATTTTGACAGTTTTTATTTGATGCAATTTTGCACAATGATTTTTTGTTGCTATTGTACATATAAAAGTTTTCTGAAAAGAAGTGCGTATCCTGTTTTTACTTTGTTTTTATATTTTACAATGTTTTTTTTGCAAACGGATATGGCACAGACTCGTCAGCACATTGCAATGGCAATTATTTTGTGCGGAATGCAATTTATAGAAAACAAAAAAATTATTTTATGGTGTCTTATTGTTCTGCTTGCAATGCAGTTTCATATAACAGCACTTCTTGCGTTTCCTCTTTATTTTACAACAAATAGAAAAATTTCTGTAAGATTTTGCATTGTTCTGTTTATTGCCAGTGTTTTTATCACTTTTTTTGGACTGAATATAATTCGTTCAATGCTTGCTTTAATAACTAAATTAAGCATTGTTCCTGAAAGAATTCGTATAATAGGCAATTCTTACCTTAATTCCAAAATTTATGGGCAACAAGGTCAGTTTGGAAGCGGTCTTGGATTTTTAGTTCGTTATGCTTTTATTGCCCTTATGATTTTTTTCTATGAACTGATTTCTAAGAAATCAGATGCAAGTAACTATTATTTTTTGAACTTTTTTATTGCCCTTGTTTTTCAGGCAATGGGAAGAAATTTTGACCAGTTTTCACGAATTGCAAATTATTACTTAATCTGCGGCAGTGGTCTTTGTGCATATAATCTGCTTTTGGACGCTAAAAAGTTTTTTAGAAAAACAGAAGTTTTAAAAATAGCAATGTGTACCGTGTTTGTGTTGTTCATGCTGTATAACTTCTATAACCTTTGGACAGTTCCAAGCAAGCATTTTAATTCGTATAAGATGGACTACACGCCTTACCGTTCCTTTATTTTTGAGAGCAATTAAAAAATGACAAAATACATATTTTTTGTTCCAGATGAACTAGCTTTGTATCTTTTTGCAGATATAAAATTTGACGCAGATTTTGACCTTGTGCGGTTGAAACGAAGTCTGCTTGGAAAAATTCTAATAGGCGGTAAAAGCCCTGTTGCAAGAATCATTAAAAAGTTTAGACTTGCAGATTTTTTTGAGAATAAGTTTTTTTGCTACAATTTTGGAAAATTCAAGAAATTTGATTCAGATAAAAATTATGTTCTTGTTTTTGTTGCAGGTGCGGCTTCAATTCTTCCAAAGAAAATGCTTCAAGATTTTTCAAAAAAGAAAAATATTTCTCTTGCGCTTTTGCTGATGGATTCGTTCCATGCTTCAAGTCCTACAGCCGTAAAACTTAGAAATTTGTGTTTTGAAAGATTATGGAAAAAAGTTTATACATTCGATAAAAATGATGCTTGGGAGTTTGGATTTGAAAATATAGGACTTTGCTATTATTCAACTTCAAGGCTTTCAGTTCAGAAATTAAGGAAAAATAAAAGCGATGTTTTTTTTGTTGGAGGACTAAAGAGAAATAGAGAAAATTTGATTTTATCGCTCTTTGAAGAATGTGAAAAACATAATTTAAAAGCAGATTTTGTACTTTCTTGTATAAATAAAAATCAATGGAAGAATCGAAAGTTTTCCAAAAAAATAAAATATATAAAAAAATGGATTTCTTATTCAAAAGTTCTAAAAAAAGTTTCTAGCACAAACTGCATTATTGAAATTTTACAGAAAAATCAAGAAAGCCAGACAGTGCGTTATTTTGAGGCTTTGGTTTTTAATAAAAAACTTCTGACTAATAATCCAAATATTGTTTCCTTGCCTTTTTATGATTCCCGTTTTATGAAATATTTTGAAAATATAAATGACGTTGATTTTGAATGGCTTAAAAAGAAAGAAAATATAAGCTATGGCTACAACAATGAGTTTTCTGCAATTCATTTGGCTCAACTAATAAAAGCCGACTTTGAAAATCTCTGGGGGGGGGGAAACAACTGTAGAGTAGTTTGTGTGCCTTCTGCACTAACAATGCGGAGGGCTTCATGAGCATAAAAGTTTCTATAGCACTTGCTTCCTATAACGGCGAAAAATATATACGCGAGCAGCTTGATTCAATTCTGAGCCAGACTGTGAAAGACTTTGAACTGATTGTCTGCGATGACTGCTCAAAAGATTCTACACTGCAAATTCTAAGAGAGTATGAGCGGAAAGACCGCCGTATAAAAATTTTTGAAAACGAGAAGAACTTGGGCTTCAAGAAAAATTTTGAAAAGGCGATTCTGCTTTGTGCTGGCGAGTATATTGCCTTAAGCGACCAAGATGATATTTGGACAAAAGACCATCTGGAAAAACTTTTTTTAATAATTGGAGAGCACAGCTTGGCGTGCGGCAATGCCCTTATGGTCGATGAGAATGGAAAATCGCTTGGCAAAAATCTGAATGAGGTTGACGGACTTTTTTCCTTTAATCCAGAAACTGTTTTTTACAGGCTTGCCTTTGCCGGAAATCCGTTTCAAGGCTCGTCAATGCTTCTTCGTTCTGATTTTGTAAAAAAATGCATCCCGATTCCTGAAAAGATAAAATATCACGATGTATGGTTTTCATGGTGCGCGTGCATGGAAAATAAAATCGCATACACATTTGATGTAATCAACAATTACCGCCAGCACGGAGATAATGTCTCTTTCTTGTTTCATAACAAAACAAAAAGAAGTTTTCTGCAAGCTTTTCTTTCAAAAATAAAAACAGTTTTTACTGGTGTTAAGACAGAACTTCCTTATAGGTTTGAAGAAATTGCTAAAAAGTACGGAACGCAAAAAGAGCCGTTCGCGGAATTTTATAAGGTTGTTAAAAATATCAAAAACAAAAAAATCGGAATTAAGGAAATAAAATTTCTTTGGAATCATTATGAGCACATAACTACAAAAAAAGGTCATAAAGGATTCTTGAAAAAGTTGATAATCATAAGCAAGTGGAAGGAAGAATAGATGAACCACGCATTGATTTTCGCCGGCGGCTCCGGCACAAGGATGAACAGCCGGGCAAGGCCTAAGCAGTTTCTTCAGTTCTATGGAAAGGAGCTTATAATCCATACTCTTGAAAATTTTCAGAATCATCCTGAAATTGACAGCATTGTTGTTGTCTGCATAGAGGACTGGATCTTGTATCTTGAAAAACTGCTAGCAAAATATGAAATCGACAAAGTGAAAAAAATTGTCCCGGGCGGAAAAACAGGGCAGGAGTCAATCTATAACGGACTTTGTGCAATAAAGGAATTTTCAAATCCTGATGACATCGTTCTTGTGCATGACGGCGTGCGCCCTTTTGTGAATGAGAATCTTATTTCAGACTGCATAAAGAGTGTAAAAGAAAAAGGCTCTGCGATTACCGTCACTCCAGCAATTGAGACAATCGTAACTCTTGAAGACGGCAGAATAAAGACAATAACAGACAGAAGCAAGTGCTTCCATGCAAAAGCTCCGCAGTGCTTTTATGTGGACGAGCTTTTTGAGGCTCATAAAAAAGCAATTGATGACGGCAACTTGAATATGATAGATTCCGCCTCACTTATGAAATTTTATGGGCATGAACTTTATACAGTTCAGGGAAACTTTGACAACATAAAAATCACAACGCCTGCGGACTTTTACACGTTCAAGGCTTTATATGAAGTCCGCGAGAACCAGCAGATATTTGGGCTGTAGGCAGGGAGAATTATGAAATTAGACAAAATACTGGAAGAAGATTTTTTATATATTGCAGAGCATTACGATTTTTCGTTTTTGAACGGAAAATCTGTCTTTATAACCGGTGCGACAGGGCTTTTGGGAAGCCAGCTCTGCAAGTATCTTTTATATATAAATGAAAAAAATAACGCTGATGTGAAGATTCTTGCGCTTGTTCGCAATCTTGAAAAAGCGAGAAAAGTTTTTCAGGAAGATTATGAAAATCCTGCGATAAAGTTTATTTTGGGCGATGTTCTGAATCTTCCAAAAATTGAAGAGCAAGTTGATTTTGTGATTCACGGAGCAAGCATAACGGCTTCTAAGGATTTCATAAATCGTGCGGTCGAGACAATTGACATTGCCGTTAACGGAACATTGAATCTGCTCCGTTTCGCGCTTTCAAAAAATGTTCAGGGATTTGTCTATCTTTCTAGCATGGAGGCGTTCGGAATCACGGACGGAAAGGGCGAGGTTCGCGAGAAAGACTTGGGATATATCGACATAAGTTCTCCGCGTTCTAGCTATATGGAAAGCAAGCGGATGTGTGAGAATCTTTGCGCCTGTTTTGCTGCAGAATACGGATTGAATGTGAAGTCTATCCGCCTGACCCAGACTTTTGGCTCTGGAATTTCTTATAACGATACAAGAGTTGCCGCGTATTTTGCCCGGTGCGTGATTGAGAGCAATGATATTGTCTTGAAAACCGAAGGAAAAACGAAACGTCCTGTTTTGTACACACGCGATGCTTTGAGCGCGATTTTGACAGTTCTTAAAAACGGAAAAAAAGGCGAGTGCTACACGGCGGCAAATCCAGAGACTTTCGTGACAATAAAAGAAACCGCCCAGATGATTGCAGATAAAATCGCAAATGGCAAAATAAAAGTTCTGTTTGACATAGAAAACCCGGCTGAGTATGCTCCTAACCTCAACCTCAACCTCAACCTCAACGTGGAAAAATTGTCAAGTATCGGCTGGAAACCTAGCGTCGGGCTAGAACAAGCATACAGAAGAATGATTGAAGAAATGAGAAAAGAAAAATGAAAATTTTTATAAAATATACCATAAAGCAGTTTTTCTATTTTATATTGCATGCCTTTTATATTTTTCCCGTAAAAAATAACAGGATTGTTTTTGAATCTTTTAACGGAAAACAAATAAGCGATAATCCATTTTATATTTGGAAATTATTAAAAGAAAATAATAGGCAACTCGATTTTATATGGGTTGTTGGAAAAGATTTTTTTTTATCTGATGATTTTAAAGGCAAGACGGTTGTTTTTCATAGTCTAAAATACATATTAGCACTGATGACTTCAAAAATCATTGTAAATAATACAGGATTTTCAACATATATTCCGTTTAGAAAAAATCAAATTTTAATAAATACATGGCATGGCGGCGGAGCTTATAAAAGGGTGGGCTGTGAAAATGTTGCAGAAAAAAAAGCGTTGTATTTTTCTATTTTAAAAAAAGACGTTTTCAATATTGCAAAGACAACATCTGTTTTTATTTCAAGTTCTAAAAAATTTACAGATGTAATGACTGAAAGTAATTTTATTCCGAGGGAAAAATATCTTGAAATAGGAATGCCAAGAAATGATATTTTTTTTAATTCAAAAGAAGTTCGAAAAAAAAATGGTAAAGTTCGTTCAGAACTTAATTTGAAAAAAGATGATTTTGTTATTCTTTATGCTCCCACTTATAGAGGAGCAGTAAGTAATCCTCAAGAAGATTCTAATGATATTGATATTTTAAAGTTAAAGTCAATTTGTGAAAATAAATTTGGTAAGAAAGTTGTAGTTTTGTTTCGCGGTCATTATTCACTTGCTTATAAATTGGATTTTTCTTTGTTTGATAAAAACGTATCTTCATACTCTAATATGCAGGAGCTATTGTGTATGGTAGATATGCTAATAACCGACTATTCGTCTTCGATGTGGGATTTTTCTTTTACAAACAAGCCTGGATTTCTTTTTGTGCCTGACTTAGAAAAATATCAAAATGAGCGAGGTTTTTATACTCCCATTGAAACATGGCCATTTGCCTTTGCAAAAACAAATGAAGAACTTGCTGAAAAAATAATGAAATGGACTCTAGAATTTCAAATAGAAAAAAATAAAAATCACCATGAGCTGTTGGGAAGTTTTGAAGATGGTCATGCAACTGAAAGAATTTGTGAAGTGATAGAGAATGAGTTGGAGAATATTTGATGAATTATAATAACATTCTTCTTTCAATCATAATTCCTGCATACAATGTTGAGCGTTTTATCGCACGGACTCTTAATACTTTTATTTTTCAGAATATTGATGATTGTGAAATAATTGTTGCCGCTTAAGATGATGTTAGAGATATTAAAATAACTTTAGTTAAATTAGATAGAAATATAATTAAAACATAATGTAGTGTCTTAAATTAGTATAGGTAGGAGGAAAATTATGCAAAGTTTTGCTTTTTGGTATAAGAAAAATGATAGTAGTTCTAGTGATGATAAAGTTTCAGCTGTATTAAATTTTAATCTTTGGAGTGAGTGTGGTTGGAAGAATAACATAACTTATCTTGATATAGGTTTTAGATTATCTGAGAACGTTTTGCAGAGAATTGATGAACTTTATTTCTTTATTCCATTTAAGTTTAATGCCGAAAATCTGTTGGATTTAGGTGGGCTATTAAAAGATAGAAAACTGCTGAGCGCCGTTTTTAATGAAAATTATAAGATAAAAGATGGTGGGAACAAAGATTTTATAGTTGAGAAAGCTGAAAACGATGAAAGTGTTTTCAGGGTTTACAATTTGGATATTAAACATGATTTATCTGTTAAATCTTATGAAGACGGTTCAAAAATTATTTTGCCTATAAAAAAGAATTCAACTTTATGTAACAGCAAAGATTCTTTTTATTTTAGGTTTAGAATAAAAATTGATAATTGTCCTGAGTTAATTCATAAATATGAAACTAAAAGCAGGGCTCTGCAGTCGCTTTTCAATACAATATATTCTATTGATTTTAGGTATAATAATGTAAGAAGTCTGGATGATACATTGCTAGAGGAAATAAATAATAAAGAAAATGGGAAAATAAGTGTAAAATCTGTGCATTTCCTATTGATTACAAATACATTTGTCAATTTATTATCATCGGACTATAAAAGTGCTAGAAAACTTGAAAAATATGTTTGGAAGAATTATGTAGAAGGCAATGCCACAGATGACTTGATTGCATATCATTATAAGGAGTCTGCGGAAAAAACACAACAAAATGATGTAAAGGAGTTTATTGATTCTGCTGAGTTTTTTATAAAATACTCTAAAGAAAAATCTGTAGTAGTTTTATATATAACCTTTACTTTAATAGTAGGTTTGACAGGTTCTTTATTTGCTAATTTTATTAATTCGATATGCCAATTATTACCTGGCTGTGCTATTTTTAAGGACTTTTCAGTAGCTTTTCTATTCGTTATAATAATCGTAGTATTTATTCGAAGATTGAAGTAGGAATGTTTTATTATGTTCTATAAAGTAAATAAAATTTCTGATTCTGATGATAAATATTTAAATCTTTTACTTTCTAATCTCTTATTTTTAAGAGAGGAATATCCCGATTTTTTGAAATGGTTTAAAGCAAAAGTTGAGCCGGGTATCTATAACAGAACAAGAAAGATATATACAGTAAATACTCTTTACGATTCTTACACGGTACGTGGAATTCTTATTTTAAAAGATAATTGTTTTGAAAAAAAAATTTGTACACTGTTTGTTGACAAATCTAGCCGTCTGAATGGAATCGGAAAACTTCTAATGAATATTGCTTTAGAAGAGTTGGAAACCCAAACACCTCTTATAACAGTCTCTGATGATAAGTTGAATGAATTCGATAAACTTTTAAAAAAATATAGGTTTTTACTTTTTTCAAAAAAGGATGGACTGTATAGAGAAAATCATACCGAGTATTCTTTCAACGGTGAGTTAAATAATAAGAACTCTGAAATTTTAAATAATTTTTATGCTTGACGCATTGTTTTCTATAAAACCGAAATATGTAAAAGAGATTTTTTCTGGTAGAAAAAAATTTGAGCTTCGGCGTTTGCCATGTAAAAAAGAAATAGCAAAAATAATCATATACGAAACCGCCCCAATATCTCTTGTAGTGGGGGAGGTTGAGGTCGTAAACGTCATAAAGGAAACTCCTGAAAATCTTTGGAAAATTGTGAAAGATGGTTCCTGCTTGTCGTATCAGGAATTTTCTATATATTTTAAAAATCATGATTTTGCCTATGCTTATGAACTTAAAAATCCTGTTCGGTATGGTAAATCCAAAAAATTATCAGATTACAGAATGAAAGTTCCGCCTCAGAATTTCTTTTATATTAAGTAGCCCGAATGTCGACTTTTTTTTCAGAAGAAATAAATTGAATAAGTGGAAAGAAAAAGAAAGTGGCAAGCGAGTTATTCGAAGCGATGGTAAACAATTTTTTGAAGAAAATTGCGCAGTCCGATACTTTTTTGCGCTCCGCATGATGAATTGACGCGCTTTTTCTGGTAGCTTGTTCAATGTAATTTTTTTTGTTTTAAAGTTGACTGTAAATTTATAGGAGAACATAAAATATGTTAAAATATTCTAAACCGCAATTTATTGATGAATATAACAAAATGAATAATGAATTTCAGGATAGCCTTATTTATCATGTCGGTGAGAACGCAGGTTTATTTTCAGAGTTAAACAATATGCTTATTGCCATGTGTTGGTGCTATATAAATAAGGTAAAGTTTATTTTATATGCAGATGATGCAAATTTTACAGGTGGACAAGGATGGGAAGAGCTGTTTGTTCCTTTTTGTGAAATAAATCATAATAAACTTAATAGATATGCGAATTATAGAAGAAAATCTCATTTTAGGTATAAACGCATACAGCTGCCAAATCTGATTTTTAGACGTTTTTTTTTACCAAATTTGTTAAAAAAGCAAACTGGTGCAAAATATTTAACACAGGACGTTTTTCCTATTATTACTTCTAAGCAATTTTTAAATTCTCATATTGAATGGAATTTATTTGGAATTAATGGTTCTGTTGAAAAAGAATTTGTAAAACTGAGAGATTTGGCAATATGCTATAATTCAAATGTATTTCAAGAAATAAAAAGAAATATTTCATCTTTAAATCTCCCTGCCTGTTATTATAGTATGCAAATTAGGGGGGGGGACAAAATACAAGAATATTCAACATTGTATGATGCAACATATTTATGCAAAAAAGAAGCTGAAGTTGATTTAAAAGACACTTCTGAAAAATTAAAACTTATTAAAGAAAAATATGACGAAGTTCAAAAAGAAGTAAAAGAAAAAGGTGAAGACCGCCAATTAGAGCTAAAAGCAAAAGCATTAGAGCTACAAAGTAGTATTAATCGTAAGAATGACTCTATAACTTATGCTGACAAGCAAATTGCAGACGGTTTAAAATCGGTTGAAAATGCAAAAAACGGTATTGAACAATTAAATAAAAAGATTGAAGATACAAAATTAAGAATTGGTCTTAAAAACGACGAAATCAAAATTATAGACAAGGACATTGAAGAAAATCAAACAAACTTGAACAAAGTTCTTGAAGAAATGACCGGCTTAAACCAAACAGCAGATCAATACGTTGAACGTAGCAAGTCATTACGTGACAAAAAAGAAAAACTACAAGAAGAATCAAACAAATTACTTCAAGAAAAAGTACCTCTTGAAAATGACTTGAAAAACTTGCGAGAAAAACTTGAT
>OQVN01000761.1_pt1 | contig 11897 bp, 9 predicted proteins | sample 1691621 | NCBI WGS metagenome assembly OQVN01 (sample SAMN03418278, study PRJEB22391) | human gut metagenome | biome: human-gut; feature: organic feature; material: feces | host: Homo sapiens | place: Tanzania | collected 2013-01 | reverse complement strand
CAGTATCACCTGGCGGCAGGCTCCGCATGGCGAGATAGGCGACTTGAGGAAGCCATTCCCGTTTCTCGCAGCAATGGCGAGCGTCAGGATAGGCTGGTCGGGATAGTTGCTCTGGGCACCGAAGATGGCGCTGCGCTCGGCACAGAGTCCCGACGGGAAGGCGGCGTTCTCCTGGTTGGCTCCAATCACTATTCTGCCGTCGGCCAGAAGCAGGGCTGCTCCCACATAGAAGTGGCTGTAGTTAGCATACGCATTGCTGGTGGCAGCCTTCGCCCTGTTTACGAGCTCCTGCTCCTGCTGGCTCAACTCTGAGAGCTGAGCCACCATGTATCTGATGTTTAGGGTTTGCTCTTTCATAGATATAATGTTTTTATGATTTATTTATTTCGTATAGAAGTCGATGATGTCCTGCAGCGCCTTCTTGCATACCGGGCAGAATTCCGGTGTTTCGTTGATGCGCATACGGCAGTCCTGCACACCGCGGTAAACGCCCTTCACGCTGTATCCGGCACCTTCGAAGACACCCACCTTGCTCACCGCCTCCTTCTCTTTCTTTGAGAGCGGAGTAGGAATCTTGGTCTTCTTGTCTATCATGTTCTCCCATTTTCCGTGGAAATCGGCAAGGGTGGTGATGTTCTTCTCCCAAGGCTCTACATCGTGAGGATACATCGGTATCTGCTCCTGCTCGTAGGCGTATTCATCGGCAAGTCCGGCAAAGGAATGGCCAAACTCATGCACCACTACCGGCTTGAACCATTTCTGGTGGCAGGTGGTGAGATTGTATGAATTGAGAATGCCGCCACCGCCATACTTATCCGAATTTACCAGCACGATGATGTGCTCGTAAGGGGTACCTGCCAGCCAGTTGTGCAGGTCTTTGAGATGCAGGGTGGTAAGGTAGCGGTCGCTGTAGAAGGTGTCGAAATGAGAGCTGAGGGCGGTCTCGTGCCAGATGCCCTGGGCTGGGATGCTAGGTCCGCTCTGGTTGGATGGCGACTTTACGGCTACGATGTTGAAGCGGTCTCTCATGCTCTTGAAAGGTTCGTGGGCGAAGATGGCCTCTGTAGCCTCCTGCGCATCTTTCAGGAAGACAGGCATCTCTGCATCGGTATAGCCTTCAGCCACGTATGCGATGTGGATGCATCGGGTGGTGTCGGCAGCCTGCTGCAGGGTGACGTATGGTGTAGGCTTGTTGCCTTTCTGATGAATCAGAATGTCCTTCGGCGCTACCTGGTGGGTGAGCGTTGTGGTTATCTCGCGGCGGTTGTTGCGCAGGTCGAGGGTGATGTCTACGGTATCTTTCGGCATCGGAACGAGGAATACGTTCTCGAAACTCTGCGTGTTCTTCTCTGCCTCAGGGTAGGAGAGCCATTCCTGGAAGAGGGTTGAGAAGGAGTTGCGGTAGATGATTTTGCCCGAGCGGTGGTCGCGTACGGTTATCTGTCCGTTGCCCTCTACCGGGAGTTCGGCGAGTCGCTGTCGTTTGCCGTACCAGCGTGGCATCACGTTGAGTTCGTCTACGGCTATCATCTGCTGCTTCTGGTTGCCGGCAAAGGTATAGTCTACTCTCAGCGTCTTGTCTGTGAAATAGTCGTCAAAGTTTTGCGCCTTTATTGTGCCGGGCGCCATCAGCATCGCCATGGTGGCGAGGGATAATATCATTCTCTTCATTGTATTTTCATTTAAAATTCACATTCACATTCACATTTCTCACCGAATCACCAAGTGACCGAATCACTAATCACTTATCTCACCCTCAGCCTTGTTCCTACGCTTACCGGGATGTTAGGGTCGAGATGGTTCATCTTGTAGAGTTTCTCCAGTCGGATGCCATACTTCTGCGCGATGGTGTACATGCTTTCTCCCGGCTGTATTACGTGAGGGCGCTTCTTATACTGCTTAGGTGCCTTAGAGCGTTTCTTCTTCAGATAGATGATGTCGCCCTTGCGCAGTATGGTGTGCTTGTCGCGCTCGTTGTAGCGTGCCAGTTTGCGCCAGCTGATGCCCACTTCCTTGCCTATGCTCTTGAAGGTGTCGCCTTCGCGGGCATAGAGATAGTAATTCTTGTTGAAGATATGGATAGGGTGCAGCAATCCTTCGGCGTTTACAGGCTGGTCGGTACCGCTGTGGGCAGCCATGAAGCGGTCGTAACGCTTAGCCTTGTCATACTCGTTGAGTTTGTATAGCTCTATAATCTGTATCAGCTTGTTGGCATACTGCGGGTTGGTAGCATAGCCGCATGCCTTCAGTCCGCGTGCCCATCCCTTGTAGTCGCGCTGCGAGAGCTGAAAGAGGCGTGCGTAGCGTGGCTGGCGTGCCAGAAATTTACTGTGGTCTTCATAACTGTCTCTTGCGTCCTGGTATACGCGGAAACATTCGCCCCGGGCATCATCGTCGTGATACTGGGTAGGCCCCGTCCAGTTGTGACATTTGATTCCGAAGTGATTGTTGCCCTGGCGTACGAGGTCGCTCCTTCCTGCCGCACTCTCAAACAGTCCCTGTGCTAGGGTGATGCTGGCTGGAATGCGGTAACGAAGCATCTGCTCAATGGCAAGATCCTTATACTGGTTGATGTATGTCTGATAGGTCTGGTTCCATCTCATCTGTGCGCCCATCGGGAGGTAGCAGAGCAGAGCGAGACCTAAAATGTTTGCTTTTAGTCGATTCATTCTGCAAATATATAAAAAAAAACGGATAAATCGCGGTTTATTATAAAATTTTTAATATCTTTGCACAAAATATTGCATACAAATGCAGGGGCAATCTGTCTTTTCTGACAGAAACTGTCTTGTTTTGTATAAAGACTGAACTTTCGCATGTGGTTCAAGAACGGGCTGAAAGCCCAAAAGCTCCAGAAGCAGCACGCCCTGAAAGGGCAGAAGCCCCTAGCCCAGGGCATCGCCCTGGGTAATTACGGACGCAAACCTGTCGCCCTGTAAGGGCAAAAGCTTTAAAACTCCAGGCAAAACATAAGGCTTTTGCCCTTACAGGGCGCCTTGCTGATTGCCATTATACCCAGGGCGATGCCCTGGGCTAGGAGCTTTTGGGCCTTCAGCCCGTACTTGAACCACATGCGAAAGTTCAACATTACTTAATCAATCCCGCTCCCACGGTTTCGTTCGTATCCGGGTCGATGAAAATCAGACTGCCCGTTACTTTATTCTCCGTGTATTTATCGAATACCAATGGGTTGGCGGTGTGGATGGTGATTTCGGCGATATCGTTCATTTTCAATTCCGATACTCCTTCTTCCTTCTCCAAGGTGTTGATGTTGCGGCGATAGTTGATGCTGCGAATCAAACCCTGGGTCTCGAAGGTTGCCTGACGGATTACGTATTTGTTTCTTACGGCAGCAGGACGCTCGTTAAACCAGCAGACATCCAGCGTGATATCCTGTTCGATGCTAGGCTGCTTCTCATCAGCCTTTACGAGGGTATCGCCACGCGAAATGTCGATATCATCGTTCAGCGTCAGGGTAACGCTCATTGGGGCATAAGCCTCCTCCAAGTGCTCCTCTACGAAGTCGATGCTCTTCACGGTGCTCTCCGTGCCCGATGGCAATACTCTTATCTTATCGCCCGGACGGATGATGCCGCCGCTTACTCTGCCCGCATATCCACGGTAGTCAGGGAACTGGCTGCTGATAGGACGAATCACATACTGCACCGGGAAGCGGAAGAAATCACTCACCGTCTTATGACCTACCGGAACGGTCTCCAGATAGTTCAGCAGGGTAGGTCCCTCATACCAAGGAGTCTTGTCGCTTTTGTTCACCACGTTGTCGCCATCCTTGGCGCTGATAGGGATAAATACCACGTTCTTGATATCCAGCGCCTCCGACATCTTCTTATAGTCGGCAACAATCTTATCATATACATCTTTACTGAAATCAACCAAGTCCATCTTGTTGATAGCCACCAGGATATGTGGTATGCCGAGCAACGAAGAAATATAGCTGTGGCGCACGGTCTGCTCCAACACGCCGTGGCGCGCATCGATGAGGATGATGCTCAGGTCGGCAGTGCTGGCACCCGTCACCATGTTGCGGGTATACTGAATATGTCCCGGAGTATCGGCGATGATAAACTTGCGTTTCGGTGTGGCGAAATAGCGGTAAGCCACATCGATGGTGATGCCCTGTTCGCGCTCAGCACGGAGACCATCTGTGAGCAAAGCCAGGTTCACTTCCTCATTACCGCGGCTCTTGCTAGCAGCCTCCACCGCCTCCAACTGGTCTTCGAAAATCGACTTGCTATCATAAAGCAATCTTCCTATCAAAGTACTCTTTCCATCGTCCACGCTGCCCGCAGTAGAGAAGCGGAGCAGCTCCATATCTAAATAACCTCTTGTAGATTCCATCTTGTTCTCTTTTTAATGTTAACTCTAAACTTAAAGAGCTATAAACTATCAACTATAAACTATTAACTCTTAGAAGTATCCCGCCTTCTTGCGGTCTTCCATTGCCGTTTCGCTTCGCTTGTCATCGGCTCTTCCTCCACGTTCTGTCACACGTGTAGAAGCAATCTCGTCGATGATATCCGCTACGGTTGTCGCCTTCGATTCCGTGAGTCCGGTGCAGGTAATATCACCGATGGTGCGGCAGCGAACCAGCTTCTTTACCACTTCTTCTGTAGGCTTGCGCTTGATGCAAGGCAGGGCTGCGAGCCATTGTCCGTCGCGGTTGAATACCTCTCTTTCGTGGGTGAAGTAGAGCGAAGGCATCGGGATGTTTTCCAGGAAGATATACTGCCATACATCCATCTCCGTCCAGTTGGAGATAGGGAACACACGGAAGTGCTCGCCCATGTTCTTTCTGCCGTTGAAGATGTTCCAGAGCTCAGGACGCTGGTTCTTCGGGTTCCATTGTCCGAACTCGTCACGATGACTGAAGAATCGTTCCTTGGCACGCGCCTTCTCCTCATCTCTTCGTGCGCCACCGATGGCTGCATCGAATTTATATTCCTCCAGGGTGTCGAGCAGGGTAGTGGTCTGCAGTTTGTTGCGGGATGCATAATAACCCGTTTCCTCCTTCACTCTTCCCTTGTCGATGCTTTCCTGCACGCTGCCCACGATGAGTTCGGCTCCGAGTTTCTTCGCCAGTTCATCACGATACTGGATGGTTTCCTCGAAGTTATGTCCTGTGTCGATGTGCAACAGCGGGAATGGAATCTTTGCCGGATAGAAAGCCTTGTAGGCAAGATATGTAATTACGATAGAATCCTTGCCACCCGAAAAGAGGATGACTGGACGCTCGAACTGGGCAGCTACTTCGCGGAGCACGTAGATAGATTCTGCCTCCAGTTCCTTGAGATGTTTGATAGTCTTATTGTCCATAATCTATGTCTTTTTTTATTATTATTTTCTGGGTGCAAAGGTACTGCGATTTCCCCACTTGGGCAATACCACATGGGGTGTAAAAAGACTACCATACAGGGTGTAAAGAACATACCATACATTTGGTATAAGGCTGCCAAACGTATGGTATGTATGATGAATAAGGATATGTATCCTATATAATAAGGTGTAATTACGGATAGATTTCGATATGGCTGCTGCCGGAGTTGCCATTCTTGATAATTCTTATCTGGGTGGTGATGCGCTCGCTCATCGTGTCGGTATGACTGATGACGCCCACCTTCTTGCCTTGCGAACTTTGCAGCATGGCGAGGGAGTCGATGACGGTGGCTAAGGTATCAGGGTCGAGGGTTCCGAAGCCTTCGTCGATGAACAGGTTCTCGAAGGAGATGTTGCGGGAGGATAATGCTGACAAGCCCAGGGCGAGACCGAGACTCACGATGAAGGTTTCGCCACCTGATAGGGAGGTGGTGTCTCGGATATCGTCGGCACGGTCGTGGTCGATGACTCGGATGCCCAGCGAATGCTTTACCTGCTGCAGTTCGTAACGGCTGTTGAACTTTCTGATTTCCTGGTTGGCGTGAGCTATCAGGAAACTGAGCGTATAGCATTGGGCTATCTTGCGCAGCGTCTTGCCGTCTGCTCCGATAGCATCCGTAATGGCAGTCCAGTCGTCCTTTTCCTGTGTTACGAGTTGCAGAGCCTCAGCCTTGTCGCCCAACTGCTTCACGGCTTCCTGATGGTTCTGCATCCTGGCTTTGGCAGCAATCAGTTCGTTGCGCTGACTTCTCTCCTGATACTCCTGCTGAATGGTCAAGAGAGCATCACGGGTTTGGGCAGGCTGATGTTCCAAGTGCTGCTGATGCGCCTTTTCTGCACTCTGGTAAAGGGCGGTAGTTGAAGCCACGGCTTTCTCCTTTTCGTCCTTTTCCCGTCGGATGGCATTCCAGTCTTCGGCGGAGTGAAGCATCTCTCGGATGGTATTTCGGTCGATAAGGCTTGGTTCGATACTTCTTTCCTCGATGCCTTTCTCTTCGGAGTCTTTTCCTTCGATGCTCTTTTCTTCAAGCTGCTTGTTATATTCCTCAATCCAAAGGTCGAGTTCCTTTTCCTTCGCCTGCAGATTCTCTTTCATCGTCTTGTTCTGAGACAGCATGGTTTGATGCGAACCTTTACTGTTGGCGAGTTCCGCCTTCAGTTTGTTGATATTCTCGTTCTGAGTATCTGCTGCTTTCGTAGCCTCATCCTTTGCTGCTGTCAGTCTTTGTTCTGCCGCATCTGGTTCTTCGCCATTCAGAATCTGCTTATATTTCTCCTGCCATTCCTCCATTTCCTTCTTGGTACTATTCCATGCCTGAAGGGCTTTCCCGTAAGCCTCCTCCTTACTCTTCTGCTGCGAGATAAGGTTGGTGGTAAGTGCTTTCTGTTCAGCCAGTTTTGTGGTGTAGGTTGAAGTGTTTTCTTGGGCTTTGTTCAGTATAGTAGAAGCCTTGCTTTCATACGCAGCTTCATCCTTTACAGCCTTATCCTTGAGTTGGGTCAGCCGTTCTATCTCTTTCTGAATCTTGTTAAACAGGCTCAGTTTGCTGCTCGCATCTTTCGCCTTGTTTTCATAGATAGGCAAGAGCGATTTCAGTTCTGCCTCTGCCTTCGGAATCTTTGGATACTGGGCGATGAGCGCCTTCCATTCCTCTTCGTAACTGGCGATTTCTCCCGACAGCTTTTCCTGCTGTTTCTGGAGCGTCTGTACTTCGCCGTCGTTCTGTTTTCTCTCGCCGGAAAGATCCTTCTCCTGTTTCTGCTGCAGTTTCAGCAAATCCTCCTTGACTTTCAGAAGTTGCGAGAGTTCTGTGGTGGCTTCCTCAAACTGTCTGTTGTCGGTATGATAAGGATGGGTCGTGCTGCCGCAAAGCGGACAAGGCTTGCCTTCGGTCAGGTTGGCACGATGAATCTCCCATTTCTCACTCACCATGAGGGTATAGGCATTTCTCAGCGTCAGGGTCTCTTGGGTCAGCGCCTCGATGGTCAACTTGCCCAGGGCTTCATCTATCTCCGCGTTTCTCTTGCCCAAGACCTGGATGCGTTCCTCATTTTTCTGCTTTTCTGCGGTGGCAGTATCGAGATGAGCCACAACCTTGATGGCTTGCTGGACATCTTGCAGTTTCCTGTCGGCTACAGTCTTGCTGTTCTGCAGTTCCTCTATATTCTGTCCGGCAGTCTTATTTCTTTCCGTCTCCCAAGCCTGTTCTGCGGCTTGTGTCGCTTCGTGCAGAACCTGTTTCTGCTTGGCAATCTCTTCCTTTGTCGTTTTGAGGGCAAGGTTCGCTTTCTCCGTTTCGGCTTCCCATTTCTTGATGTTTCGGGCGTTTTCCTCCACGTCTTTCAGGGCTCTTTGATTCTCTTTCTGAGCCAACTCCGTTGCCTCTTTCTTTTCTTTCAGATTCGGCATAGCCGCTTCCATTTTGGTTTTCAGCGCCCTTGCTTCAGCGATGACCGGCAGCGCCTTTTCCAGCTGTTCCTGTGCCTGGCTTACTGCTTCCTTCAGCCTGGCGAGAGTTTTCTCGCTTTCATCGATGGCAGACTCTTGGCTTTTGATGTTTGCTTCCGCTTTCAGGATGTTTCCTTCCTGTTCGTGGATGCTTTGCGTCTGTCGCTCTACTTCCTGCAGCAGGTTGACGGCAGGCTGTACTTCATCGTGCAACTGCAGACGGAGAATCTGGGCTTGCATCGCTTTGATGGAATCTGCTGCTTGCTTCATATCTGATTGGCAGATAGCTATTTGCTTGATTTGCTTATCGTTTTCCTCAAACCATTGCAGGTCTTTCGAGATGGCTTTCAACTGGCTGTCGAGTTCCTTCTCTGCCTTTTCCAACCGGGCGATTTCCTCCTTCAGTTGGGCAAGTTCTTCATCGTTCAGCAGGTTCTGTTTAACGGCTTCCACCGATGCTGCCATCTGGTTGTAGGCATCCGTCGCCTGGTCTTTCGCCTTCTTGATTTCAGTAGCGATGTTCGTATAAGTTTCCTCGCATCCTATGAGTTTTTCCAGGAGTTCGTACCGCTCGTTTTCCTTTGCCGTCAGGAAGTTGGCAAACGAGCCTTGGGCGATGAGCACGGTGCGGAGAAACTGGTCGTAGTCGAGTCCGATGATGTTCGGCAGTTCGTTCCAGTCGGTAGTTTCCTCTGTTATCTCTTCTCCCTTTCTCGTGATTTTATAGAGCGCAGTCTTGGCGTTCTCGTAGCGCACTCTCTGGAATCTGACGTGCCATTCTGCGCGGTAGATGCTGCCGTTGTTGGCAAGGAAGGTGAGCTTGCTGTAGCCCTCTTTCTTGCCACGGGTCAGGATGTTTCGGCTGTCGGTAGGAGCCAGACGGTTGTTTTCGCTCGCATCAGCAGCTCCGAAAATCTCGATGCTCTGGTTCTTGTCGCCTTTCTTCCTTGGGTAGCGAGGGGCGCGGTTGTAGAGGGCAAGGCAGATGGCGTCGAGTAGGGTAGACTTGCCACTTCCCGTCGGACCTACGATACTGAAGATGGTACTCTCGCCTAAGGCACCTTCTTCAAAGTTGATGACCTCGCCACCCTGTTTGTCAAGCGAAGCGAGGTTGAGTATTTCGAGTTGTAGGAATTTCATAATGATGATGTCGTTAATAAATCGGATAACATTTTCTCCTGTCTTTCGTTCATCGGAGCGTTGTGTCTGATGGCGAAGGCTTCCTTCAGCGTGTCGAGCGGAGGACGGTTGATGATGTCTTCGATGCTGGTGATGTGCTGGGAACCCTGGATGGTGGAGAGGTCCAGTTGCGGGATGATGCGCTGGATTTTGCAGAGCACGGCATCCTTTTCGTTGACGAGTTTCTCCAGTTCCTTGATGTCATCGCTGGTCAGTTTCTCCTGTTTCACCTTCAGCATCACGTAGTCGAAGTGGTCGCTCAGTTCGCCGTCAGTTCTCTCCGAGAGTTCAGAATTGATGAGCTTCTGCCATTTCTTGAAGGTCAGTTCTTCCTCATCTTCGGGCAGGATGCGAAGGGCGTGCTGAGGCTTGTATTCCAGGAAATCTACTTTCCATTCCTTACTCTTGCCGGTTTCCTTTCCTTCATCCTCTTCTCCGTGATCTATGGTGATGAGGTCGATGCCGTGGGTGTAGTCTTTCTCGGCAAACGACATCGGGAGGATACTTCCCGTGTATCTTGCCCAGTCGGTATTCCAGATATGTTGCCGTTTGTGGATGTGTCCGCAAGTCATATAGTCGGGATGGTCGTTCCATCCTTCCAGGTCCACTTCCTCCTGTCCGCCGATAATAATTTTCTCGCTCGCATCCTTCTTGGCGATATCCGAACCCTTGGCGTACATGTGTGCCATCATGATGCACTTCCTGCCCGGGTATTTCTTTCGAGCCTCAGCCGTCAGTTCTCTCAGAAAGTCGTTGACTCCCTGCGAGTAACTTGCGTTCTGCACCACATCGCTTCTTAGGAAAGGTACGGCGAGGATGATGACTTCTTCTCCTTCCTCGTTGGTTACGGGGATGATGAGGTCATCGAAGGAATAGATCCAATGTCCGCCGGTCTTAGCATCGTCCTCGCTTTCTCCCTGCTGCCAGATTTTCCTTACGTTTCCTCTTATTTCCACGTGGTATCGGGTGAGCAGCGGACGGGGAGCCTCCAGTCGGCTGGCGGAATCGTGGTTGCCGGCGGTAATGATGACCTGCATGTTCGGGCACAGTTGGGTAGCATCGGCAAGAAACTCGTAATAAACGGTCTGTGCCGCTGCCGATGGATTTCCGTTATCAAAGATGTCTCCTGCGATGAGGAGAGCATCGGGCTTTTGTCCAGCGATTTGTTCCAGGAGCCATTTCAGGAAATGCTTGTGTTCCGGCAGACGGTCGTTGCCGTGAAATAGGTTGCCCAGATGCCAGTCGCTGGTTGCTAATATCTTCATACTCATAAGAATGTCTAATCTTAGTCTTTTTCTTTGTCTTTGGCTTGCAATCCTTTAGCCTTTGGCTTGCAATCTGACTACAAAGTTAACACAATTATTTGGGATACGCAAAGAAATAAGCTCAAAAAACGAAGAATTATGGCCGGAAAAGTAAAGATATTCAGGAAAAGTCTTGTTTTATATCTGATAAAGTTGTATCTTTGCAAGGTTGAAATCTTCGTTCATCGACGTTGAACCGACATTCACCGACGTTGAACCGCCGTTCATCGACGTAGAATGGACATTCAGCGTCGGTGAACGGAGATTTCTCCTAGGATAAAATACTTTTCTTCCTAGGTTTGTGGTCTTTTCTTCTTAGGTATGATCATAAATACTGTAGGATGCAAAGGCTGCTGCAATAAGGAGTGATAACAATCTTAATAAGAAAGGAAACTGATATGGCTAAGTACAAGTTGCAAGAGTTGAATGATTTGCGTGATGAAGGCAAGCGCAGAGTTTATCCCAAGATGGTGACCAACCGGACACTATCCCGAAAAGAGTTCGTCAAGATGATGCAGCATTACCATCGCGGTATTTCGGAAAGTACCACGGAGGCTGTATTGACCGATGTGGTTGATATGCTGACAGATATGCTCTCCATGGGGTACAACGTGAATCTGGAAGGTTTCGGCACCTTCTCCCTCTCCCTCGCTTTCGAGGATGAGAAGCCTAGGGAAATTCTGAATCCAGATGATAAGATGACGTACCGCAAGGTGGGCGTGAAAGACATCAACTTCAAGGCGTCTCCAGAGTTTGTCAAGGATGTGAAGCGTGAAACCGACCGTGACCTGGAGCGTGATATGGGTGGTGTAAAGGTTATCCGCAAGCAGCTCTATTCCAAGGAAGAGCGCATCGGCCGAGCCCTGGAGGTGATAGAGAAGAACGGAGTCCTCACCCTAGGCGATTATGCCTCTATCAACAACCTGAGCCGTACTGCCGCCTCTATGGAACTGAAGGAGCTGACCTGTGATAAATCTTCACCGATAGATTCACTAGGCCGCGGCAGCCATAAGGTTTGGGTGAAGAGGAAAGAATAAAATACTAGAGTGTGGCAATAGGTGGCAATAGGTGATAATAAAAAATGCCCTTATTGCCACGCTTAAAACGCTAAATACCAGAGTGTTATCAGAAAGTGTGGCAATAGTGACATTAGTTTAGAGAAAAAAGATTTTTCTTTAAATAAAAAAATGACTCGCTTGCAGTTCTAATGGGATGCAAACGAGTTCTGTTGCTGCAAAGATACAAAGATTCTTTGATAAAACAAACTTTTTGAAAAGAAAAATCACAAAAAGTAGCTTCATTTTATATAATTGAAGGGCATTTGCCGAAGGTGAGTCAAGTTTCGCATGTGGTTCAAGTACGGGCTGAAGCCCCAAAAGCTCCTAGCCCAGAGCAACACCCTGGGTATTAAGGCGTTGTCTCCTTGCGCCCTGTAAGGGCAAAAGCCTTGAATATATGCTGCTTTATAACCAATTTTATTTGGATTTGCAAGATGAATGCTTGCTAGGAGTAAAAATATTATACGAAGCTTTTGCCCTTGCAGGGCGCAATGCTGATTGCGAGTGTACCCA
>OQVN01000757.1_pt1 | contig 11908 bp, 10 predicted proteins | sample 1691621 | NCBI WGS metagenome assembly OQVN01 (sample SAMN03418278, study PRJEB22391) | human gut metagenome | biome: human-gut; feature: organic feature; material: feces | host: Homo sapiens | place: Tanzania | collected 2013-01 | reverse complement strand
GAATTGACGCGCTTTTTCTGGTAGCTTATTCAATTTTTATGCTGAATTTATAAAAACCCGACATTTGGGCTATATACCAAGTTTTATGAAATTCTTTATTTCTTCCAGCGTGCAAAGAGTATTCAGGCCAGTCTGCAATGTTGAGCGGAGCGGAGCTTTTCCGTCAAGAAATTCCACCGCATTCTTTATCATATTTGAAAAATATTTTGTCTTCTTTGGAATTTTTACTTTTTTGTCATCTGCAAGGCTGTAAAATCCTGAGTAAAGTTTTGACTCTTCCCTTTTCTGAAACTCGTGGATTCCATTTCCGATTCTGATTCGACCTTCTGTGCCGATGATTTCAACTTCAAACCCGAAAAAGCGGCTTCTTCCAGACATGAACACATTTATGTCGGCGCACTTTTCACTTTCAAAATGAACATTTATGTTGCGCACAATCCGTGGATTTTTCTTGTCTTTTGTCATGCTGGAAATTTTCATTTTCTTTAAAAGCTTTTCCGCAGAATTCCCAGGATTTTTTTCTTCAAGAAGAAAATTCACAATATCAATAAGATGAGTTCCATCGTGCAAAAGACTGTACTCGCCGCTGGATTCTTCTTCTGGATTGTAGACATAAAGCCCGGAATCAAGGCGCGCGTTTATCGTCTGAAGTTCGCCAATTTCCTGCATATAATTCTTTGCAAGCTTATAGTCTTCCGCAAAACGCCGCTCGTGGTTCACAAGAACTGGAACACCGAATTTCTCGGATTCAGATAAAATTCTTTTGGCCTGGGCAACATTGAGTGCAACAGGTTTTTCAAGAATCATAAGTCTAGGTTTTGCTTTCAAGGTTGCCAAAGCTGTTTCAAGATGAGAATTTTCGTTTACAGAAACAACCACAATATCAGGCTTTGTTGTTGCAAAAAGATAAGAATAATCAGAAAAAACTGCACATTTCTGGTTGAATCTGTGCCAATGCGCAAGCCTGGGAGCATTGTTGTCACAGCCGGCAATCAGTTTTACACGGCGGTTTTCCAGCAGAGCCATCGTGTGGCTCGCCGGCTGTTCTCTCTTGGAGTCAAATCCAAGAGTAAAACCTATGCGTCCTGTACCAATAATTGCCGCTGTATATTTCTCTTTCCGTGCCATTAAATTTATTATGCCTTAAATGGCTTAAAATTTAAAGCGGAAACAATTGCCGCAACACCGGCTCGTCCAACATTTGAACTTTTTCCAACGCCCCAAACCTGATCGCCATTTTCTTTTGTAATCTGCACATAAGCAACCGCCTGCGTGTCAGAACCAGTTCCTATGCTGTGCTCATGAAGACTTGTAATGTTGAATCTTGGAGCCGGAGTCTGGCGCATTGCGTTTACAAAAGCGTCAAGAGGACCGTTTCCAGTTGCCGCAATCGCATATTTTTTGCCTTCCCATTCAACAGTCGCCATTGCGGCAACCTGTTCAGGAACATCGGAATTGCGCTCGCCTTCAATATGTTTCTCATTGATTTCAAGAATATTGAGCGGAGATTTTGTTTTTACCCAAGTTGTCTCAAATGCGTCAAAAATTTCTTCCGGCTTAAGCTCCCGCTGGGCTTTGTCCGCAACATGTTTTATCAAATCGCCCAAAGCTGGATGCATTGCCTTTGGAAGCACAAGACCGTAATCCTGCTCAAGAATATAAGCTGCACCGCCTTTTCCGCTCTGGCTGTTGATTCGGATAATTCCTTCATACTGCCTGCCAATATCATGCGGGTCAAAAGTAAGATACGGAACATCCCAGTAATCGTTAGGTTTCATCTTTGTGCGCGCTGCCATACCTTTTCTGATTGCATCCTGATGAGAACCGCTGAACGCAGTGAATACAAGCTCGCCTGAATATGGAGTTCGCGGATGAATCGTCATTCCAGTCAGCCTTGTGTATGCTTCTGTAAGAGCCGGCATATTCCTGAAATCAAGCTCGGGATCAACGCCCTGAGTATACATATTCATTCCCACAATTACAATGTCAAGGTTTCCTGTGCGCTCGCCATTTCCAAAAAGACATCCTTCAACACGGTCAGCACCAGCCAAAAGCCCAAGCTCGCACTGAGCAACACCTTCGCCGCGGTCATTATGGTTGTGCAAAGAAATTATCACATTCTCACGGTCGCTGATATGCTGGCAAAAATATTCAATCTGGTCAGCAAACTGATTCGGCATTGCGCACTCAACCGTTGTAGGAAGATTCAAGATAACCTTGTTCTGGGCAGAACAACCCCATTCCTTTTTTACAGCCTCGCATACTTCAAGCGCGTAATCAATTTCAGTTGTAGAAAAACTTTCCGGGGAATATTCAAGCTGAATTTCTGTTCCTTCGCTCATGGAAAGACAGTTTTTTACGCAACGGATTCCATCAATCGCAATCTGCTTGATTTCTTCCTTTGATTTATTGAATGTGTATTTACGCTGAGCTGGGCTGGTTGAATTGTAAAGGTGGAAAATCGCCTTTTTACAGCCCTTCAAGCTTTCAAAAGTACGTTTAATCAGTTTTTCGCGCGCCTGGCACAAAACCTGCAAAGTAACGTCATCCGGCACGTGGTTTTCTTCAATAAGGCGGCGCATAAAATTGAATTCCGTGTCGCTCGCGCTTGGGAATCCAACCTCAATCTGTTTAAAACCAATTTTTACAAGAAGGTCAAAAAATTCCAGTTTCTGCTCAACGCCCATCGGATTTATCAGAGCCTGATTTCCATCGCGCAAATCAACAGAGCACCATATCGGAGCTTTTGTGATAGTCTTGTCCGGCCAAGTGCGGTTTTTAATCGGCACAGGCTCAAACGGACGGTACTTACCATTAGAATTCATAACAGACATATATTTTGCCTCCATAAAAAATCAAATTAAAACAAAAAAACCTGCCGTCTAGGGCAGGTTCTGTTAATTCCATAATAAATAGAAAATACACACCATCTACCTTAAACGGCCACCGAGAAAACTAAAGATAGTAGTAGAAGCAATGTGCTTTTCATATATAAAAAGAATATTGTTTTGCAGGGCTTATGTCAAGGTTTTCAAAAAGATTGAAAGACACTAAAACTGAGCGCAGATTCTCTGCAACGCTTCTTTCAGGATTGACCTTGGAGTCGCGCAGTTTATACGCTGGAATTTTTCCCCTTCCTTTCCGAACATGCTTCCGCTGTCAAGCCAGACTTTTGCCTTGTTCAGAATACGCTCGTTGATTTCCTTGTCAGTCAGAGAAAAACCTGAAAAATCCAGCCACAAAAGATATGTGCCCTCTGGAACAATAACTTTGATTTTTGGGCAATTTTCTTCTATATAATTTTTTGCAAAAACAATATTTTGCCAGATATAACCTTTTACCTCATCAAACCATTCCGCGCCCTCTGAATAAGCCGCCGTAGCCGCAACAATTCCCATAAGCGAAGGCTCGTCGTAACCAGTTTTATCCAATTCGCGCAAAAATTCGACACGCAGTTTTGGATTCGGAATAATGATATTTGAAAACTGAAGCCCCGCAAGATTAAAACTTTTGCTTGGCGCAGTGCAGATAATCGAATTTTCAGCCGCAGCCTGCGAAAGCGTTCCATAAACCGTGTGCGTATGCCCTTCAAAAGTTATGTCGGAATGAATCTCATCGCTCACAACCAGAACTCCGTGCCTAAGACAAATCTCAGAAATGCGAACCAGCTCCTGTTTTTTCCATACACGGCCGCCAGGATTATGAGGCGAACAAAGAATGAACATCTTTACATTTTCAGAGATAATTTTTTCTTCAAAATCCTGAAAATTAATCTCGTAATGACCATTTTTCAATTCAAGCGGACTGTTAACTACTTTACGGTCAAGATTTTTTATCATATTAAAAAATGGATAATAAACCGGTTTCTGCACGAGCACTCCATCGCCCTCTTTTGTAAACGCTCTGATTGCGGCCGCAAGAGCAAAACATACACCTGGCGTATTCACAACCCATTCATCCTGAATCTCATAATTGTGCCGTTCCTTAAACCATTTTTTCAAGGCAGCGTAATAGCGCGAATCCGGCCGGCTGTAACCAAAAATCCCATGAGCCGCCTTTTCCGCAACCGCGTTCTGAACGCACGGAGCTGTAGGAAAATCCATGTCGGCAACCCAAAGACTTATGGCATCTTTTGGCTTGTTCCTCGCTTCCGCCAAATCATATTTTATTGCGTTTGTGCCAGTCCGGTCTGTAATCTTATCAAAATCCATTTTTTTCTCCTGCAGTTGCACTCAGTTCCTTCGTGCCGCGCTTTTCAGGGTTTCATTCTTGCTTACGCAAGAACGCTCCGCGCCCTTACAATCGCTAACTGATCCTGAATTTAGAGTTTTATCCTAAAGAGATAAATTGAATAAGCGGGAAGAAAAAGAAAGCGGCAACCGAGTCATTCGGTGCGATGGCAAGCAATTTTTGAAAAAAATTGCGCAGTCCGATACCTTGTTACGCTCCGCATGACGAATTGACGCGCTTTTTCTGGTAGCTTATTCAATTTTAATACTAAAGTAATAAAACTCAACATTCAGACTAACTTAAAAAAGCCTGATTCAAATCGTAAATCAAATCGTCAGCATTTTCAATTCCAACAGAAAGCCGCAAGGTTGCCGGTGTAATTCCGTTTTTCAGCCTAAGTTCTTCCGGCACATCAGCATGCGTCTGCGTTGTGGGATATGTAATCAAGGTTTCAACGCCACCAAGGCTTTCTGCATATTTTATAAGCCTTACTGAGCCAAGAATTTTTTTTGCCATAGCCTCATTTTCAACATTGAAAGTTACCATTGAGCCAAAACCTTTTGCCTGTTTTTTCATGATTTTGTAGCCCGAATGTTCAGGAAGCCCCGGATAAATCACCTTTGTCACTTTTTTCTGCGTCTTTAGCCACTCAACAATCCGGAACGCGTTTTTTTGGGAAGCCTCCATCCTTAGCGGCAAAGTTTTTATTCCGCGCAGAACAAGCCAGCTGTCAAAAGGCGCAAGTCCCGCACCTGTGGTTTTTATCAGGAATCTTAATTTTTCCTGAATGTCCGTGCGGTTTGTTACAATAAAACCTGAAAGAGTATCGTTGTGGCCAGCAAGAAATTTTGTTCCGCTGTGAATTACAACATCCGCGCCCAAAGCCAATGGATTCTGAAAATATGGAGAAAGAAAAGTATTGTCAACAATAAGAAGAATCTTATGTCTTCTAGTTATCTCAGCAAGTTTTGCGATGTCTGAAACATTCATCATTGGATTTGTTGGAGTTTCAACATAAATAGCCTTTGTTTCAGGTTGAAGCAATGATTCAATGTCATCCTGACTACAGTTTGCGCGGGTAAATTTTATGCCATTTTTTGCGGAAACATGATCAAAAAGACGAATCGAGCCGCCGTACAAATCTGAATCGATTACAAGATGATCGCCCGGCTTAAAAATCTCAAACAGAAGCGCAATTGCCGCCATTCCGCTTGAAAGAGCGAATGCGTCCAGACCACCTTCAAGCTGCGCCACAATTTTTTCCAGCTGGGCACGCGTAGGATTCTGCAGGCGCGAATAGTCATATCCAGTGCTTTTTCCAACTGCTGGATGCGCATACGTTGCAGTCTGATAAATCGGAAAACTAACCGCGCCGTAATGCAAAGTTTTACACGAAGAGTCTCCGCTGTTTTCTGTTTCTTCCTCAAGATGAAGACATTTTGTTTCAAAACTGATTCCCATTGTTGCCTCCAGATATTCAGGTTTTAGTCTGATTTTTAATGATTTTGAAAGAAATTGAATGAGCTACCAGAAAAAGCGCGACAATTCGCTATGCTGAGCGTACAAAGTATCAGACTGCGCGATTTTTACAAAATCGCTTGCCATCGCTCCGAATAGCTCGGTTGTCGCTTTCTTTTTCTTCCCGCCCATTCAATTTATCTCTTTTACAAAAACTCAGAATAAAACCTTCTTATTTGATTTCCGTAAATTCCTTAGTTTCCGGGTTGTATGTGTAGCCTTCCGGGATTCCTTTCAAATCTACGTAGCCGCGTTTTATGAACGCTTCAATATCGGTTGTCGGCTTTAGAACGCCAAGCTCCTTTAGCTCGTGGACTGCGTTCACAAAAGTCTGCTTTCCTTTTTCATACGAAGAAGTGTAATTCAGAGTTTTCAGGATTTTAACGTTGCCTTCAACTGTTCCAGAAGTAAAATTGTTTTCAAGCTGGATTCTTGCCGCTTCTTCCGGGACTGCCTGAACATAAGCCGAAGCTTTTTGGATTGCACGGATAAACGCTTTTACTCCCTCTGGATTTTTTTCAAGGAAATCTTCTGTAACAAAAATCTGGCAGCAGTATTCATCCTTGAACTTTTCGTCTGTTCCTGTGTCAAGAATCTGCTTGAAGCCGAATTCGTTTGCCACTTTTGAAGCCATCGGCTCGTGGAGCGCAATCGCGTCAACCTGCTCATTTTTTAGCGCAAGACCGAGCGCGCTCATCTCGTAAGTTGTAAATTCAACCTCTGAATCTGCAAGCGAAACTTTTATGCCATAGTCGCCGAGTTTTCTTTTTAAGTTGATTACAGAAGAATCTGTAAGATTAAGAACACCGATTTTCTTTCCGCGCAAGTCCGCAGGGCTGTTGATTCCTGAATCCTGGCGGACAAAATATCTTGTGCAGCCTGTGTGAACTCCTGTGGCAAATACGATTGGAAGCCCGTTTTCCATTGCCTGAAGATTGGATGCGATAAGCTCAAATCCGCCGTGGACTTTTCCAGCTCCTACAAGTTCCGCTGTTGTTCCGCTGAATCCGGACTGATGAAGAGTCTCAACTTTCTGCCCGATTTCCGCAAACTCCTTTTCAAAAAGTCCGTTCAAGACCGCAATATGAATCGGAATTGCGCAAAGGCTTCCTGTCCTGTAGCCGATTACCGTTACAGGCGCTTCCTTTTTGCACGAGGCAAAGCCAAAAGCAAGCGAAGCCGCCACCAAAACTGATGATATAATAGAAGTGATTTTTTTCATTTTATGTCTCCTTTATTTTATAATGTAAATTCTAGCTCAGGAAGTTTTCCTGCGTAGTTCAATATTTCAAGAATCTGGTTTCTGTAGTTCACAAAAACATCCTGCTTTCTTACGCGCGGCTGGCTAAGCTCAATCTTTATGATTTTCTGGACTTTCGCCGGTCGCGCCGTCATAACAACAACATAGTCGCTCATGTAAACCGCCTCATCCACATCGTGCGTCACCATAATCATTGTCATGTTGTGCTCTTTCTTTATGCGAAGGATTTCGTCCTGCATTGTCATCCTTGTGAATGCGTCCAAAGCTCCGAGCGGCTCGTCCAGAAGAAGGATTTTTGGATGCCCGACAAGAGCGCGCGCAAGGCTTGCCCTTTGGTTCATTCCGCCTGAAATCTGGTGCGGAAAAGAATTCTCAAAGCCTTTTAAGCCCACAAGATTTATAAATTCGTCCACAGAGCTTTTGTTTTCCTTGAAAATCTTTCTTGCCTTCAGTCCAAAGCTGATGTTCTGGCGGATTGTGAGCCACGGAAAAAGATTCGCCTGCTGAAACGCAAATCCGCGGTCGCTTCCAGGTTTTGCGACAACTTTTCCATCAACAAGGATTTTTCCTTCTGTAAGAGTTTCCAGGCCTGCAATGCAGCGGAGCAAAGTTGTTTTTCCGCAGCCAGAAGGACCGATTAAAGTCACAAAGCTTCCAGCCGGGATTTCAAAATCAACGCCGGAAAGGGCAGTTACAGATTCTTTTGCAGAATTAAAAACTTTTGATGCATTAAGAATTTTTACTTCGCCTTCCATAAAATCTCCTACTTTACAAGTCCTTTCTGCCAGCGCAGGGTTCTATCTTTTACCATAAACAGGATTTTTAGAATCACAGAACAGAAAAAGGCAATCAGAATAAGACCAGCGTAAACGCCTTTGAATTCCGCAAGCTCTTTTTCCATGTTGATGAACCAGCCGATTCCTGCCTTTGCCCCGAACATTTCTGCCGTCATGAGCGCGATGAACGAAGAACAGATTCCAAAGAAAAGCCCCTGAAAAATGTTCGGAAGCGCCGCTGGAATCGCAATCCTGAAAATCTGGTAGAATCTGCCGGCTCCCAAAGTTTTTCCGACTTCAAAATACGCGTTGGGAACGTTCTGGATTCCTGAGCTTGTCAAAAGCAGAACCGGAAACCACACCGAAAGTGCGACTATAAAAACGCTTGCCCCGAAAGTTCCCGGAAAAACCACCAGCGCAATCGGAATCCATGCGGTCGCAGGAATCGGTCCGATGATTTTGATGAACGGATTGACCCAATAATTGAACCGCCTTGAAAAACCAAGCCCAACTCCTGTAAGAAAACCCACAAGCACACCAAAAAAAATCCCGGTAAACAGAAGTTTTACAGAATGAAAGACGCATCTTAAAATCAGGGCGCGAGATTCCACAAAGACAGACAAGATATTGTCAAAACTTGGAAAAAGCATCACAGGAAGAATTGCAGTCTTTACAGTAAGAATATTCAGGACTGAAAGAAGCACAAAACTTACAGAGATTACAGGCCCGTTTTTTTCCAGAAATAATTTAGCTTTTTTCCAGAAGAATGATGAAACAAGAGCCACCAGCGCAAGAACTGCAAAAATTATAAGCAGATTTGCGTAATAATGATGCAGAGCCGCAGGATGGCGGCGGTTGTCTTTTATAAGCAGCTGCAAAGCCAATGCAAAAATTGCTCCGGCAAGCGGCAGAATTTTTTTTATTGAATTTTTCATAATCCTTTCCTCCATGGGTTAGGGATTGGAGTGGTGCCGCAGGCAAACCGCAAGGCGGTTCGGAGCGAAAGCGTAGCCACGGAAAGCCCGGCGGCAATTTGCATGCAAATTGCCGCAACCCCCGGCTATTTGTACATATTTGTGGAAAGATATTTGAACGCGTTGTCCGCAAGAATCACCACAATATTTTTTCCGGCCGCCTCGGGACGTTTTGCAATTTGGGTAGCCGTCCAAAGAGCCGCCCCAGCCGACTGGCCAACAAAAAATCCTTCCTGGCTCACGAGCTTCCGCCCGGTTTCGTAAGCGTCCTCCGCAATCACGTCAAAACATTCGTCGTATTTTGTGTTAAAACTCTTGAAAAGCGGCGGATAATTTTCGTCCGGCACACCGTCAAAGTTCAGAACTCCGTCAATCGTGTTGCGTTCCGGGAAAGCTGGGTTCTTTTTTGACTGTTCCGCCGGCTGCGCGCCGATAATCTTTACATCCGGGTTTTTCTCGCGGAAATATTTTGCAAGGCCAGAAAGAGTTCCTCCAGTTCCAACAAGCTGCACAACATAGTCAACTTTTCCGCCGGTTGCCTCCCAGATTTCAGGGCCGGTTGTCTTTACGTGCGCAAGTGAATTGTTCACATCAGCGGCCTGGTTCAGATAATACCAGCCGTTTTTCTTTGCAAAATCCTTAAAGACGCGGTCAAGTCCGCTCATCGAAAGTCCGTTTTTAAGAAGCTCAGGAAATCCCGGCACGTCAGTAACCTGAAGAAGCGTCGCGCCGAGAGCTTTTAGAATCTGTGTGCGTTCGGCAGAAACTCCAGGCTGAATCACAATCACAAGCTTGTAGCCCTTTGCGTTCGCAAAAGTCGCCTCGCCGATTCCTGTGTTGCCGCTTGTGTAGTCAAGAAGCGTCATTCCGGGCTTTATGTCGCCGCGTTTTTCAGCCTCTTCTATGATGTTCAGAGCCGCGCGGTCCTTTACGCTTCCTGACGGATTGAAATATTCAAATTTTCCAAGAATGTTGCCTTTCGCGCCAACAAGTTTTTCGTAACGGTGAAGGCGCACCAGCGGAGTGTCGCCAACAAGTTCTGTGATTGAATCATAAAGTTTTGCCATTTTTTTCCCTCTTTTTTAAAAGGGGCGTCTGCCCTACGTTCGGAACTACGTTCCTCACTACTCAGAAATCCCAGCCAAGCTGTCATTTCTGACACAAGCAGTCTTATTTTCCCCTAATGGGGGCGCCTGCCCCTCGCTTCAAACCGGCGGTTTTTCGCTGCCCCCTCTCCTAGGGGAGCACCCCTAAAACCCCCGGCAGAATTATTTAAAGAAATCGTATTCAACGGTTTCAATCAGTTTTTCGCCGTTCTGTGCTGCCGCAAGCGAAAGCAGCGTCCATGCGTTTCCGGCTGTTCCGATGTAGAGTCCTGTGTAGCTGTGAACATCCGTCGGGATTGTGCGCCACCAAGCTCCGCTCCATCTTCTTGCGTTCTTCTGATGGTAAATATCGCCGTCTGCGTCTTCCACAAATGACTGTCCTACAACAGTTTTTGCAGTGCGCTCCGCATATTCAAGAAATTCTTTATTGCCGGTAAGCTTGTAAACTGAAACAAAATGCTCCAGAAGCCCCGGAGTTCCGCAGCACAAAGCCTGGCTCTGCCAGTATCCGCGGCTAAAGTTTTCAGGCGCGCCCGCCTTTATGATTCCGCGGCTAAGCTTTAAAACCCAGTCAAAATATTCCTTTTCGCCTGTGATGTCGTAAAGCACGTGGAACAAAAGCGAAGTTCCTGCAGGCCCGTGGCACTGGCTAAGATAATAAAATTCTGTTGAAGGGCCTCTCTCCAAACTGTCAAGATAAGGCACAAGAACCGCATTTTCGTCACCGACCGCAATTCCCTGAATATACTTTGCAGCCTCTTTTGCCGCGTTCAGGAATTTTTCATCTTTTGTAAGACTGTAGATAAGCGCAAAGACAAAACCCACACCGCTAGTTCCATGCGCAAGGTTTACCCAGAAAACATCTTTTGGAAAGTCGATTATTGTAAGGTCAACGACATTCCAGTAAGTTCCGCCGTTTGGAGCCGGCTTTCCTTTTGTAAGAAAATAATTTCCGAATTTTCTTGCCGCCTCCACATATTTTTCGTCCTTTGTGGCACGGTAAAGCTCCGCAAAATACGGAATGTAGCTTCCGTCGCCGCAGTAGTCAAGCTGCTCGCTCCAGTAAATTCCGTCTCCAGAAGTTTTTGCAACAGAAATCACATCATCCGCAACTTTTCTTGCAAAACTGATGTAGGCTTCATCTTTTGTAATTTCGTAAAGCTTCAGGATAAAATAAGCCTGGCCTGTCGGTCCGTTGTTGAATCCCGCTATCCAGCCCGGCATATTTTTTACATGGACAAGCTTATCTTCCGTTGCCTTAAGGTTCAGCGTGCGCTCATAAAAAGCCTTGCCCTCGTAAGTAGCAATGATTTCCTTTGCGGCGGACTCTGCCTCATCCAAATATTCCGCATTTTTTGTAACCTGATACAAACGAAGATAAAAAAGACCTACACCAGCCGAACCGCCATAAAGCGATTTTGGAGTAAGCATCGGGTAGTCGTCAAAATTTTCCTTTGAATCAGGGCTTTGAAGCCACAGTTTTCCAGTCTTGCCGGTTTTTCCTGTAGTCTTGATCCAGTTTGCAGTCTGCTCAGCAAATTTTACATAATCCTGAACTGTATATTTTTTGAAAAGAATATTTTCTGACATAAAATGCTCCTTGTGTTTTTTTTCCTGTGGCGTTTTGCGCGGTGATTGAGCCTTCCGAAATCACAAAAACAGCCACGGAATAAAGTTTTTTGAGAATTTAAATTTTGATTTAACTGATTTTGCTGAAATTAGGAAATTTTCAGCCTAAGCGAAAAGACAACAGCAGCACATGACTCCGTTCCTAAAATTTTCGCGAACTAAATTTTCAAAATAAGATTTCATCATGTCCTCCTGTTTACATATTTTCCTACTGATTTAGTAGTTTATAATCATATTCTTGCACATTTTACCCACTAAATCAATAGGTTTTAGAAAGATTTTTCAGAAAATTAAACACATTTTATCTCAATAAACAAGACTATTGCATACCCTGTAAAACAGCCTATCGCGCATTGTTATGAACGGATACTATAAAAGTACAGTCGAAAAATACCCGAGAATAAAGAGGGTATG
>OQVN01000754.1_pt1 | contig 11957 bp, 11 predicted proteins | sample 1691621 | NCBI WGS metagenome assembly OQVN01 (sample SAMN03418278, study PRJEB22391) | human gut metagenome | biome: human-gut; feature: organic feature; material: feces | host: Homo sapiens | place: Tanzania | collected 2013-01 | reverse complement strand
TATCCGGAATATCGTGAAAACGAATCAAGTTAATTCTACACTCCAATCCCTGCACCAACTTAATCAAAGCATCCGCATGTCGTGTAGAATCATTAATACCGTCAAACACAATATATTCAAACGAAAGTCTGCGTTGGTGCGATACCTCATTACTTGTGCGCAAAGCATTCTTACGGAAACAGTCATATTGTTTCAACACATTCACCAAATCCGTAATACTAAAAGCACGTTCAGCAGGCATAATGCTGGCACGTCCTTCAGGAATAGGATGGTGCAAGCTAATAGCCAAATGGCACTGACTCTCTTCAACAAAACGAGTCAATCCCTTGGCAAGCCCCACACTCGACACCGTAATACGTTTCGGACTCCATGCCCAACCCCAACTCGCAGTCATAATTTGGGTAGTCTTCAACACAGCGTCCAAATTGTCAAAAGGTTCTCCTTGCCCCATAAACACGATATTCGTCAACGTGTCACACTCAGGCAAAGAATAAATTTGGTTCAAAATATCCGTAGCCGTCAACGACGCCACATATCCCTGTCTACCCGTCATGCAAAAGGCACACCCCATTTTACATCCCACCTGCGAACTCACACACAACGTAGCACGTTCGCCGTCCGGAATATAAACAGTTTCAATAAAGTCCCCTTTTGCGGTAGCATACAAATACTTCACCGTGCCATCCACCGAGCGTTGTTCATCCACCGGTGCAGAACATCCAATGGTAAAATGCTCAGCCAATTTAGCACGCACGTTCTTCGAAAGATTCGTCATTTGGTCAAAGCTCTTCACCTTCTTGCCATAAATCCATTCAGCAATTTGTTTACCCACAAAAGGTTTTGCACCCACCTCAGTGGCTACAACCTTAAGCTCGTCCAAACTCATTCCCAATAAGGGTCTCAAACAGTCCAATTCGTTGAAATATTTTGTGTGCAGGCGTCATCATCCCGCTAGTTAATATAAATGCCTAACGGCAGGCAGCTATTGTGCAACCTGCCGTTGGGCAATAATTATGCAATATAATATAGGGGCATTCCCTTATAAAGTCAAAGAGAATCACTTACGATAAAGCAACCAAGCACCCGGGTGCTTAGAGCTAAGAGAGCTACGAGTCTGTACAGCCGAAGCCTTATCGTCATACGAAGCAGCAATCACACGGAACCAGCAGTTGTAACCCTTAATCTGCTCATCAGTCTTAATCACGCGAGCATCATAACCATCCTGCTGCAATTTGCTTCTCAAACCCTCAGCATTAGCCTGTGTAATAAAGCTACCTACAACCACACTATAAGTCTTAAGCGGGCTACCACTAATCACAGACAAGTTCGCGTTAATCTCGCGCACGTCGCTGTTATCAGTAGTAACGGTTGTAGTAGTCGGCGTAGTTACAGTAGTAACAGGAGTAGTCACGGGAGCAACCGTATTGTCATGGTCACTATTACTTGTAACCTCTTGCTCATTCTGCTGAGACTTGTCCTGTGCCATAGCCTGTTCCCAAGCCTGACGATATGCGCTTTCGCGAGATTTACAACTAGTAAAGAGTGCCACGGCACACAATCCGAAAGCCAATACGAGATTCTTCTTCATGTTTAATTCGATGTTATGTTTTATTTCGTTATAATCTTGTTAAGGGATAGTAGCCAAACTCTATAAAAGAGTCCATGCAAACATCGCTACAAAGATACTAATTTTATTTAGAGATTCCAAATACTTATCCTTAAACAATACAAAAATGGCATAATCTGCGGATTTTCTAAAAAAAAAGTCGTTTTTTTGTGTGCGTATAATATTAAATGCGTATATTTGGACTCGAAAACAGTTATTCATTTTAAAAAGTTTATATCATGAAAGGACTTAGTATTTTAGCAGCATTCCTCGGCGGAGCAGCCGTAGGTGCAGCATGTGGAATCCTCTTTGCTCCTGAGAAGGGCACAGAAACTCGCGAAAAGATTGCTCAAGCTATCCGTAAGCGTGGCATCAAGTTAAACCGCAAGGAAATGGAAAGCTTGGTAGACGACATCGCTGATGAACTTCAGCCTGCCAACGATTAATTTTCACAACAATAAACCAAGGAGTAAAGGCCGTCACGCAATGCTTTAATTGCGCAAGCTTTTACTCCTTGATTTTATTTACTCAAGTTTCAGATTTATCGAACAGCCATTAAATTCGAAACTTAAATAAAATCAGTCCCATGTTCTCATCCGATAAAAACGTAGACAATATAGCCAAACTCATTGTCGAGTTAAAGCACTATGTCGATTTAAAGACCGAGAGTGTGCAAATCAGTTTTGTCAGCAAATTCTCTCGTCTTCTATCCGCCATCGTCATCAGTGCCATATTATTCATGCTCTTCGGTCTCGCCATCCTTTTCATCTCCATGATGGTAGCCTCCGCCTTGTCAAAATTAGTAGGTAGCCTTGCCATCGCCTACGGCATAGTCGTACTCTTCTACCTCCTCTTAGGCATCCTCTTCTTTGTCAAGCGTCACACCTGGATCGAAGCCCCCATCACCAATTTCCTTGTACACTTGTTTCTTGAAGACAAGATGAACGAAACTGCCAATCCTCAAAACAAGCAAGCCCTATGAAAGAGAACTATTATACCCTCGAATCATTATCCCAAAAGCAGCAGCGACTTCGCAAGGAAATAAAGATGAGTCAACAACGCATCTCCGCCACCTGGTCTCAGCTCACCACTCCTCCCGAAGCCAACACCAAAATGCAGCATTGGGTCAATCAAGCCGAGCGAGCTGTAGCCGTTTACGATGGTTTCATGATGATGTACAAACTCATCCACCGTTTCTCCGCCATCAAAAACGCCTTTAAGCGAAAAAAGAATAAAACATCATAAAGTAAAAAAACAGGCATGTAAAAGCGTTCTCGTAGCTTTCGCATGCCTGTTTTTTTATCATCCTCAAGGATAAAGACATCAATAGAATCTTTATATATTCTCGCTTCGCGTTTTTTTGAACATTAATTCCCATTAATTTATCCATTAATACTCGCTTCGCGTTTTTGGTTGAACATTAATGCCCATTAATTTCCATTAATTGTTCCATTAATTTTCTGTATGGTTTTATCGAATTTTGACGTCGATAAGGGGCATGTTTACACCCCAATAATTTGTTTGAGTCTTGCTATTGTAGTAAGAATTTAGATAATAGTAAGATTAACCACCCTTGTTCCACCGTTTCTCATTCATTTGTCATTCGTTTCCGTATTGATTCCGTATTGCTTCCGTATTGTTTCCGCTTCTCAATAGAAGAACAATAGAAGGAGGATAGGAGAACGAACGGAAATATAAACCGTCTAACGGGATTATTGTGCAAACCGAATGCAATCAAACTTTTTTGAATTGCTGAGGTGCCCCATTTGGTGTGATGACATACGAAAACCAGGCATGAGAAGAGGAACAAGTTCCCTTCACATACCTGGTTACCTTATTTTACCCCTAACGGATAATCCATTATAACGTCACTTTTTAGTCTGCATAGATGAAGCCGTCAGATTCTATAAAATCATTTACATTCTCGTCGTTGTAATCTTCTTCCTTAGCCGTACTAATTGTAGAGTTGGCAAGAATAGTTTGTGCTTCTATGTGGTAGACCTTAACTTCGGGCTTTATATAATTTTTCTTTTTCATTGTGTGCAGTTTTATTTGATGATAACTTTCATGGTCTTATTGCCACGCTTCACAATGTTGATGCCCTTTTGCGGAGCATTGAGGCGGAGACCTTGAATGTCGTAGTATACAGCCTTGTCGTTGGCTATGGTGTTGAGGTTGTCGATGGCTGTAGTGTTGTCATTGAAACCAATGCTGAACATCTTAGCGCCAGCAGCAGGAGTTGAAGTATTGTCTACCATGTAAGCACGGAAAGGTTTGCTTACCACCTTTGTTACCTTTGTCTTCTCCAACAACTTGGCAGGATTCATCAACTGGTTGCCCTTCACAATGTAGCAGTTGTTATCAGTATCCTTGCTGAACACCTTTTGGGCGTAGAGACCCTGGAGCTGATAGCTGCCGTCAGCGGTTGCTGCAGTCTGAATATCTTTTGCAATCGCTGTGTTTTCTACAGAGAAGTTGAGCGATGTTGCACCCTCATTCATCTTGATAATAACAGGAGTACCAGCTTCGATGCTTGTAGTAAGTTCTTCGAGTTCTACCGTATTAGTTCCCTCATCAGCTGAAAGAAGCTTGAATGCACGGAAGTTTTGACCATCGAGCGTTACCTCAAAAGGCAAGCAGAGCGTAGCCCATGTAGTGCCAGCCTTCATTGTGCGGTTGTAAGTAGCTGCTGTGGCTGTGAATGGATCGAAAACCACAAAATCTTTGTCGTCGGCAAGAGCAAGATTACCAACAGTAAGCTGTGTAGTTTCTCCTGTAATACCGTATTTCTCATTACCATTTCTTACAACAAGTTTGGTGAAGTAGCCTGTCTTGTAGTTGGCGTAATCGCTGCTTGTCTTAGTTGGGTCATACTTTGGAAGAGCGCCCTTGAGCGCATTACAATCTGTAAACAAATTCTTTTTAGAACTTTCATATTTTATTGCTGTCACAACAAAATTGTCACTGACATAGATACTTTGGAGAGTAGAGCAACCTTTGAACATGCTTTCCATATTCGTCACATTTTCTGTATTGAAATTGGAGAGATCAAGCGAAGAGAGGTTTGTACAGTTAAAGAACATGAATGACATATCCGTCACTTCCGCTGTATTGAATTTAGAGAAATCGAGCGAAGAGAGGTTGTTACAACCAGAGAACATTTTTTGCATACTCGTCACTTTCGCTGTATTAAAATTAGAGAGATCAAGCGAAGAGAGTTTGTTACAACCAGAGAACATTTCTTGCATACTCGTCACTTTCGCTGTATTGAATGAATTAGAGAGAGTGAGTGAAGAGAGTTTGTAACATTCACGGAACATGGATGACATATTCTTCACATTCGCTGTATTGAATTCAGAGAGATCGAGCGAAGATAGGTTGTTACAACCAGAGAACATGAATAACATATTCGTCACCTTCGCTGTATTGAATGATTCAGAGAGAGTGAGTGAAGAGAGGTTTTTACAATTAGAGAACATATTGTACATAACCGTCACATTCTCTGTATTGAAATTAGAGAGATCGAGCGAAGATAGTTTGTTACAGTCCTGGAACATGAATGCCATATTCGTCACTTTCGCTGTATTGAAATTAGAGAGAGTGAGCGAAGAGAGATTGTTACAATTAGTGAATATGTATGACATATTCGTCACATTCGCTGTATTGAAATTAGAGAGGTTGAGCGAAGAGAGGTTTTTACAACCATAGAACATGGCTGACATATTCGTCACATTCGCTGTATTAAATGATTCAGAGAGAGTGAGCGAAGATAGTTTTTGACAATTTTTGAACATGTTGTACATACTCGTCACATTCGCTGTATTCAAATATTCAAGACCTAAAATTGTTTCCAATCCTTTGCAGTCTTGAAAGAATCCCTCTAACGATGTAGGAGCGTATTCATTGAAACTCTTATCGAAAACGACACTCTTGATAGTTGTATTATTATTTATACCTAAACGACTGCACAGATTTTTCACCGTCGGTTCGTTATCCACTATAACTGTACGGCTTAAATCAAGACTTTCCAGATTGTTAGAAGAATTTTTCTTGAAAGTCAATGTTTGGTTAGTGGCATCGTACACTGCTACATAATCAGAAATATTGGTTGCCGTGTTCAGATCGTATATGAATACGCGGTCAGCATAAGAACTTCCCGAAGTATTTTTCTTGTAAGATAACTTCAAAGAATGTTCCCCAACAGGTAATAATGCCTTAACCTCTATTTGGTTCTTTTCGCTAATATTTCCATACTCTTTGTTATCTAAAGTAACAGTGGCTTTATCAAAAACATCTGTAGAAACGAGAAACTTGAATGTCAATACTATAGGCTTTTCTACTGTGAAATTGACTACAGTCTCTGAAGAACTTTTATTCACGTGATAATTACTTGACATCAACACCTTGCTTTCGTCAGGGAAGGTAAAACCAAGATTCTTCATACCTTCAGCGTTTAAGTCTAGCATCTTCCAAGGATAATCACCATTGTCAGTAATGGTAACATCGCTTATACCATCCAAGTCATTGAACAAAGCACAGCGAGAGTCTTCTGTTGTAGTCTGCGCCACCATACGTGTAGGCAGAAGCAACAACGTGAACAACATCAACCAGAGCAGAGAGAACTTGTGGTTCATGGTTCTGCCCGTTGAAAACAGGTCGGTGTACGACCATTGGTTAGGGGTTGCAAAACTTTTCATAAGAAAGAATTTATAAAATTTGTTTGTAAATAATCTAAGCCGTTTGTGAATGTCACACATAGAATTTGCAGCAAAAGTACAGACTTTCATAGCAAACCTCCAAAATTTATCAGACGCAAAAAGACGCAAAATGCTGAAAAAAGAGACGCAAAAGACGCAAAATGATAGAAAAAAGTACTACCTTTGCAAAGTAGAATGAACAAAGCTATATAATGAATCCAAACAATATAATGAACAACCATCTACACACATATTTTGACCGTACACAGGTGGGGCGTCGTGATTTTTTTAGACAACTCATATTTCTTACCTTTGTGCCGTTGTCTATACTTCTTTTTTCTCTTCATCTTTTAGGTTCCTATGGTTTGAATGTTCAGCCGGCTTTACTATGTTCGGTATGCTATGTTATTGGGTCGGTTGTGTCTCTTGTTCTCTATCTATTGAAGGGGCCCAAAAAGTTGAGGTATATAATGCCCGTTTCCGTAATCTTCTCAATGCTTGTGCAGGGGGTGCGGCTATTGGTATTGGCTTCTATGGGACAGCACGACTCTATGCTTACTACGCTCAATATTACCATTTGCTACCTAATTGTGCTTGTAAGTAGTATTTCGATGTTTCCTCGCACTTCGCTTGTTTGTACGTGCATTCATGTTGTAATAATGTTTCTTTGCCGATATCTCACGCACAATCCAATGTATGGGCAGTTGCTTATTATATATGGTTTTTTGAGTGTTGCCACTACTATTTTTGGCTTTGTAGCAAGCAATTTATTGCGCGAGCAACAAACAGAGTTACACGGTTATGCAAGCACCATTGACCAAATATTGCATGTGTTTAATATGCGCAAATCTGAGCTAATGGCTCTTTTAAAACTTGCCAGATCTAAAGATTCGGTTGCTGTTTATGACAAGGAAGTGATGGGGCAACTTGAGGAAAAAACTTTGCGCAACATTATAAAAGTGGCCAAACAAATAGAGTGTGTATATGCCAATCAGCGCAAAGATATGCGTGAGCGTTATCCTATGCTCACATCCACAGAACTCGACATCTGTCGATTGGTAGAGCAAGGCTATACGATTAGTGAAATTTCTAACATCTTGGGCAAGACTGCCTCGAACGTGAGTACAGTAAGAGGCAATATACGTAAAAAATTGGGATTGGAGCAAGATGAAGACTTAAGGAATGCGCTCATGAATTTGTAATAAGAGGATGGTTATGTGGACTTCTTTTTATTAGATAGCAATAATGTTTAATACAAGATTCTCACCCAAAAACATGAAAATGCGCACCTCAACCTCCTTGAAGGCTACGAGGTGCGCATAAGCTTTTCTTAAAGATATTACTTAAATACTACACCAAAGGGGTGAACACCTGTGGTGAGGGTTTTAATGTATGCACCGCTTGCATTGTATACCTTGATGTAACCAGGTGTGGTGAAAGCATCAGCACCTGTGGTAGCATCAGAACAGATGTAGAGGTTGCCATCAGTGGGACAAACATCTATCGCAATAGGGTTAGCAGGAAGGTTCTCGGCTGACAAAAAGTTGTCGGCTACCTTCTCGCCTGTGGCAGTGTTGTAAACAGCACTTGTAATGACATTGCTAATATTGGGCCAGTTGCTATAGTCGGTCTGTACGTTGAGCACATAGAGCACGTCTTGCTTTCCGGTTGTGCGTGAGGTGCGCTGTTGATTGTTTACAGCAATGAGTGAACCCTCGCACATGGCAGCAGCTTCACCATTGCTCACGTTGAACTTCCACACCTTTGAGGGTGTAGCACCATAGTCACCACGACATACCACGTAGATGTTACCCTCGTTGTCGCTTGTGATGTCACCAGGGTTCATACCCACAGTGATGTTGCGTGTTACGTTGAATTGCGCAGCATCAATTTCTGCTACCTTAAAGCCATTTGCATAGCCGTTGCCAGAGTTGTAACCATCGCTGATAGACACATACACCTTATTATTATAGGTAGTCATGTTTGCTGGGTTCGGACCAACAGCCAAAGGTGCTGAGGCAGTGAACGAGGTGGTGTCTACACGGGTAACATAGCCATCGTTGTTCGAAACAAACACATAGCCATTGGCACCACATACAGCTTCAGGTTGGTTGGTGTTCACTTCAGCAATTACGCGAGCCGTATTGGCATCCAACACCCACACCTTGTTTTCGGTAAACACCGGGAGGTAGAGTCTTGAACCATAAAGCACGGCACGTTGTGGAGAGTCGCCTAAACTTTTCTCATTGACAGACTTGAAAACACTCTCGAAGCGTGTACCATCTGTTTTAAAAAAGTCGAGTGTACCATCAAGCACACTCATGTTGCCTTGGTTCAATACGTAACAACCCTGTTCAAAACGAAAGTAATCCACTGTGATTCCTTTAGGTTCATCCTCAGAACAGGCAGTGAAACCTGCGCAAATTAGTAACGCTGCGGCTACTAATTTAATGTTTTTGAAAATTTTCATTGTTTGTTGTATTTAGTGATTTGTATTGCAAGAAACATTTTACCACGCAAACTTAATGCTCAGTTTATAGGCGCGTCCCGGCATTGGGTATCGGCGTATCACTTCGTAACGATGGTCAAAAAGATTGAGCACATCGGCACGTAAGGTAAGTGTGCGTCCGTGGCACAGTGTGAAACTACGAAATACTGCAGCGCCCCATTCCGTGTAGGCTGGTAGCGATGTAGTGGGCAGATGGTTATTTGTACACCAACGCATCGAACTCCAAGTGCCATGCACCGAGAGTGAAGCCCAAGGGTTAATCCATGCCAACGATGCAGCACCGCTATGCAGTGGCGTATACGCCAACTGTTTGTGCCAACTGCTCAAGGCGGGCTTGGTATGGTCTGTGCAATGCTGCAACGAATAATTCGTGTTAAACTCTAACGTGTGGCGTGTAGTCAACTGCCATAGGCTGTGCAATGTAAGGTCGACTCCTAAGGTACGCACATCACCTAAGTTCACAGTTTTCCACACAAAGAGATTGTAGGGGATAGACACAATACGGTCTTTCACGCGTGCAGCATAGGCATCTGCCGTAAAAGCCAAAGTGCGCCAATGTTGTGAGGGAGATGCTTGTAAAGTTTGACCCACCGAGAGTTGACGTGTAAGCTCAGGATTTAACTGCGTAGAACCCAAGTGATAGTAGTAACTCTCAGTAAACGTAGGCATACGAAACGACTCTTTATAACCACAACGCAAGTACCATTGTGCATGCTCGCCCCTAATGGCTTGCCACAATGCGCTTACAGAGGGTGTAACTCGTTGTGCATTGCGGGCAGAGGTGCCCGAAACCGATTGATTCCAATACCTATGCCATGCAGCACGCGCAGTAAGTTGAAATCGATTAACTTGTAACCCCACGGACAACGACTGCAACCATGTGTCACGGCTCACTCGATAATCAGTTTTTAAGTTGCTATTTTGCGAGGCATGGGCATAGTCTGTGGCATAGGCAACTTGCAAAAAGTCTGTAATGCTATATCGAAAACCTGCCGTAGCATAAGCTTCGCGTTGCCAATAATGCTGTTTCAAAATGCCGTTAGGATATTGTCCGTCAACATCGTGATATTTGCTTACTTGCCAATTATATTTGGCTGCAACAAATGTTTGCCACCGTGGTCCCTGTCGTTGCCATCGCGACTGTGCAAATGCCGTTTGCTCAAGCAGTCGCTCATTGTTTTGGTTCACGTAATAATGCACCATACCTGGCAAGTGGCGATAGTTGTGATAGAAGTAAGCTTTCGACGAGAGCATACCTCCTCCTAAATGCTGCAACCAATTTAGTTCGGTGGTCGTGCTTTGCATACGGCTATTGTTGCGATGCGTGTGGGTGGTAGCACTGCCATTTTCTATGGTAAAGGGATAGTTGTTATGGGCAAAAAAATAGCGCCCCGCAGCATTTACATAAGCATTGCGCCCTATGCGTCTACCCACATCTACTTGCGGATTCCATGTGCCCCACGATGCTTGTTGCAATGCCAATGCACCATGTATCCCGTAATTGGTAGGCAAAGTCTGTGGTGCAGCGCTAAGACTTACCACAGCTTGTGCCAACTGTCGTACAGGACAAAGCAATTGTGATTGGTCGAGTGTTTGCAACTCAATGATACGCATCAAATCGAGCGAGAATTGCCCCATATCAGTTTGTCCTTGTCGTGTGTCGTTCACACATAAGCCATCGTATGCCACAGCCGTATGGGCAGCCCCAAGACCACGTACACTCACAGTTTTCAGTCCACCCGCTCCACCATAGTCGCGCAAGTTTACCCCCGAAAATCGACGTAAGGCATCTGCCATGTCGGTAATGCCGCGCTTAAACACTGCGGCAGAGTCGAGGTGTTGCACAGGTACGGATGTAGCAATGCCAGTCACGCGCTTTTGAGCGATGACTTCAGCGGTGCCCAACGAATCGGGAATGGCGTTCGCTGTGGTGCACAACGAAAGGAGTAATGCTATCATTACCGTTGTGTAGAGAGAATATTTAGGGATTGTGTGTTGTGTGCTTCGTTCCTCCTCGGGAGCGTTGGGCACGCACTTGCACAAAATTGCGCCTTTTAGGGCAAAAATACACGGTTCTTGTGCACAGTACAAGTGGCAACGGCAGGTATTCTGGCTTGTTCTTCCGTAGCTCCGCCTTCCCACTTCGGCTGTTGTGCCGAAACAGTGGCCAATATGGAGTACGGGGTTGGAATGAGGATTTCTTTTAAAATCTTCTCCAATATAAAAAACATACAGCAGCGGGACTGCACGGGATTCTCACCCGTTTCCCTAATCCGTTGCGGGTGCAAAGTTGGGTAAAAATGCTGAGGAATGCAAGATTTTCTTTCATTTTTCTTTATTGGGAAAAAATCGTTAGTATCAATTCAGCGGAACATAAAGAAAAAAGTAAACGGCTCTGTTGTCAAATCTCTGACAGTTGAGCCGTTAAGTTTTGGTACAAGAGATAATCCTAAAGAGTAGGGCATTCAAAATTCACCAAATGTTCAGCATATTTTACATATCATTCTCCGTTAGTTCTCCGTTAGTTCTCCGTTCGTTCTCCGTTCGTTCTCCGTTGATTCTCCGTTGATTCTCCGTTCGGCGATCGAAGATCGATCGAAGAATGATCGAAGAAATATCGGAGAAATATCGGAGAATCATCGGAGGCAAGACGGAGATGTATCGAAACACTAATGGGAAACCATGGGAAAGACGACCCGAACAAAAACTTTATTTTTAATCACTTAAATTCAATTTGTTATGGCAAGACTTACTCCTGACTTCATTACTTTGCGCAATTACATAGTGTGTATTGAAAATCAATGAGTTATGTCAAAATACGGGATGACTTCTGGTGGCGTATTGACGAAGCTAGGATTGCAATTGTTGCTGCCAATTTTATGCTAAGACTCTGCAAAGATACCACATTCATTTTCCTCGCTGTCCGCGTCTTTGTTTGTCTTTGGTAGATATTGGTGAAAATTACCAAATTTTGCGCATCTTTAAGTTCTTCGGTGGTGTGCTAGCAAATAGCTATTTTCTTGAAAATATTGAATGTAGAAAATATAAAATTTTAAGCCAAATTCGAGTAGTACCACTGGTAGTACTACTCGAATTTTAATCAAAAAAATTACTATAAAGTAAAAACTACACCAGATAAAATAAC
>OQVN01000752.1_pt1 | contig 11976 bp, 9 predicted proteins | sample 1691621 | NCBI WGS metagenome assembly OQVN01 (sample SAMN03418278, study PRJEB22391) | human gut metagenome | biome: human-gut; feature: organic feature; material: feces | host: Homo sapiens | place: Tanzania | collected 2013-01 | reverse complement strand
TGCGCTGATCATCTGTGCCAGTACTACGCCTGAGAGTCCCAAATTTTTCCTTTCAAAAAGCATCACTTACCCATATAAAAAACGTGTGCTCATCCATCAACGGACAAGCACACGCACATTTTCGTATTAACCAGAAAAACACATATTTACTAAAAACGAGTCATAAACTCTACTACTATCTTGTCTTTCTCCGAAGGTTTGGCAATACCGCCCTCACGATAGAAATACTTCTCATAGTTGATGCGGATATCGGAGATAAATGGCTTCGACAGACTCAACGTAACACCGCCCGTAACACGATGGCGCTTATAGTCGTTGATGATCAACTCGCCCAGATCGTCGTCGGTCGCATTGTAACGGGAACCGTCGCTGTGGTCGCTCATGAAATCATAACGCACCAAGGGCGAAACCTTCTTGATCAGTCGTGTGCGAACAGGGATGTCGTAGCAGGCAAAACCATCGAAGGCATGCACATCGTGGAAGGCGTTATGAGAATAATGCTTGTAGAGATACTCCACCTCGGCGATGAAACCACCATAGTGGAAGGTAAGACCTGCATCATACATATTCACAGTCACGTCAGAAGGCTTGATCTTCTGAGTACTCAGCACCAGGTTGACATTGGGGAAGAGGAACTGTGCCTTGGCAGAATAGTTGATGCCCTTGGTCCAGTAGTCCTTCTGATTGGTAAGACCAGAGCCGTTGAACACACCGGCATTCACCACGATGGGGAAACCGACGTTCCATGTATAACCGACCTCGGCACCTACGTCACGCACGTTACCCACCTGCTTGGCGATAAACGAACGGTTGGCAAAATACTGCTGATGGGGAGAACGGTGAGCATCAATGGTAAAGGGAACTCGCTCCTGACCGATGGTAAACTGCAGGGTGCTCCAGGGCTTGATACGTGTGTAGGCATCAAGCATCTTGATCTTTCCCTCATCGCAGAGGTCAATCTCTGCCTTGTAGCTCACCTCCTTGGTCACATTTCCCGACACGCTGACACGGGCAGTACGAACCTCGAAGCGTCCCTCTCCCTCCTCGGTTTGGTATTCATACTTCGAGCGAATGGTACCGCCTATCTTTGGTGTTCTGTCTACCTCCTCTTCATCGTTCTGAGCATAAACTGCCGCTGTCATCATCGAAAGCAACAGCATGGTCATCATATTTTTGTTCATATCTTACATTATTATATATTATTCTATAATGATATTTTCAAGAAGTTAAAGAAGTTATCACTCCCTTCGGTCGTTCGGGTGCAAAGTTACAACTATTATATTTCTATTCTACAACACAGATGTTACAAAACCGTAACATTTTAAAATCCCGCCTATTCTTTCTTGTCTTGAAAGCTATAAAATTGTTTTCTGTTCGCTTTAAAATCTATGTTCTAAACTTTAGAACATAAGTTCGATACTTTAGAACTTGAGTTCCAAACTTTAGAACATAAGTTCCAAACTTTAGAACATAGATTTTTCTGGTGGTTTTCTGAATACAGATGGGGGTTTAACGATTTTAGTTGACCACTCTAACCTGATTTCCACATCTTTCACAAGAAGACTGTTGTCTTAACTCCTTAACTCCTTTAACTCCTGCCTTTCCCTCCATGTAACACCTTTGTAACATCATCGTCACAAACACGTAATTGCTTTTGCGCCTGCTCTTTCTAAATATCGTTGTACCTTTGCACCCGGATTACAAAGACAAAACATTTAAAATTCTGAATAGATGAAAGAGAACAAGAAAGCAATCTTAGAGATTCTCAAGAAGAAATCCAAAAAGGACGGAAAGTTTGAAAGTTTAGTACTCAACCTCGCCCTGCAGAAAATCGACAGCGACAACTTCGAGTTTGACAGCGATGCCGTTTACACAGCCGACAAGAAGCGCCTCGTTTACTGCATGAGCCAAGCTGAGAGTTTCCATATTCCAGAGGGAGTGACAACCATTGGCGAGATGGCGTTCCGTGGCAAAAAGCAACTCAAGAACATCATTATTGCCAATAGTGTGAAAGAAATAGAACACGATGCTTTCTACGATTGTGATGAACTGGATAATGTTTATATCCCCGCCGGCGTGAAAGAGGTAAAAAGCTATGCCTTCGCCGAGTGCGACAAGCTCAAGAAGATTACCTTCGCAGGCGTTCCTGCCAAGTTGAGCCGCCACACCTTCGACGACTGCGACCAACTGCACGACATCATCGTTCCTGCCGGAACCAGCAAGACATTCCGCAAAGCCCTGCACTTCATCGACGGCGATACCGACTTCCTTGTACTCGAAAAGCCTGCCGACAACGCAACAGCTACCCCTGCCCCACAGAAAGACCTGAAGAAGCAGGACAAGAAAGAGGACAAGAAGCAGGATGCTCCCAAAGGCAAGAAAGCCGATGCTCCTAAAAAAGAAAAGAAGGAACTGAAGCAGGACAAGAAAGATGCAGCCAAGGCAAAGCAAGAGAAGAAAGACTTGAAGCAGGAAAAGAAGTAGTCAGCAGCAACCAAAAAACAAACAATTCAAGATTATGACAAAACAGGAAGTCATGAAAAAAGCATACGTAGAACGCGACGTGAGCTGGATGTATTTCAACCATCGCATCCTACAGGAAGCAGAAAAAGAGTTTGTCCCCCTGTTGGAACGACTCTCTTTCCTCGGTATCTACTCCAACAACCTCGACGAGTTCTTCCGTGTACGTGTGGCGTCACTCAACCGCATGCTGGAACGCAAGCTCGACAAAGATACCGAACAGCAAATCAAGAAATCACTCAAAACCATCAATAAGCTCAATGAATCTTATTCGAAAGAATATACTGAGGCGGTGGATAGAGTTTTCGAAGAGTTGGAAACCCACAAGATTCGCCTCGTTACCGAAGCCAGCCTCAACGACGAGCAGAAGGACTTCCTGTCGCAGTTCTTCTACGACAAACTCAATGGTTCTGTCAACCCCATCTGGCTGTCAGAAATAGAAGACCTCACCGTGCTGGAAGACAACCGCATCTACCTCATCGTAGAGAAATGCGAAAAGAAAGACAACAAGAAGAAATACGCCATCGTCAAAGTGCCAGACCGCATATACGGACGATGGGTGAAGATACCTTCCAGCGACGGCTTCGACAACATCATGTATCTCGACGACGTCATCCGTTACTGTCTGCCCCTTGTCTTCCTCGGTTTCAAGGAAAGCACCTACCGTGCCTACAGCTTCAAGTTCACCAAGGACGCCGAGATGGAGATGGACAACGATGCCGACTTTGGTACGATGGAAAAGATCGCCCTGGGTGTGAACAGCCGAAAGAAGGGAGACGCCGTACGTGTCATCTACGACCACGAAATGCCACGCGAGATGCAGCGAAAACTGCGCGACCGTCTCAACACCAAAGAGCTCGACGCCTCGCTTGCCGGTGGCAGATATCAGAACCACAAGGACCTGATGTCGTTCCCCGACTGTGGACGCAAGGACTTGAAATACGACAAGTGGTCACCCATCATGAAGCCCGAGTTCATATCCAACGAGAGCATCCTCGACCAGATACGCCAGAAAGACCGCTTCATCCATGTGCCCTATCACAACTTCAACGGCTACATCCGTGTATTGCGCGAGGCAGCCATCAAGCCCGAAGTCAAATCCATCAAGACCACCCTCTATCGTCTGGCCAAGGACTCCAAGGTGGTCAAGGCACTCATCACAGCAGCCCGCAACGGCAAGAAGGTAACAGCCGTGGTAGAGTTGCTCGCCCGATTCGACGAGGAGAGCAACATCAAGTGGAGCAAGCGAATGCAGGAGGAAGGCGTCAACGTCATCTTTGGCGTGGAAGGACTGAAGATCCACTCCAAACTGCTCTACATAGAATCCAAGAAAGGCAACATTGCCTGCATCGGAACGGGCAACTTCCATGAGGGCAACGCCAAGATCTATACCGACTATCTGATGATGACAGCCCGTCCTAAGATCGTCAACGAGGTGGCAAAGGTCTTCGACTTCATCGACCGTCCTTTCTCCCCCTTCCGCTTCAGCGAGCTGCTCGTATCGCCCAACTCCATGAAGAGCCGCATACTCCGCATGCTCGACACCGAGATAAGGAATGCCAGCGAGGGCAAGGAGGCTTGGGTGAAGATCAAGATCAACCACATCACCGATACCGACATGGTGGCCAAGCTCTACCAGGCCTCCAAGGCTGGCGTGAAGATAGACATCGTGATACGTGGCAACTGCTCACTCGTACCTGGCATCAAAGGCCTCAGCGAGAACATACGCTGTGTGGGCATCATCGACCGATACTTGGAGCACAGCCGCATCCTCATCTTTGCCAATGGCGGAAAACCAAGATACTTCCTTGGCTCTGCCGACTGGATGCCGAGAAACCTGCTGAACCGTATCGAGGTGCTTACCCCAGTGTACGATGAGGAGCTTCAGGCCGACCTGATGCGCACCATTTCTTATGGCATGAGAGATACCACGAATGGCCGCATCGTCGACGGCAAGGGTACCAACGATTTTGTCGAGGGTGAGCCTTTCCGCAGTCAGCAAGAACTGTACAAGGAATACAAGAAGTAGAGTTTGAGAAGGTTTTTCAAGAAGTTACACATCAAATCCAACAATGAATTTAGCAGCAATAGACATCGGCTCCAACGGAGCCCGACTCCTCATCAAGCGCTTCGCCCCCGAAGCCCACAGAGAGGAAGACCGTATCAAGAAAGTCATGTTCATACGCGTTCCCCTTCGTTTGGGAAAGGACGTCTTCACCTTAGGAAAGATATCCAAGGAACGCGAAAAGATGATGCTTCACATGATGAAAGGCTTCAAGCAGTTTATGAAACTCAACGACGTGGAAGCCTTCCGTGCCTGTGCCACTTCGGCCATGCGTGACGCCGAGAACGGCAAGAAAGTACTCAAGAAAATAGAGAAACAGACAGGCATCAAACTCGAAATCATCAAGGGACAGGAAGAAGCACAACTGCTCTACAACAACCTGGTGGAAAAGACCGACTCCAACGAAGGCAACTTTGCCTACATTGATGTGGGCGGTGGCTCTACCGAGGTTTCCATCATACACGACGGCACCCTTGCCGAAAGCTTCTCCTACAACATGGGTACACTGCGACAACTCAGCGGAAGAGTGACAGCCGAGACCGAAGACCTCTTCCGGCAGAACCTCACAAGATACGCCGAGGAGTATGGCAACATCCGCATCATCGGATCGGGAGGCAACATCAACAAGCTCAACAAACTGGCACGCCACAGCAAGAATGCCAACAAAGAGCTGTCGCTTGCCGAGTTGAAACGCCTCTACCAGATGATGCAGCCACTGAGCATCGAAGAGCGCGAGATCTCCTTCAGCCTGCGAGAAGACCGCGCCGATGTCATCATCCCTGCCGCAGAAATATTCATCAAAGCCTGCGAATACCTGCAGTGCGACAACATCATGGTGCCCAACATCTCATTAGCCGACTCCATCGTCGATGGCCTCTATGAGGCGAGCCAATCAAGGAGTTAAGGAGTCTATTCCTTAACTCCTTTTATTTCCCTACTTTCCCCTTCTTTTCCAAAAAAATGCCGATTTATTTGTGTAATACACAAAAAAATGCTACTTTTGCGGCTGTGTTCCTTACGAAACACTAACAAACTTAGAAATAATAACAATAACCATTTTATTAATATGAGTTTAAAAATTGTAGTACTTGCCAAGCAAGTACCAGACACAAGAAATGTGGGTAAGGATGCGATGACAGCCGAAGGCACAGTCAACCGCGCAGCCCTTCCCGCCATCTTCAATCCTGAAGATTTGAACGCATTGGAGCAGGCTCTTCGATTGAAAGAGCAGAATCCAGGTTCCACAGTTGGCATTCTTACAATGGGTCCTCCACGTGCCGGTGAGGTAATTCGCCAGGGTCTTTACCGTGGTGCAGATACTGGCTGGTTGCTTACCGACCGCCTCTTCGCCGGTGCCGACACATTGGCCACATCCTATGCCCTTGCCACCGCCATCAAGAAGATAGGCGATGTCGACATCGTGATCGGTGGTCGCCAGGCTATCGATGGTGATACCGCACAGGTAGGTCCACAGGTAGCTCAGAAGCTGGGCTTGAACCAGGTCACCTACGCCGAGGAGATTCTGAAGGTGGAAGACGGCAAGGCCACAGTCCGTCGCCTCATCGATGGAGGTGTCGAGACCGTCGAGGCACCATTGCCACTCGTGATAACCGTAAACGGAAGCGCAGCTCCATGCCGCCCATGCAACGTGAAGCTCGTAATGAAATACAAATACGCATCTTGCCCTATGGAGCGCAAGGGAGATGAGCCTTGGACCAACCTCTATGAGGAGCGTCCTTACCTCACTCTCAACCAGTGGAGCGTAGCCGATGTAGACGGCGACCCTTCACAGTGTGGTCTGAGCGGTTCTCCTACCAAGGTGAAAGCAGTAAAGAACATCGTGTTCCAGGCTAAGGAGAGCAAGACCTTGACAAGCAGCGATGAGGACATCGACAACTTGATGAAGGAATTGTTGAACGAAAGTATTATCGGATAATTTTGCAAAAATTTATGAACAACGTATTTGTATATTGCGAGGTAGAAGGCACAACCGTTGCCGAAGTATCTCAGGAATTGCTCACCAAGGGTCGTAAGCTCGCTAACCAGCAGGGCGTGGAGCTCCATGCCATCGTGGCTGGTACCGGCATCAAGGGTCAGGTAGAGGATCAGATTCTCCCTTATGGTGTAGATAAATTATTTGTTTTCGATGCTGAGGGATTGTTCCCATATACTTCAGCTCCTCATACTGACATTCTCGTCAACCTCTTCAAGGAGGAGAAGCCTCAGATTGCACTGATGGGTGCTACCGTTATCGGTCGCGACCTCGGTCCTCGTGTTTCTTCTTCATTGACCAGCGGTCTTACCGCCGACTGTACAGAGCTTGAAATTGGTGATTACGACGACAAGAAGAGCGGCAAGCACTACGAGGGTCTGCTCTATCAGATTCGTCCTGCCTTCGGTGGTAACATCGTGGCTACCATCGTAAACCCAGACCACCGTCCACAGATGGCTACAGTCCGCTCTGGCGTGATGCAGAAGAGCATCTACGAGGGTGAGTGCAAGAAGGAAGTAGTTTACCCTGAGGTAAGCAAGTATGTTCCTGCTGAGGACTTCGTAGTGAAGGTACTCGACCACCACGTAGAGGCTGCCAAGCACAACCTGAAGGGTTCTGCCATCGTTGTAGCCGGCGGTTATGGTGTAGGAAGCAAGGAAGGTTTCGACCAGCTCTTCGAGTTGGCTCATCTCCTCCATGGCGAGGTAGGTGCATCCCGTGCAGCTGTTGATGCAGGTTGGGTAGACCACGACCGTCAGATTGGTCAGACCGGTGTCACCGTTCATCCTAAGGTTTATATTGCCTGCGGCATCTCGGGTCAGATCCAGCACATCGCCGGTATGCAGGATTCCGGTATCATCATCTCCGTAAACAACGATCCTGATGCCCCCATCAACAAGATTGCCGACTACGTCATCAACGGCAATGTCGAAGACGTCGTCCCCAAGCTCATCAAGTACTACAAGCAGAATTCAAAGTAAATAATATACAAGGAGTTAAGGAGTTAAGGAGTTAAAGTAGTTAAGACAATAGCATTTGTATGTTTAGATTCGAAGATATTTATGCCTGGCAGAAGGCTCACGCTTTTGTATTACTCGTTTATCGGGTAACAGGACATTTTCCTGAAGTGGAGCGATTCGGATTGATTTCCCAATTCAGAAGGGCAGCAGTATCTATCGAAGCAAACATCGCAGAAGGCTATAAGAAGCTTAGCAAAGCTGACAAACTCCGCTTCTTCAACATTTCGCAAGGAAGTCTTGAAGAATGTAGAGATTACATCATCTTATCAAGAGATTTAGATTTCTTGCAGAAAGGTGAATTTGAGGCATTATGCATAAGTATTGAAGAAGCTAGTAAACTTCTAAATGCATATTGCAAAGGTGTTATAAACAATAGTGCTATCAGCTAGCATTTTAGGAGATAAAGGTGTTGTCTTAACTCCTTTAACTCCTTAACTCCTTTAACTCCTTCCAAAAATAAAAAAATATGGCTAATTATTATAGTGATCACCCTGAGATTGAATTTCATCTCAATCACCCATTGATGAAGCGTGTTGTTGACTTGAAGGAGCGCAACTACGCAGAAAAAGACCAGTTTGAAGATGCTCCAGTAAACTACGAGGATGCCATCGAGAACTACAAGCGATTGCTGGATATTACCGGCGATGTAGCTGCTAACATCATCGAACCAAACTCTGAGGATGTTGACCTCGAAGGTCCACACTTGGAGAATGGCCGCATGATTTATGCCAGCAAGACATTCGAGAACCTCGATGCTACCCGCAAGGCTGGCCTCTGGGGCTTGTCAATGCCTCGTCGTTACGGCGGCTTGAACCTGCCTAACGCCATCTTCTCTATGGCTTCTGAAATCATCGCTGCAGCTGATGCCGGTTTCCAGAACATCTGGTCGCTCCAGAGCTGTATCGATACACTCTATGAGTTCGGTTCTGAGGAGCAGCGCCAGAAGTACATCCCTCGCATCTGCGCAGGCGAGACCATGAGTATGGACTTGACTGAGCCTGATGCAGGTTCTGACTTGCAGCGCGTAATGCTGAAGGCTACACAGGATGAGGACGGCACATGGCGTCTGAACGGTGTGAAGCGTTTCATCACCAATGGTGACTCAGACATCCACCTGGTTCTGGCTCGTTCAGAGGAAGGCACCAAGGACGGTCGTGGTCTTTCCATGTTCATCTACGACAAGCGTGATGGCGGCGTAACCGTTCGTCACATCGAGCACAAGTTGGGTATTCACGGTTCTCCTACCTGCGAGTTGGTTTACAAGAATGCCAAGGCAGAGCTTTGCGGTAACACCCGTCTCGGTTTGATTAAGTACGTGATGGCTCTGATGAATGGTGCCCGTCTGGGTATTGCAGCTCAGAGTGTAGGTGTTGAGCAGGAGGCTTACAACGAGGGCTTGGCTTATGCCAAGGAGCGTGCTCAGTTTGGTGAGAAGATCATCAACTTCCCAGCCGTATACGACATGCTTTCAAGAATGAAGGCTAAGTTGGATGCAGGCCGTTCACTCCTCTACTGCTGCGCTCGCTACGTAGATATCTACAAGGCTTTGGAAGACATCGCCCGCGACACTAAGCTCACTCCAGAGGAGCGTCAGGAGATGAAGAAATACACCCGCTTGGCTGATGCATTCACACCATTGGCTAAGGGTATGAACTCAGAGTATGCTAACCAGAATGCATACGATGCCATCAGCATCCACGGTGGTTCTGGTTTCATCATGGAGTACAAGTGCCAGCGTCTGTTCCGTGATGCCCGTATCTTCTCTATCTACGAGGGTACCACCCAGCTTCAGGTTGTTGCAGCCATCCGCTACATCACCAACGGTACTTATCTCAGCATCATCAAGGAGATGTTGGAGAGCGAGGTCAGTGACGATCTGAAGGCATTGAAGGCCCGTGTAGCCAAGTTGGCAGACCTCTACGAGGCAGCCATCAACAAGGTGAAGGAAGCCAACGACCAGGCAGTTCACGACTTCCTGGCTCGCCGTCTCTACAACATGACTGGCGACATCGTAATGTCTCTCCTCATCCTCGATGATGCAACCAAGGCACCAGAGATGTTTGCCAAGAGTGCCAATGTTTATGTTCGCATGGCAGAGGAGGAAGTTCTCGGTCATTCAGCATACATCCAGAACTTCAAGGCAGAAGACTTGGAGAGCTTCAAGGCGTAAGAATCCGCAAGTTTCCTTTGGGAAGCTTATCGCATAAACAAAATAAGAAATCCGTGGGCAAGAAACCTTTCTTACCCTCGGATTTCTTCGTTTTTAGAAAGCTACTCTCAAAAACACTCTTCACTCTTCACCAATACAACATAAGTATTTTATATACAAAGAATTACGACCGTGAAGAGTAACAACCTACTCTTCACTCTTCACCTCTCACACCCTTAGTGTTTATCGGGGTTTCAGACGGTTTGGTGAAGAGTGAAGAGTAATTCCGTGTTTATTTGATTCCACATAATATTTATCGGTCAGGATTATGATATGACAACCCATTTGCCTGATTTCTGCGAGCCTTCTCTGCGGATGATATGATCTTCCTGCATCTTCTTGAGATGCTTAAGGATGGCACTTCTGTTGATGTTCAGAGTGTTAGCAATCTCTCGGGAAGTGATATTCCCATTGCTGGCGATAAGTTGCAAAATGGCATTTCTTGTTTCTGGACCACCTTTCTGGACCACCTCCTTGTTTTCTGGACCACCTTTCTGGACCACCTTCTGCTTCTCCTTTTCCATCTTGTTTTCTCCTTCCATCTGCACATTGATATCAGCTATCGCAATATCTTCTTCCATAGATTTCCTGTATTCAAGAATCTCGTTTCTCAGGTTTTGCGTGTGCTCTTTCAGCATGAATTTCTGGAAGGGTGCCATTGCTTCTTCTTCTCTCGATTCATTGAGGGCTTCTATATACTGCGCCTTATCCTCTTTGATGATTTTAGAAGGCACCAGTCCGAACTCAAATTGCAGGTGGTTCATGATGAGGCGCGACATTCTGCCGTTGCCATCCACCCATGGGTGAATAGTAACGAGAATATTGTGGGCATCGAAGCTCAGCAGGTAGGCATCTATGGCGTTGGGGCTTTTGATGAGCGCTTCTCTTCGCTGGTTGATGTGGTTGCAGAGTTCTTCCAGTTTCATCGGAACTTTGCGGTAGTCCATGTAGGAGCGGCCGCCTGCTCCTGCCGTAACGCCAACAAGGCGCAGGTCTCCCTTTGATGAGTCGAATTCGCCCATCAATGTACTGTAATGGCTGCCCGTATTTCTCATCACCAGGGCAGAGAGGTTCTTGAGCATTTCCACGGTGAATGGCTTGTGTTCTCTAGCCCATCTGATGGATTGCTCGTAAGCTCTCTTCAGGTCGAGGTTCATGAGTTGTTCCACCATTGGTTTGCCTTTAGCCGTGATACCTTCGTCGAAGAGAAGTTGGTTCTCTATCTCGGTTACGGTGGAGCCTTCGATGGCGGTGGAGTGGGTGATGATAGAGTAGAGATAGAACTTCTGATAGTCTATCTGCTCAGATATTCCCAGTTCCTGGTATTCTTTCAGAACCTCTAGGAGTTCATTAATCTGCTTGTCCATAACGCTTTTTCTGTAACTGAATCTTTCTGCAAAGATACGATGAATATTTAGAAAGCAAAGAATTTCTCTTGCATTTTCTCTTTGAGGTTAAACTTCTTTGTTGTATCTATAGCACGTTCTATGCAGATGAACTTCTTATCTGTATGCTGCATAAAGTATTCTACTGTTTCGTCGTTGAGATTTGCATCTACAGTAATATAGGCCTCCTTTTTTCCATCTGTTGCCCAATAAACTGTGTTTTGGGTAAAGCTGGCTTGCTTTTCCAGTGTATAGGTAAGCATGAAGCCTTGTTTGATAAGTATTTCTGTTATCAGTTCCTCATCATTAAATACGAGTGTAAGCTGGCGCTCCTTTTCCTTGATATAATCATGGAAAAGGGCAAGATTCTCTTCCTCGTTCTTTGTTGGGTCTGGTGTAAAGTCTGTTCTTGGGAAACTTGACTTTGACAGGGTGAAGACCTTGAAGCCTAACTGGTTGAGCTGCTGCTTGTATTCCTCGTCAAGGATTTTACCTTCGCTTTCTTTCTGGTATCTTTCTACCACAGCTTTATTGCGGGCAATGGTTATTTCACTGATGGTCTTGTAGCCAGCTTTATAAGCTGGAGATTTTTTATCTGTGAATTCTGGGATTTGTACAAGGATGAATTTTCTGTGAGCTAATTGTTGGTTGTTTAGCTTAACCACCGAGTGTCCCGTTGTACCAGAACCTGCAAAGAAATCCAGAATGATGTCATTTTCTTTTGTTGCAATTTCAAAAATTTTGCTTAACAGTTTTGTAGGTTTTGGATTATCGAAAATATCAGC
>OQVN01000750.1_pt1 | contig 11980 bp, 9 predicted proteins | sample 1691621 | NCBI WGS metagenome assembly OQVN01 (sample SAMN03418278, study PRJEB22391) | human gut metagenome | biome: human-gut; feature: organic feature; material: feces | host: Homo sapiens | place: Tanzania | collected 2013-01 | reverse complement strand
CAAAGGCAGCCGTTCGTGCGGCGCTGGAATACGAAGGTCCCGTATATATCCGTTTCGGCCGTGCAGCCGTTCCCGTAATCAACGACAGACCCGAATACCATTTTGAAATCGGTAAGGGTGACGTTGTAAAGGAAGGTAAGGATGTTACCATCGTGGCAACCGGTATCTGCGTAGATTCCGCACTGGGCGCCGCTGAGCTTTTGAAGGCAGAAGGCATTGATGCGGAAGTGGTAAACATCTGCACCATCAAGCCTCTGGATGAAGAGCTTATTGTAAAGAGTGCAAAGAAGACCGGTAAGGTCGTTACCGTAGAAGAGCATTCCGTAATCGGTGGATTAGGCAGCGCCGTATGTGATGCCCTCTGCAAGTCCTACCCGGTTCCCGTATGCAAGATCGGTATGCAGGATGTATTCGGCGAGTCCGGTCCCGCAGCCGCTCTGATTGAAAAGTACGGTCTGGATGCCAAGGGTGTCTGCAAGTCCGTAAAAGAATTCTTAGGCAAATAATTTTTTCCATAAAAAACCTTCTTTGTTGCGTATCTATAGTAAAGAATGATAGAATATGCGCAAGGGAGGTTTTTTTATGAAGAAAAGAATGTTGACGAGTCTGCTCTGTATAGGTATGGCGGCTGCTCTGGCAGCCTGCGGCACGGATAAGCAGCCCATAGGGGGAACAAATGCCGGTGATGACCCGGAACGCAATGTACTTCCGGTGGCACCGATCGGAACGGATATAGGGGAAGAAGAAATGAGCGGAGAAAAAGAAATCACGGCAGAGGAAATGGCACAGCTTAAGAACGGCATGAACGGCTTTGCGTTCCGTCTGTACGATGCCCTGCCCGGGGATGGCAACCGCTTTTATTCTCCCTACAGTCTCTGCAGTGCACTTGCCATGCTGAATGTGGGCGCAGACGGAGAAACAAAAAAAGAAATAGAAGAGACGCTGGGCATTACGGATTTTGAGGAATGGAATAAAGAAATGCAGGCGTATTTATCCAAAAACTGGACAGATGACACGTTTGTCACAACGGCAAATTCCCTGTGGATGGCAAAGGACGGCATTTGGGCGGAAAACATGGAGCAGGATTTTGCAACGCCTGTCCAAAGGTATTACAAGGGCGAAGTCTACGAAGCGGATTTTGCTTCCCAGCCGGAATCGGTAGTAAAAGAAATCAATCAGTGGACAAGTGAAAAAACAGAAGGCATGATTGAAAAAATAGTATCGGACATTCCGGAAAATACGGTTCTGATGCTTTTAAATGCCGTTTACTTTGAAGGAAAATGGGAGATTCCCTTTGACAAGGACGATACCTATGAAGGTACTTTTCACGGTAAAGATGCGGACAGCACCGCGGATATGATGCGCATGTACGGTGAAAGATTCCGGTATATGGACAACGGCAGCATCAAAGGTATCAGCATACCCTACGAAGGCGGCAGCGTGCAGATGAAAATTTTCCTGCCATCGGACGAAAATGCCTACATTGGGGATTTGCTGAAGAATTTGTCTGCGGAAGAAAAACAGGAGCTCTTAGACTCCCTGGACAACGGCTCCTATGAGGACATTGCCCGGCTGGAGATGCCGAAATTTACCGACGAAGAAGAACTGGAAGGTCTGGACGGCATTTTACAGGATATGGGTATACGGTCTGCCTATACGGACGGAGCGGATTTCTCCAAAATTGCGGACGATGTGGCTCTTTCCACCGTTATCCACAAGGCAAAGGTGATTGTGGATGAACAGGGAACAAAGGCAGCAGCCGTAACAGGAGCCATGGTGGAAATGACGGAACTGTTTGAGCCTGAACCGGAAATTACCTTTATCGCAGACAGGCCGTTCTTTTACGTCATAGAGGATGCGGGCACCGGAATGATACTCTTTATGGGCCAGATGAATAACATGAAATAACGGCAGGCAGGGCAGAACTTTCAATTCGGGTTGCCTGAAAAGCTTAATTATGAGGAGAAGGAAATGAGCAAAAGAAAAGGAAATGCAGCATCGGTCGATTTTATTTTAGGACTGGTGTTTTCCATCATCGGAAGTGTTTTTGTCATTGTAGCGGTATGCTTTGCCGTATTTCAGGTACAGTTTGAAAAAGGGGCGGAGGAGACAAATGCGGTGATTACCCGGATAGAAAGCTACCGCGACGGTCAGGGGGACAGCCACCACAATGTCTGTATTTCTTATGAAGCAGACGGACAGACCTATGAGGCGGTACTGGAATCTTACGTCAGCAGCTGGTATGAAGGAAAAACCATTGAAGTCCTGGTAAGCAGAGACAATCCGAGAGAGGTAAGGGCGGCAGCAACAAGCTGGCTCTTTGTGCTGATTTTCGGGCTGGTTGGTTTTATATTTGCTGTCATCGGTATTATTATGTCCGTTCTGTATGCGCGGAAAAAGAAGAAAAAGAAATGGCTTAGGAACAACGGCAGAAAGATACAGGCGGAGGTGACCGGCGGTCGTGTCTGCTACAATTATACCGTCAACAACAGACACCCGTTTGCGATAGAATGCCGTTACGAGGATACCGGATACGGACAGGTATATCTGTTCTCTTCTGAGCCGACATGGTTAAATCCCCATAATTATATAGGCAGCTTTGTTACCGTTTATGTGGATCCTTCCGACATGAGCCGGTATTTTGTGGATGCGGACAGCCTGAAGCTTCAGGAAAACAATGCCGTTATTCATGATTATCGCTGATTATTTTGTGAAAATTGCGTGAAAAGACTACCTTTTCTGAAAAAGATAGATTATAATGTTGGGTATGCGAAAAGGAAGGAGATATCCCCATGTCACAAAAAGACGTAAAAAAAGAGCAGTCATCCGAAAAGGTGATGACCCGGTACGATAAAAAGGTACAGAAAAGAAAAGAAGAAGCCGAAAGAGCCAAAAAGCAGGCTAAGACAGAAAAAATAATAGGCATTGTGATTGCCGCAGCCATTGTAATCGCACTTGCCATGATTCCCGTGAAATCCTACACGGCAGTACATTCCACATACCTTACGGTAGGCGGACACGACATTACCAGGGTAGAGTTTGACTACTACTACAACCTGGCAAAGAACGATTATCTGAACACCTACAGCAGCTATCTTTCCTACATGGGACTGGATACCACCAAGGATTTTGCAAAGCAGGATTACAGTGATACCATGACCTGGAAGGATTACTTCAGCTCCCTGGCACTGGAAACCATCAAACAGAACAGAGCGCTGATTGACACAGCGGAAGCAGAGGGCTTTACCTATGATACCGCCAAGGATGTGGCAGCCTTTGAAAGCTCTGCAAAGGAAGCCGCTTCCAACAGTGATGTCAGCATGGCGCGTTATTACAAGGCAACCTTCGGTTCCTATGCAACTTTTGCACGCATCAAGTCCTTTGTAGAAGACGGTTATTATGCAAACGCTTATTATAAAAAACAGTCCGATGAAAAGGCACCTGCGGAAGACGAAATCCAGACCTATTATGAAGAAAACAAGGATACCTATGACAGTGTAGATTATCATATGACGGAAATCGCAGCGGATATCCCGTCCTCCACCGATGCGGACGGCAATGCCGTAGCCGCTACCGATGAAGAAATTGCCGCCGCCATGGCAGAGGCAAAGACCAAGGCGGATGCAGCACTGGAGACCATCGGTACGGACGGCGAAGCTTATACCGGAAAGCTGAAATCTTCCGTTTTAACCAGACTCGGCGACTGGCTGTTTGATGCAGACAGAGCAGAAGGTGACACAACCGTCATCGAAGACACCGACAACAACAAGTACTATGCGCTGCAGTTTGACGGCAGATATCTGGCAGATACCACCACGGCAAACATCCGTGTTATCATGAGCACTACAGTAGCCGGTGAAGATATCCTGAAGGAATACGAAGAGGCCGGTGCAACCGAGGATGCCTTTATTGCTCTGGTTGACAAATACAGCGAAGATACCTACAGCAACAACGACGGCGGTCTTTACAAAGAACTGAAGAGCTCCTCTCTGGACAGCAATCTTTCCGAATGGATTTTTGCAGGACACAAGGCAGGAGACACCACCGCACTGACAGACAACGGAAGTAATTACGTGCTTTATTATGTAGGCGACGGTCGTCCCGAATGGCAGGTTAAAATTTCCGAGACCCTGACTACTGAGGCAATGACCACTTACTTAACCGAGTTAAAGTCCGGTTATGAAGTGTCCGACCCGAAGGGACATCTGGCTTACTTAAAGAAGCAGGCAGCAGCCGACAGTGAAACCACCCCCGCAACGACTGAGGACAGCGAGACAACTCCCGCAACCGATGCGGATGGCGAAACAACTCCCGTTTCCACAGAGGAAAGCACCGCAGAATAAAAAAAACCCGGCAACGGACAGAATTGTAAATGCAAATATTAAAAATGCAGGATGAAAGTCCTGCATTTTTGAGTAAACGGTGTGAAACAGCACCCGCACGGAAAGGCATGGTTTGTATATGGCAGAACCGGAAAAAAATCCCCAGTCCGACTTTATGATGGAAAAAATAAAAGAACGCCCGGTCAATAAGAAGAAGTTATTGCGCAGGACGGTGACCACTGTTGCCATGGCAGTTATTTTCGGCATGATTGCCTGCGTTACCTTTCTGACACTGGAACCGGTCATCAGCAATCTTCTATACCCGGAAGAAAAGCCGGATGCGGTTATTTTTCCGGAGGAACAGGAAGAAATCAGCCCTGAGGATATGCTGGTGGAGGATGCCCCCACGCCCTCCATTCAGGAAGCGGTGGAATCGGTTATTTTAGAGGATGAACAAATCCAGAAGATTCTGGACGAAATCGTTCTTGACAAAAACAATTATGCCCAGCTTTACAATGCCCTTTATGAGTATTCCACGATTTTAAGCGAATACATGGTGGAGGTGACGGCTGTTTCTTCCAACGAGGACTGGCTCAGCGATACTTATGAAAAAGAAGGTAAAACCTACGGTGTAGTCATTGCCAACAACGGGAGAGAATATCTTATTTTAACAGATAGAAATACCGTGAAGCAGGCAGGCATCATCCGGGTTACCTTCCATGACGGCGTGCAGGCCAAGGCGGAGCGTAAGCAGTCGGACGTTCAGACAAATCTGACGGTACTGTCAGTGTCCATGGACGACATTTCCGATGAGAAAAAGGATGACATTAAGATAGCAACCTTAGGCTCGTCCAATTTCCGGCAGGCTGCCGGTACGCCGGTAGTTGCCATGGGAAGCCCTCTTGGAATATCGGGCTCCATGGGATACGGCATGATTGCTTCCTCCGGCATTACATTAAGTAAGGTGGATGCCAATTACAAGATATTTGCCACGGACATTACCGGCAGTGCAAGCGGCATCGGTGTGCTTTTCAATCTGCAGGGACAGATTGTGGGCATCATCACCACGGACCGTTACAGCCCGGACAGTAAAAACATGATTTCCGCCATCGGTATCTCGGAGCTCCGCAAGCTTATTGAAAACATGTCAAACGGCAAGGATGCCGTTTACGTGGGCATCAGCGGAATTGATGTTACTACAGAAGCCCATGAGGAAATGGCAGTACCCTTTGGTGCCTATGTGCGGGAAACAGCCATGGAGTCCCCTGCCATGCTGGCAGGTGTCCAGAAGGGGGATGTCATTGTGGAAATCAACGGAGAGGCAGTGACAAAGTTCTCCGATTATACGGCGATCTTACTGCGCAGCATGCCCGGCGATACCCTGAAGGTGAAGTTCATGCGCTCGGCGCAGGGCGAGTACAGGGAAATGGAAACGGAAATCACCGTCAACGCCGCGAAGAAATAATTAAAATATCGATAGAAAGGTTTGGGCAATTTTATGAAGTATATTAAGGATTACAAAGAGGGCGACAGAGTTTTTGACATTTATTTATGCAAGCATAAGCAGTCTGCCGTAACAAAGAACGGAAAGCCGTACGAAACCGTGATTTTACAGGATAAAACCGGCACCATTGACGCAAAGGTCTGGGAGCCGAACAGTGCCGGTATCGAAGACTACGATACCCTGGATTACATAGAAGTTTATGGGGATGTGAATAATTTTCAGGGCGCCCTGCAGGTAAATGTGAAGCGCATCCGTGTCTGCAAGGACGGCGAATTTGACCCGGCAGATTATCTCCCGGTCAGCAAAAAAGATAACAACAAAATGTACCAGGATCTTTTAGGACTGGTGGACAGTGTGGAAAATACTTACCTGAAGCAGCTTTTACAGGCATTTTTTGTGGAAGATGAGAAATTCATCAAGAAATTCCGCCGCTCCTCCGCTGCCAAGACCATGCACCACGGCTTTGTAGGCGGTCTTCTGGAGCATTCCTTAAGCGTGGCAAAGATGTGCGATTATCTGTGCGGCTGCTATCCCCTTCTGAAAAGGGATTTGTTAATTACTGCCGCACTGTTCCATGACATCGGCAAGGTAAAAGAAATTTCCCTGTTCCCGGAAAACGATTACACCGATGACGGCCAGCTTTTGGGCCACATTGTGATGGGCTGTGAAATGCTGACGGAAAAAATCAGGGAAATTCCCGATTTCCCGCCCGTGCTGGCTTCCGAACTGAAGCACTGCATTCTGGCGCACCACGGTGAGTATGAGTACGGCTCTCCCAAGAAGCCCGCTCTCTTTGAGGCGGTTGCCTTAAATATGGCGGACAACACGGATGCCAAGATGGAAATGATGACCGAAATTTTCGGCAACGTTTCCGATACCAACTGGCTGGGCTTCAACAGAGTTTTTGAAAGCAACCTGCGCGGCACAAGGATGGAATAGGAAAGAGAACGTGGACGTCCGGCATTTTGAGCGGGCGGTTTACGCCCTGAAAGGAAAAGATTACGATGGCATATGAAAAGAACGATATGGTGACGGTGACCATTGAAGATGTGGGCATGGAAGGAGAAGGAATCGGTAAAATCGATGGTTTTCCCCTTTTTATCAAGGACGCCGTTGTGGGTGATACCGTAGAAGCCAAAATTATCAAAAGTAAAAAGAATTATGCATATGCGAGAGTCGAGAAGGTGGTAACACCTTCTCCTTTTCGTGTAGAGCCGCCCTGCAAAAGCCACAGACAGTGCGGCGGCTGCCAGATTCAGGCGCTTTCTTATGACCGACAGCTTGCCTTCAAACAGGACAAGGTAAGAAACAATCTGCTGCGCATCGGCGGCTTTTCCGAGGCGGAAGTGGACCGGGTGATGGAGCCCGTGGTCGGCATGGAAAATCCGTTGCGTTACCGCAACAAGGCACAGTATCCCTTCGGCACGGACAGGCAGGGCAACCCCATTACCGGTTTTTATGCCGGACGCACCCATTCCATTATTCCCAATACGGAATGTTATCTGGGCAGGGAAGAAAACAGGGAAATCCTGCAAGTTATTCTGGACTACATGAAGGAATATCATGTAAATGCCTACGACGAGGAAACCGGAAAGGGACTTATCCGCCACGCCCTTATCCGCACCGGTTTTTACACCAGAGAAATCATGGTATGCCTTGTAATTAACTATAAAGGGAAGCAGGAAAGCTACCTGCCCAGGCAGGATAAGCTTCTGGAAAAACTGGCGCTTATCAAGGGTATGACAAGCGTGTCAGTGAGCATTAACACGGAAAGAACCAATGTCATTATGGGTAAAGAAATCCACACCATCTGGGGCAGCGATACCATTACGGACAAAATCAGGGTACGCGATACCGGAAAAGTGGACATGCCCTACACCGGAGAGGAGCTGACGTTCTCCATTTCTCCCTTATCCTTTTATCAGGTAAATCCCATGCAGACGGAGAAACTTTACAGTCTGGCATTAGAGTATGCCGGTCTTACCGGAAAGGAAAGTGTCTGGGATTTGTACTGCGGCATCGGCACCATCTCCTTATTTATGGCACTGCGTGCCAAAGAGGTGTACGGCGTGGAAATCATTCCGCAGGCCATTGACGATGCCCGGCAGAATGCCGTCCGCAACCACATTTCCAATGCGGAATTTTTCGTGGGAAAAGCCGAGGAAGTACTTCCTGCCGCCTACGAAAAAGAGGAGAGTCACCCGGACGTCATCGTGGTGGATCCGCCCCGCAAGGGCTGTGATGAAAAGTGCCTGGACACCATGTTAAAAATGGCGCCTTTCCGCATCGTCTACGTGAGCTGTGACTCCGCCACCCTCGCCCGCGACTTAAAGCTGCTCTGCGCCGGCGGCTACCGCCTCGAGCGCGTGCGCCCAGTCGACCAGTTCGCCCATACGGTACATGTGGAGACGTGTTGTCTACTCGTTAGGGAGCAGATTAAGGATGATGACCTTATCTCTATAAAGGTTGATTTAGAGGGAATTTCCTTGGAACAGGGCAAATATATTCCGGAAGAAAAGCCGACATATGGCAATGTAAAAAAGTGGATTAAAGAGAAATACGGCTTTAATGTGACCAATCTTTATATAGGACAAATTAAGAGTAAATTAGGCCTTGAGAAGCGTTTGAACTACAATATAGGATCTGGTGAAGGAAGGGTGCCTAATTGCCCGCCTGAAAAGGAAGAGGCTATTGTGGAGGCGTTTAAGAACTTTGGATTGATATAAGGTTATTATGCATATTTTTATGTGGAGTGAGAAAGAGTAATGGATAATACTATCAATAGATTGCTTGAATTCTTTGATACGAAGTTTTTTGAGAGAAAAGTTGAAATCGATGCTGATGGAAAATATGGCTTAAACTATGATGGATTATGCTTTGATACATATCTTGGATATTCAATATATGATGTTGATTATCTTTCTATTGATGATTATTTTAGTAGTAAGGCGGATGTAAATTATAATGAACGAAAAAGTTTATTTGAGCAATATGCCAATTTGCCATTAGATAAAAGATTAGGTTTAATAAATGCAATTCTTAATCTAATAAAGAAATCTTCTTATCGAGCTGAAGAAAAGGAATATATTTTGAAAAAAAGTATTTCCTTTCTTGAGCGATTTGGGTTATCTGTTTCTGAAGTGGATGATGAAATCATTGTATCGAGCCAATTACTTTTAGGAAGCGGATCATATAGTAATGTATATACGGAGCCTGAGTCAGATTATCTTAAAAAGCAGATGAAACCTGAATATGCTACTCAGCCGGAGTGGGTGAAGAGGTTTCAAAATGAGTATAAATTTATGGAGAGACTTACCGCATGTCCATATGTGTTAAAAGTCTTTAATTATAATGCAACTGAGAATTCATATTTAATGGAAAAGTGCGATTGCGATTTATTTCAGTACTATTCTGATAGACATTTTATGGAGGAGGATGAATTAGAACGTATTGCTGATGAAATAATGCAGGCTATTGCTGAAATACATAGAAATGGCATAATCCATAGAGATTTACATTTAGGTAATATACTAATGAAGGGCGGAAGCGTTATTATTTCAGATTTTGGATTAAGTAAAGACGCTATGGTTGTACAAACACTAAAGTCAACATCCACGCCCAAAAACTCTCACTATTTTATGGACCCAACATGCCTTAACGATTTTACAAAACTCGACAAGTTGAGCGATATATATTCAGTAGGTAAAATAATTGAATGGCTATTTCAAGATACTAGTTTGCTTGACAAATATTCGTTTGTTATTGACAAGGCGACTGCACGAGATAGGAAGAAAAGATATTCCAAAATAGAAGAAATGATAGCAGATATAGATTCTTTGCGTGAAGATGTTTCTGAAGAAGCTAAAACAAAAATGATTGATTTAGAAATAGAAAGAGGTATTTATTCGCCTGCGGTAAATGGTTTTGTTCTTGAACTATGTCGAAAAGGTGATTTGTCAAATTATCTTGTGTCAAAAAAATATGGGGATTTGAGCGAATAATCCTTCAATTCCCAGAAACTGAACAACAAAGTATTTTGAGAGAAATTAACAATAATTATTCAGCAGCAACTGGATTTGGTCATTTTGAAAATTATGAATTGTTTGCTTCGTTAGCATATGAGTTTATTAAGAATAGTGACAAAATACATTTGCAGAAATTGGCGAGAAGTATTTTGGATGGATGTGCTTCTTATAGATATAATGCAGGTAATATGTTACGCGACATTGATGTTAGTTATCCATACTTGATTCAAGTAAAGTAGTATTGAATTTTGCGTTGTCATGAAACCACTTCATAAATACGGAGTGGTTTTTATTTTGCACTCTTAAATATTGTATTTTTTAAAATGTTTTTTATTGAATATAGAAAAAGCACTTGCAAAAACGCTATATAAACGCTATACTAATGCTACCAAAAGGAGTGTGAAATGTGATGGCTTTATCTGATGAGATAATATACATAAGGAAAAAAGGATTGTTTACGCAGGTTGAATTTGCTGAACGCATTGGTGTATCGTATTCAACTGTTAACCGCTGGGAAAATGGAAAGATGGATCCTAATGTTTCAGCAATGAAGCGATTAAAAGCATATTGTGATGCCTTAAATATAGAATTTGGAAATGTTGAAAAAGCATGGTTAGAGCGGCCTTCAGAAGAAAGGAAGAATGAAAAAAACAACTGATAGAAACATGCTTACAAATGTTTTAGCCTACGACATAATGAGTTTTGGGAAAAGTATAAATATCCCTGGACTTTTAATATTGGCTATGGTACGATTAGAATGAAATAATAAGGAGGTGGCTATATGCCATATGCTATAGATTTGTTTTGTGGAGCGGGTGGATGCTCTGAAGGATTGATACAATCAGGATTTCATATCCTCTTCAGTTCGGATATAAGTGATATGGTAGAGGTGACATATAAATATCGTCATGCACAATTAGGACTTATACAGGGGCAGAATACTTGGTTTGAAAGAGCAGATATAAGAAATATTCATGGAGATTTTATCAATCAAAAAATTAGTGAATTGGAGATTTTTCGTAACCAGAATGTTCCAGAAATTGACTTGATGATAGGAGGACCTAGTTGTCAAGGTTTCTCACGTGCGGGTAGACGCGATAAAGAAGATCCGAGAAACTTATTATTTGGAGAATATGTTAGAGTAATAAACGAAGTAAAGCCAAAGTACATTGTTCTTGAAAATGTAGAAGGTTTTATGGATATGCAGTTTTTGGGATATAAAGGGTTAGACTTATATGATGAGGATGGAAATCTTGTCGAGGAGGGACCGGTATATCCTGATGGTTCTGTTACACCGAATATCTTAACAGCTGAATTGAACAGAATTGGTTATAGTACTTTGAAACCAAGGATTTTGAATGCAGCGGATTATGGTGTTCCACAAAGAAGAAACAGGGTTATTTTTATTGGATATCAAAATAATCTTCCTGCTCCTTCATATCCAGAGCCTACTGTTGAATCTGGTCACCATCTGTCCTTGAGGGATGCTATTGGTGATTTGGTAAATGATGCCAATGTAAGAAACAGAGTTAATCAGCGACTTTCTGATTATCAAAGAGATAGCAGAGCTGGTAGAACCCCTTCATTTGTTACAGGTCAACCAATTTCATGCGATAGAAGGCATCTTCAAAATCTTGAACTTCCAAATGCAACTGACATTGTACTAGAAAGATTTGCTTTATTTAATCAAGGCGAATCGGGTACTATGCTAAGAAAAAGAATAAAAGAGCAAGGCATCGATATTACTGGGAAGAATGAACTAATTCAGCTTTGCTGTGATAAGTTGAATCTTCAAGCAAATGAAGTTGTTAATTTGTTTAGAAATCCAAATGCTCCAGATGATGCCATAGATATTCTCTTGACAAAGAAAAATATAAGACAACGATTAGATTCTGCGGAACCATCACCAACGGTAGTAACACTTCCAGATGATTATATTAATCCATGGGAAGCAAGAACAATCAGTGTTAGAGAAATGGCCAGATGTCAATCTTTTGATGACTCATTTGAGTTTCTTGGCAAGAGAACGACAGGTGGATTAAAAAGACGAATAGAGGTACCACAGTGTACACAGGTAGGAAAGTTCGTTCAGTGGGCTGGAGATAAAATTACAGGATCTAAATAGGTAA
>OQVN01000748.1_pt1 | contig 11984 bp, 10 predicted proteins | sample 1691621 | NCBI WGS metagenome assembly OQVN01 (sample SAMN03418278, study PRJEB22391) | human gut metagenome | biome: human-gut; feature: organic feature; material: feces | host: Homo sapiens | place: Tanzania | collected 2013-01 | reverse complement strand
ACACTGTCATTGAACAGCTCCGGATCGTGTCCTAAATATCCCACCATGCCGTTTTGCTCTGCCTTGGTCATCCCTGATAATTCTTTGCCGTGGAAACAGATCCTTCCTTCGTAAGGGTATTCACAGAGGAAGGTCTTACCCAATGTGGACTTACCACACGCCACTGCGCCGGTGACACCAATGATCTGTCCCGGAGTGGCTGACAGGTTGAAGTCCTCATAGATCTTCTCTCCACCGGGATAAGCAAAGCTTACATGAGATACTTCCAGCGTTCCCGGCTCCTGTACCAGGCTGTCGTCCTCATAAGTGGCTTCCTTCATCAGTGGCTTGATTCGCTTCCAGGAAACCTGGGCTTTATGTACTGCATTGAATAGCTTCGCGGCATGAGAAGATTTCACGGCTAACTTCAAAAAGCAGGATAAAAACGTGGTAAAGGCTGCCACATCCCATGCTTTCCAGCCGGTTCCCAGCACATTTTTGCTGCCGAAATACAGGATAAACAATACTCCTGTCATGGAGATGATCCGGTACAATGGGGGGAACGCAGTACTCCAGATATTGGCCTTCACAGCAGCTTTCTCATAAGCGGTCAGATCTACTTCATAGGCCTGCCTGCGCTCTTTTTCTCTGCCATAGACACGGTAAGTAACCGCATTGGCAGCTCTGTCCAGTGTTGCGGCACTTAAGTCTCCGGACTTTTCCTTATAAGCAGCTCCGGTGCGTTGCACGTTACGCTTCATCTTCTCCGCCAGCACATAAGATACCGGTAAAAACAGCATACCTAAGATTGCCAACCGCCAGTCATAAAATAACAACATTCCCACATATGCTGCCAGTGCCACACCGGTATCGAAGATCTCTGTGGTAAATTTCCGCATCCCCTCCGCGCAGTCGTCCACATCCAGGATTGCCTTGGTCATCACATTTCCGACACCCTCTTCTTCCAGTTCGGCACGGTTCTTATGAACCAGACAATCATAGAGTGTTTGCTTCATATCTTTGTTTACGTTATTGGCAAACCGACGCACATAGAAACGCTTGATATAACGGGCAATCTGCACGATAGCAATAGATATCACATATGCCATCACCAGCACCAGCATATCCCGGTATCCGGCCTTCCCGCCCAGAATATCCACCAGACATCCCGTCATCCGACCCTCGAACCACGGTCCTGCCAGCAGTCCGAGGTTATAGATCAGTCCGGAGAACGTGACTGCCAGCAGCACAGGCCACTGGGTTTTGAAATAATACAGGATCTGATCCTTTTTCGCTGCCTCAGATATCTGTTTCATCCTCTCCTGCTCCTTCTTCCACACATTTTTCCGCATTGACAAATCCTGTCCTTCTCACGTCACCCATCAATTCTGCTTCTTTCCTCAGCACTACATAAAAAGATGTACTATCCTCTGATTTAGATAATAGTACATCTTTTTCGTCTGTCAATGTATTTGATTACCATCTCAGGCCTTCAAAATCTCCGAAATGTTCCGCTGGATCCCGGCTGCTACATCCGGTTTATTCATGGAATAGACATGGATATGTTTTACACCGTTCGCCAGCAAGTCGATGATCTGATCAGTGGCATAGGCAATACCCGCCTGTTTCATGGCTTCCGGGTTATCTCCGAAGCGATCCACAATATTCTTAAAGCGCTCCGGCACATTACAACCGGACAGTTTTACGGCATTCTTCACCTGCACGCCACGGGTGATGGGCATGATGCCGGGAACGATGGGCACGGTAATCCCTGCTTCCCGCACACGGTACATGAAGTTGAAGAAGATATTGTTGTCGAAGAACATCTGGGTCGTCAGATATTCACATCCGGCATCCACCTTCGCCTTCAGTCCCTGAATATCCGCATTTTTGTTAGCAGAATCGGGATGCACCTCCGGGTAGCAGGCGCCGCCCACGCAGAAATCTCCGTTTTCCTTAATAAAACGCACCAGATCGGAGGCGTGCGTAAAATCCGTAAATACTTCTCCGTCGAAATCCTTGGGAATATCTCCTCTCAGAGCTAAAATATTCTCGATCCCTGCTGCCTGCATTTCTGTAAGAGCGGTACCGATGCTGCCCCTGTCAGCACAGACACAGGTCAGATGCGCCACGGTAGGCACATTGTGCTGCTTCTGAATCTCTCCTGCCAAAGCAATGGTATGTCCCTTGGTACTACCGCCGGCACCATAAGTCACGCTCATATAAGCAGGCTGCAATGCCGCGATCCCCAGTGCCGCAGTCTCCACATTTTCAAAATCCGTGCTCTTCTTCGGAGGAAATACCTCAAAAGAGATCGTTGCTGTATCTTGTGCTAAAATTTCCCTGATCTTCATTCGTGTACTCTTTTCTTATCCTTTATTTTTATTCTTTATGTCTCTTTGGCTTACTCTTTTATTGTATCCGGCTCAAACGATAAATGTTGTCTGTTTCTCCAAGCCATTCTCAATTTTTCTCATCGCGCAAAAACGGAGGCAAAAAATCCACTTTTTCTTCTTCACTTTCGCTTTTCGCAATAATGTTCCGGATATTCTGCATCCGCTTATCCAGTGCCGCACTCTGCTGCGCACAGTCATACAGCTCGTCCTTCAGGAACTTTGCCTGACTCTCCGGAATATTTTTCTTGTATTGCAGCTTGTGTTCCAGACTGGCCCAGAAGTCCATGGCAATCGTGCGGAACTGGACTTCCACATAGACCAGTTTTTTCGTATTCTGTAAAAAGATCGGCACCTGCACAATCAGATGCAGGCTCCGGTAGCCGCTCTCCTTGGGATTCTTGATATAGTCCTTACGTTCTACCAGCGTGATATCATCCTGTCGTAAAAAGCTCTCCGCCAATTCGTAGATATCATCCGGGAAGGAACAGATGACCCGGACCCCGGCGATATCGCGAATATTCTCTTCGATCCCTTCCAGCGTCATGGGAATATTTTTCCGGCGGATCTTACGCAGAATACTGTCATACGATTTAACTCTGGTCTTAATCCCTTCGATGGGATTGCGGTCGTATTCCAGGGAGTACTCCTGATTCAACACCTTGAATTTCGTCTCCACCTCCATGATGGCGCACTGATAATACGACATCAGTTCATCCATGGGGCGCTTGTTTTTCTCAATCAGATCCAAGAATTGATCCGATAATAAATGCTGCTTGAAAAATTTTCCTCTGATGGTATCCATAATACAACTTACCCTTTTATTGTCTATATTTTTTAATCAATATCTTTTTATGATAATCCATGATTAATCATAGATTATCATAAAAAATGTCTCCTTGCATACGGTATATCCATAGTATATACCATAGACAAGGCGGTATCAATCACTTCATAGTGAATCGATAGACTGCACCGAAAGACACCATATCTCGAGTTGAACATTTGTTCGATTTATGTTATAATGTTATTGTGTAATCGAAACGAAAGCGGATGCGATTTTCCGATTGTTAGATGCCCTCTAGTAATACAAAGGAGGGGATGCCCATGAATACAATGGAAGTACTTACTCTGTTGTTAGTTGTCTTTGCAGCTCTATCATACATCGACAGACATGGTGACGATAATAACAAAAAGAAATAGCATCCCCCGACCAAAGTGAATGCTATTTCTTTTTAAGCTGAACTGAGGGCGAATCGGAATTTTCACCTCCGACCACCTTTCTAAGTAGATTATACACTATGAGGGGTTGAGAAATCAATCCCTCTTTTCATTGAAGAAATTTCTAGATGGTAGATGCAATGATCTGCATCTTCCCCTGTAATTCCACCTTACCGTATCCATCGGGCAGAATCAGATGGTCTCCCTTTTTCAGTCTGGTGCCGTTCAGGGTACCTTCTCCCTCTGCCACACTCATCAGCACAAAGGGCTTATCCTGCGTGCATTTAGCCGCAGAGCATAACTTTAGCGGAGAAAACACCATTCTGATAGGTAAACGTACTTGCACCGCCGCTTTTTTCTGCAATATGTTGGATAGACTGGATGCCGACGCCGTTTTCCTTTCGTTTGGAGGATCGGAAAACACCGTCCTTCTCCCTGATTTCGCCGTCATAGGCATTCTCAACTTCGATCAGAAGCAGCCGCCCGGCATGCAGGTATGCAGTGATTTTAATCTGCCGTCTGTCTGGTGCAGTGCGGATACTGGCTTCGAGCGCATTTTCCAACAAGTTGGACAAGACCAGACACATGTTGATCTCATCGATCGGAAGAGTCTGCGGCAGATCGAGCTTTGCGCAAAAGGGAATGTCTTCGCGCTTTGCCAGGGCACAATAATAGCCGATGACGCTATCTGCTGCGCGGTTTTCGCAGAAGTGTATACCGAGATTCGGGATGCGGGAAATGGTTTTTTCAAGGTAGCTTTTCAATCCCTCCATATCGCCGGTCTCAGCCAGTGCGGAAATTTGATTCAGTTGATGGCGCATATCATGCCGCGCCTGCCGCACTTCTTCGATGGCAGCTTTGAGATTCTCATAGCGCTGCTGCTGCATGAAAAGAAGCTGGTTTTCCTGTTGTAGTCTCGCGTTGCGGTTGAGACTGGTGGCCATTAGCAGGAAAATTGCGTTGAACCAGAGCAAAAGCAAAAGAAGTGCAATACTTATCACAATATATCCCTGCAATACACGACCGGTCCTAAGTGTCGTCTGATAGCGCGGAATCATAAAAAGGTTCAAAAAAATGAACACCAGCGGCAAAACCCAGAACACATACCATGTTTGCGCAAAATTATCATCCTCGACCATCACACGAACTGCATGGGTTGACGGATAGAACGCTGTCAGCACCAAAATCCAGCAAACAACATTATAAAATACACAGGCTGCAAGGCAGAACCACGGTTCGTCCTGTGGCAGCTGCATATGCAGAGCAATCATAACACTGATAGCTCGAGACAAGCTGTTGATGCATGCAAATACTGCGCAAACAGTCAGTGCAATTGTTCCGGATTTCCAGAGGGAGATTTTGAGCGTTCCGGTATATAGCCCAATTGCAAGCAATGTGATCCCTGCCAGGGCAGACGCAGTAGACGCATGAAGCTGATAGCAGACGATCCCACCACCGATACATAATCCTGCCATCAGTGGGAGAATCCGGGCGGCAAGCTTTCCGGGGGACTGCTTCAGATAAGATTTTACAGGGAAATATGCAAGTAAAAGACCGGGGAGTACGACGGACAACTCCAGGATCGGACGCAGAATATCTTTCATCTCATACACCCCCTTGCAGAAGAAATTCCATAAATGCCTGCCTGGCAGGCTTCAAAAGTTCCTGGTTGACATATACGCGGCTGCCGTCGGTCATGCAGAAAGCGGCGGCCTGAAAATCAGCGGCATGTTCTAAATTGACAATCACACCGCGGCTGCATACAAAAAAGCGTGGATCTTTTTTAAGCGGCTCGGTAAATGCCTTAAAGCTTTGCCGCGTGGCAAGCGTTTTTCCGGCAGTTGTGTGAATGTTGATCATATGAGCAAAATGCTCGGCAAAGATAATGTCCCTATAGCGAAGGCGAATGTCGCTGCCACTGACTTTCACCGTCAGAATCGGCTCCGGACGCGGAAGTTTAGTGAGCATTTCAGCAAGCAGAGCGGCAAGTTCTCCCTCGGAAAAGGGCTTCACGAGGTAGTGAAATGCCCGCACCTGAAAGCCCTCCAGTGCATGATCGGTAGATGTTGTGGTGAAGATCAGAAAGCAGTCTGCATCCATCTTCCGAAGTTCCTTTGCGGCATCCATACCGCTTAATCCTTTCATGTAAATGTCCAGAAATGCCACAGTAAAGTGCCGTTCTTTTTCTGCTGCGAGAAAGCTCTCGCTGCTGTCAAATTCTAAGATCTCCGTCTCTACACCGTACAAGCTCAGCTGTCGCTCAAGCCGCATTTTCAACAGCGCACGTTCGGTCTCGATATCATCCACTATTGCTATCCTCATATCGGACTGACTCCTTTGTAAAAAATTCCAGTAACTATTCCAACTAAATTATATCATACCTGTCCAACACCGGCACAGTGAAAAGCTCAGATTTCGTGACGGAATTGAGGGTTTCGTGCCAAACGGCTTGAAAAGCGTTTGCATATCCGTATACTGACAAGCAGAAAGCATCAATGACGGCAGAAAGGAGGGAGTGCCGTGTACCACATTGCCGTGCTGACAAATAGTGAAACACAGGAAGCCTTTTATATAGAGCAGCTTTCACGGTTCTGCTTTGAACGCGGTCTGTTTCCCAAAATGGACTGTTACCATGGGCAGGAGTTGTTCTTTGATGTGGCGCGTGTAAATGCGCCAACCTGCACTGTGATCGCACTTCCGGGAGTAGAAGGGTTGAATGCGGTGGAGCATCTGAGAACGCTTTTTCCCGAAACACGCATCATCTGGTGCAGCGATCTGGATTTTTCCCTGCATGCATTTCGGCTGCGTGTAGACTATTTTCTGTTAGAGCCAATAACAGAAGAAGCGTTTCAGCAAGGACTTTCTACATGGTTAGATGGGAAAAAAACGTCTGCCTTGTCCCGAGTGGATCACAACAAACATAACAATGAGGAGGATTATTGATGAAAAAGAAAAAAAAGAATTATTCTGTATTTAGTTTCCTTCTGGCGGGAGCACTGTGCCTATCTATGACGGCCTGCAGCAAAACGCCCACACCGGCAGAGGACGAAACAACACCTTCTGCACCGTTATCCGGTGCACTGCCCGTGAAGGCTTTACAACCCAAACACGTGGATGAAAACCCTTATATGGCAAAAAGTGATGCAAACATCCATCACGACGGCTACAACACCGACTCAACGGATGAAATTCTGCCGCTCGGCATCTATCCGGAAATCAATGTTTCCTTTGAGACAACGAACCCGAACGCCTCACCCGCGATTTACTTTGACAACTACGGTCACGCGGTCGTGCCACTGCTCGGCGGCATCGCCATCCGTGATCTGAATGCAACAGAGACGAAGACGCTCGGCTATTTTTCACCGATGCAACATGATGGCGGCGGTTACGTCATCCAGAGTTCCTACACATTCCTTGACTCTAAAAACCGTGTCGTCTGCCCGACGAGCAACAACCATGTACTGATACTGCGTACGACGGAGGAAGACGGCAGCGTCATTCCGGAATTTGAAAAGGTTCTGGATATCGATATCAAGGCGGCTGCTGAGACCGCGCTCGGCAAAGAACTGACACAGAATCTTCTGTCCGTGGTCTTTGACTACGACGGAAACCTTTGGTTCGCCACCGGCGGCTTCCGGATCTATCCCGAACGGCAGCAGCAGGGCGTTCTCGGCTACATTGCCCACACAGCGATAGAATCGATTCTGAATGGCGAACAAACTGATCTTTCAAAGGCTGTCTTCGTTTACGAGCTGACCCCTGGCGAGGGCGCAGAAAACGGTATAGCTGCCTCCAAAGACGGTGCGGTCATTCTGACGAACCAGAACTGCTACCTGTTGCGTGCAGAAGAAGGTGTGAACGTTGTGTGGTGCACACCATATGAGAGTGTCGGCGCGAAGGTCAGCCATGATGGAGATAAGACAACCGGAGGCGGTCTTGCCTGGGGTGGCGGCTGCTCGCCCACACTGACACCAAACCTTGTACTGTTCACCGACAACGCAGATCCTGTTAAGCTTCTCGCGCTCGACATGAAGACCGGAGAGGTCGTAGCCAGCATGCCTGTTTTGGATGATCTGCCCGATGGGTATCAGGTGGCGGTTGAGAACTCTGCCATCGTTTATGACGACGGCGAAGGTACCGTCAGCACGATCGTCTGCAACTGGTTCGGTGCTGGTAACGCAGGTCTTGCCGACCCCGACAATGACTCTTCGATTCAGAGCTACGCCAACATTTATGACCAGAACTGGCTGATGAAGGGTAATGTTATGATCGCCCCGGGCGTTGAGCGGGTGGACACCTTAAAAACCTCGGATGGCTATGAAATGAAGAGCATCTGGAGCCGGAACGATCTGCGCGACACGGCGATCATGAAGCTCTCCACTGCAACAGGCTACATCTACGGTTATGTACAGGATTTGGATACCGGCATGTGGCAGTACATTATTTTGGACTTTGCAACAGGCGAAACCGTCTTCACGATGGATGTGTCCAACAAATACGGCTACAATAATATGGCTATCGGCATGTACACCGGCAGCAACGGAAATACGCTCTACTGCCCGACAGGCTATCTGGAACTGCTGCGTTTGCAGGATCGCTTTGTGTACCTGCCCGAGCTTCCGTACCGTGAGGTTGATCTTGATCAGGTGGCAAGAAATGTTCTTTCGCAGGATCAGTTTGAGCAGGATGGCGGTGAAGGTACGGTTGCAAGCTGGCACAACACCGCGACCATCTGCAACGTGCATCCCAACACCATGGTAGCCTTCCGTATGAACAACCTGTCCGGCAACGCCTCCGATCTGACGCTCTACGCCTATGGTGCAGACGGCAAGCTGGAAAAGGTTGACTCTGAACTGTGGTCACTCACAGACGAGACCGGAGCGAATGTGACGGAGCTGACAGACGGTGTGCTCTATGAACTGCGCGTGACCGTCTCCGACGGCGGTGATTTCGACCTGAGCGAAACAGAAAAAGAAATCAAGCTATCCGTTGTACTTGGGAAATAAATCAAGTGACCGGAGTTTGATCTGTCGTGAACTCAGATCGTAGATGCGATGATCTGCATCCTGCCCTGTAACTCTACCTTACCGTAGCCATCGGGCAGGATCAGATGATCGCCCTTTTTTAAAGGAGTACCATTCAGGGTGCCTTCGCCCTCTACCACGCTCATAAGGACGAAAGGCTTATCCTGCCAGGTCTCCACACGGTGTTCCACATCAATGCGGTATACGGTGTAGTAAGGGCACTGAATCAGCTGCTGAATGGCATCGTCCTTCTTCTCGGTATGCACCACACTGTTCTCTGCGGATTTGGCAGGGACGGTAATGACATCAATACTCTGTGCGATGTGCAGCTGTCTGGGCTTACCACCACTCAGTCTGTCATAATCATACACCCGGTAGGTAATATCGCTGCTCTGCTGGGTCTCAAGAAGCAGTGTACCGCCCTTAATGGCATGTACGGTACCGGGATCAATCTGGATGAAATCACCGGGCTTAATAGGGATCTCACGGATGAACTCTTTCCACTTTCCTTCCTGGATCATCTGCTCCAGTTCTTCCCTGGTCTTCGCGTTGTGTCCAACCACCAACGTAGCATTTTCCTTACAGTCTAAGATGAACCAGCACTCGGTCTTGCCCAGGGATCCGTTCTCGTGTACCTTCGCATAAGCGTCGTCCGGATGCACCTGGATGCTTAAGTCGTCCTTCGCATCAATGATCTTGATCAGCAGCGGGAAACGATCCGTTCCCGTGTCTCCGAACAACTCGGGGTGCTTCTCCCACAGCTCGGACAGCTTCATTCCCTTATAAGCGCCGCTTGCCACGGTGCCGTCTCCGTTGGGATGGGCGCTGATACCCCAGCACTCACCGATGTCGTCACCCTCGATGGAATAACCAAACTCCCTGTTCAGTCGGGTGCCGCCCCAGATATTGTGGGTACACACCGGATTTAAAAATATAATATCTTTATTCATGTTTCCTGTTCCTGCTTTCTTTGAATCTGTCCGTGATGCATTTTTATTTATACTAATAACTCACCGTTCCCCGGCTGTCAATCATTTCGCTTCCTGTTTTAAGAACTCTTCATTTCTGCGGATGAGTTCACATCTCTGTGCCACACAGACCGAAACCGCTTCCTCCGCCGCTTCCGGGCTCTAACATCTCTTCATAACCTCCATGCACATCCTTCCGTTATGGTAGGGACATTTCCAGGGCTCAACAATGGGTCGGTCAGGATATGGATTGCCTTCCGGATCCACTTCCCAGAACCATTCGGAACCGGGTCTCTTGTCGATCACATGATCTCTGATAAATGCCCATTCCTTCTCAGCCGCATCCAGATATTCTGTCTTCTCCGGCTCTTTTTCGTAGCCGTTTAAGAAGCCGATCACGGTCTCTGCCTGTACCCACCAGATTCTGTGTACATTCACGACACCTCTGTCACATTCGTTTGCCAGAGAGTGTCCGTCAAATGCGACCTTATAGATCTGCGCGGTCAGGTCTTTGGTGATGGCATACATCTTCTGGGTCAGTTCCGGATCATCCAGCACCTTACAGCCTCTGTCGATCAGCCATGCGGTCTCGATATCATGACCATAGGAATGCAGATCCAGAATACTGTTATAATGCTTGTCAAAAAACACTTCCTGTCTGTGGAGCTTCGGATTATAAACCTTCTCAGCGAAGACATTCATGATCCACAAAAGGCGCCTGCGCACCTTTTCATCGCCGGATACCCGATACAATTCTGTATAAGCTTCAAAGACATGGAGCAGGGTGTTCATGGTCTTGTCTGCCAGGACACCGTTCTCGGATAATTTTTCATTGGATTCCGGCTTGAAATCTCTGGTAAATGCTTCCAGATATCCTACCTCGTCCATACAGGTCGTCTCGATCAGGGTAAACAGCTTTTTTGCCAGTTCCAAGGCTTCTGCGTCACCGCTTGCCTCATAATAGGAGGACAATGCATAAATGCAGAATGCCTGATTGTACGTATGCTTTGTAGTATCCTTCGGTGTTCCGTCGTAATTTAAGGACCAATAGATTCCACCGTATTCTTTGTCCAGACAATAGTCTTTCAGGAAAGCGTATCCGTGCTTTGCCTCATCAAGCAGACTTTCGTCTTTTAACAGTGTATATGCATTGGAGAAGAACCAGGTGATCCTGCTGTTCAGGATACAGCCCTTTTCCGCCTTTTTATCCAGCTTCAGATCATAATCCAGATAGCCATAATAGCCACCGAATTCGTCATCTCTCATGCCTTTCCAGAAGGGAATGATCCCTTCTGTCAGGTGGTTTTTAACTTCTTCTCTCATTTTCATATTACATTGCTTCCTTTCGTAAATGTGTATACGAAAATACATTCACATACAAAAAGTTCTTTATATCTTTGCAACACTTTCTTTTAAGACCATATGACCTTCCACAATATGAATACCCGGTTTATAGTTTTCATTACTTATTTTACTGATCATATTATGAATGGCTCTTCCCGCCATCTCCTCCAAATCTACCTCATAAGTTGTTATCTGGATATCACTTAATCCCGGATACAGGTAGTTATCAAAGCCGACCACAGAGATGTCCTCCGGTACACGATATCCGTTGTCTCTCAGTTTCTTGATCAGAAAGCTCGCCGTCAGATCGCAGTTGCATACGAACGCCGTAGGCATATCCTTGGGAAGCTGTAACATATTCACCGTATCGATCTTGCCTGTCTCAATGTGACGGTCATCCATCACCCATTCCTTCTTCTGTTCCAATCCCAGCTCTAAAAGGGCCTTTTGATAACCGAAATACCGGTCCGTAATACTCTCGGTAGCAAGCAGGGTTCCTACGTAAGCAATCTTACGGTGCCCCATCCGATACAGATAATAGGTCAGTTCATAGGTTCCGTAGTAGCTGTTGGAAATCACGGAATCACTGGCTTCTCTGCCGTTATAATAATCCAGATAGATCACAGGGATCCCGGCTTCTGTATTCAGATGCTGCAGGTAAGCATCCATCATTTTACCAATGACGATAATGCCATCCACCTTACGTTCCTGTACCAGCTTCGGCAATCTGCCATTCTCTTCCTCTGCCATTCCGATGACCTCCAGCATGGTAAAGCATTCCTTTGCTGTGGTTCTGGTAGCTACCGACTGATACATCTGCCAGTAAAAGGACTCATATTTATCCAAAAATCTCTCAGAGATCAGAATGCCGATATTGTAGCTCTTCCGGTTCTGACTTTTTCTTGCCGCTGACGGCTGCTGATAACCCAGTTCTTCCGCAATGCTACGGATTTTTTCCCTTACTTCCTCACTGACGCCTTTTTGTCCGGACAGTGCTTTTGACACTGTTACCGTGCTGACTCCTACCCGTTCTGCGATGTCTGATAATTTTACCG
>OQVN01000746.1_pt1 | contig 12000 bp, 11 predicted proteins | sample 1691621 | NCBI WGS metagenome assembly OQVN01 (sample SAMN03418278, study PRJEB22391) | human gut metagenome | biome: human-gut; feature: organic feature; material: feces | host: Homo sapiens | place: Tanzania | collected 2013-01 | reverse complement strand
AGCCGCAGTATCTTCCGATGGACGAAAATCATCCTCAAAAACCAATGAATTACTATGGATTCACAAAACTTAAAATCGAAGAATTCATGGACTGGTACGACCAGCTTAAAGGAATGAAATTTGCCGCGTTAAGATATTTCAATGCGGCCGGATACGATCCAGAAGGCGTTGTATGCGGACTTGAACAGAATCCTGAAAATCTTCTTCCGCGAGTAATGGAAGCCGCCCTTGGAAAACGTTCACTTAAAATCTTCGGAACAGACTACGACACACGCGACGGAACTTGCATCCGAGACTACGTTCATGTAACAGACCTTGCACGTGCGCACGTTATGGCTTTGGACTACATCGCAAAAAACAACAAAAGCCTGAAGCTTAACCTTGGAACAGAAAAAGGAACAACCGTAAAAGAAATCATAGAAGCGGCTCGCAAAATCACAGGAAAACCAATTCCTGCCGAAGAAGCACCACGCCGCCCAGGCGATCCGGCAAACCTTTACGCAACCAGCAAAAAAGCAAAAGAACTCTTAGGCTGGGAACCAAAATACAGCGACGTAGACACACTTGTAGAAACAACCTGGAAAGCATATTTAAAAGCTGAAAAAAATAAATAGGAAGATTTTTTTTAGAAGTTCATTTTTCATAGATTCTAAATTTATTTCGGAATCTATGAAAAAATTTGTATTTTCTTTTATATGACGCATTTGCAAGAGAATTTTATATCAAATCTTCGCTTTTACCGTGCCAACAGGGGCTTTTCGCAGGTTGAATTTTCGGAAAAAATAGGAATAAGTCCTAACTATCTTAATGCTGTAGAAAATGGTAAAAATTTTCCTTCGCTTGAAGTTCTTCAAAAAATCATAGATGTCTTAAATATTCTGCCTTATCAGCTTTTTTTAGAGATTCCAACAGAAAACAATGAAAATGCAAAGCCAACACAAACACTTATGGAACTGAAACAAAAAATCTGCTCAATAATTGACGATGCGATAAATGGATAATTTATTCTGCAAAGGCACAAAAAATCCCCCGAAAAAAAATTCAGGGGATTAAAAAACAGGTTTTAGATTGCCCAAATGCCAAGTTTTTTCTGAAGAAATAAATTCGACATTTGGGCTAATTACAAGTGAAATATGTAGCTCCTTGAGAACTAAAGATACTTACACTTCTTATTTTTTTTGAAAACGGATTAAATCTGTTTCCTTTTTTATCTGCAAAAGTAGCTAATCCCACCGTGTATATGCCTGCCGGTAATTTCAAGTTTATAGAATGCAATATTTAGCACGTCTCCTGTTTTTTTCAATTCAGAAGCAAAAATTGGTCATTCAGCAAAAAATCTTCAAGGCAGATAATATAAATACCATTTTCATTGTAGTGTGGCACGATTTTTTCTTTTTGAATGATAACTTTTTTAAAACTGTCTGATATACGAAGAAGGGAATTTTCTTCTTGATTTAATTTTTCGCTATTAGAAACATTCAAAGCCGACTGAACATAAACTCTATAGTTTCCTTGATTTGCAACAAAATCACATTCAAGCTGCGTTTTTAATGAGTTGCCATTCTTATCTTTTGAATTATACTCAACAACTCCCACATCAACATTATAGCCACGAATTCTAAGTTCATTGTAAATCAGGTTTTCCATAAGATGAGTTTCTTCTAATTGCCTGAAATTCAACTTGGCATTGCGTAAACCTGTATCAGTAAAATAGTATTTTTTGTTCGCCCCGATATATTTTCGACCTTTTATATCAAAACGTTGTACAGTCTGAATCAAAAAGGCATCTTCAAGATATTCCAAATAAGAAGTTATGGTTTTATTTGTGATTGTTGATTTTTTGATTGTCTTAAATGTATTTTCTATTTTTACAGGATTTGTCAATGAGCCAATGGAAGAAGCTACAACATTCAATAAATCTTCAAATTCTGCCTTATTTCTGATTTTGTAACGGTCAATAACATCTGTAAGATAAACTTTTGAAATCAGATTAAAAAGATACTCAGATTTTTCTTTATGACTTGCCATTGTAGCAACAAGAGGTAAACCGCCATAAGTATAATAATCGCTCCAGGCAGAATTGAAATCATCATTTCTTGTAGAAAAAAATTCCTTAAAAGAAAGCGGATAAACCCTAATTTCATCCCCTCTGCCGCGGAACTCTGTAATCACATCTTTTACAAGAAATCTTGAATTGCTGCCAGTTACATAAACATCAATATTTGGTATATGCAGCAGGGAATTTAAGACTTCCTCAAAACCATCAACTAACTGAATTTCATCCAGCATGCAATAATATATCTGGGCATCTATGATTTTTGATTTTATATATTTGTAAAGAGATAGTTTGTCGCGATATTCATAGTAGTCCAAATCATCAAGCGGAATTTTTATTATATGATTTTCATCAACGCCTTGTTTTTTTAGTTCTTCATAAAACAACCTGAACAAAAGATAGGACTTTCCAGAACGCCGCAAGCCTGTAACAATTTTTATCATGCCATTTTGTTTTTTTGAAACAAGCTGCTGAAGATAATAGTCTCTTTTAATTTTCATACAAAACTTCCTATTACTTAATTTTTAGTATATACGAAAAATTAAGTAATAGGAAGTCAATACAAACACTTATGGAACTGAAACAAAAAATCTGCTCAATAATTGATAATGCGATAAATGGATAATTTTTTCCGCAAGGACATAAAAAAATCCCCCGAAAAAATTCCAGGGGACTAAAAAATAAGATTCTAAATTACAGAACAAAATCCAGTTTTTTACGCCAGCTTCATTTTTCCAATCAATGTAAGAACGTGATCCGGACAAGCTTTTACACATTCGCCACAGCTTACGCACTGATTGTAGTCAATCTGCGGAATTCCTGTGGCAATATTTATGCAGCCAACAGGGCATTTTCTTACGCACATTCCGCATTTGAAGCAGCCCACTGAACAGTCTTTTTTAATCTGCGGTTTGTTGTCGCTATGGTTCGAGCAACGTGCAATTGCTCCAGCCGTATCTTTTGCAATAAGAGTGAACAAGTGCTTCGGGCAAGTTTTTGCGCATTTTCCGCAGCCAACGCATTTTTCCACATCAACTTTTGGCAATCCATCAGCACCCATTGTAATCGCGCCAAACGGACAAGCTTCCGCACAGTCGCCAAAACCGATACAGCCGAACGCGCATTTCTTTGTTCCATTCATTGTAAGCTGAGCGGCGGCACAAGTCTTTACGCCTTCATACTCGCCTTTTTCTTGCGCGCGTTCGTTTGTTCCGGCACAAGCCAGAAAAGCTATTTTTGGTTCAGAGCTGCCTGCAGAAACTCCCATGACCTCGGCAACTTTTGCAGCAACAGAAGCGCCACCGGCAACACAGCCAGTAACTTCAGCCTCCCCTTTTACAACCGCCTCAGCAAACGCATCGCAACCTGCATAGCCACAGCCGCCACAATTCGCTCCGCTCAAAGCCTCGCGGACTTCCTGAACTTTAGGGTCAACCTGAACCGCAAAGATTTTCTTGAAAAGCCCAAGCAAAATGCCAAGCGCAAATCCAATCGCAAGGGCAACAATCACTGTGTATATAATCAGATTCATATAATCCCCTATTTTATCAAACCTTTAAAGCCCATGAATGCCAGCGAAAGAAGTCCAGCCGCAACATACAAAACCGGCGTTCCTTTAAAACTCTGCGGAATATTCGCAATCTTAAGTCGGGAACGAACTCCGGACATAATAACCATGCTCAAAAGGAACCCAGCGGCAGTTCCCAAAGCGTAAACCAGGCTCTGAACATATCCATAGTCTTTTCCGATGCAGTTGATTGTTACACCAAGAACAGCACAGTTTGTCGTTATAAGCGCAAGGTAAACACCCATTGATTTATACAATGAAGGAACAGATTTCTTAAGGAAGAATTCCACAAGCTGAACCAGCGACGCAATCACAAGAATAAAGAACAAAGTCTGAAGAAACTGGAGTCCAAGCGGAACCATAACCAATTTGTAAATCGGCCATGTTACCGCAGTAGCAAGAACGATTACAAAAGAAGTCGCAATTCCCATTCCTGTAGCTTTATCAGTTTCACTGGTCATACCGATAAAAGGACAAATTGCAAGATATTGAATAAAAACAACGTTATCAACAATTGCAGATTTCAAGAAAAGTTTAATCAAATCAAGCATTATTTTCCTCCAGTTTTTTCTGACTCAGCAGGTTTTACGCCGCACGCAGAAGAACAGCATGAACAGTCTGTACAATCCTCAGCTTTTGCTTCCTCAAGCTTTTTGCCGTTTTTCTTTGCTGAAACATATTTTCCAAACTGAACAAGCGCACCCAAAAATCCAAAAACCAAAAATCCGCCCGGCGCGCTGTTAAAAACGCCAATCCGGTACGCTTCTGGAATCACAGTAACCATCAGCGGAGTTCCCGCCATCAAAGTTCCGCCCCCAAGCAGTTCCCGGAAGAAAGCAATCAGAACAAGAACAATTGTGTAGCCAAGCCCCATTCCAAGCGCATCCAAGATTGAATTTCCAACATTATTTTTTGAAGCGAACGCCTCAACACGCCCCATGATAATGCAGTTTACTACAATCAATGGAAGAAAAACGCCAAGAGCTTCATAAAGTGACTCAACATAAGCATTCAGCACAAGCTGAACAATCGTTGTAAAAGCCGCAATAATAATAATAAAAACCGGCAGACGAATCGCAGAAGGAATAAATTTCCTGAAAATACTGATTACAATCTCGCTCATAACAAGAACGAAAAGCATTCCCATTCCCATACCAAGACCATTAAAAATGCTTGTTGTAACACCCAAAGAAGAGCACAAGCCAATATTCAACACAAGAAGCGGATTTTCCTTTAAAAATCCGTTTGTAAAAATCTGAAGGTGCTTATTCATCCTTACCTCCAATATATGAAAGCAAAGTTTCTGTTCCGGCTTTTAATAAATTTGCAACACCATTGCTTGTAATTGTAGCGCCAGAAATTGCGTCAAAATTTTTGCCTTTCTCAAAACCGTCCTTTGCGTTTTTTCCTTCAAACTGACCATAAAAAGTCTTTCCGTTTGGCAATTTAAAAGTTGAATCGCTTGCTTTCAGCCCAAATCCTGGAGAATCAGTATTTTTCAGGAACTGAACACCAGTAATCGTGCCATCCGCAGCCATTCCAACAATAAGAGTCGCAGAATCGTAAGTCGGCCCGGAAACCTGCGCCGCTCCACCTGCAATTTTTCCGTCCTTTTCAGCAAGAATCAGGTTTTCAATTTTGATTGAACCGACATTTTTTGGCTCGTAGTCATTTTTCTGAGAAAAAGAATAACCTTCACCCGGAAAAAACGATTCCATCGCCTTGTTGACCTTTGCCATCTGGTTCTGCTCAATTTTTGGAGCTGTAAAATTATTTACAACCGCAAGAACCGTACATGAGACAACCGCATAAATCGCAAGCGTAACACCAAGCCTTATCATGCTGAAAATTGAATCATCATTTTTTGCGCTATTCATTCTTGCCTCCGTCTGCTGTTGTCTCTGAATCAGCAGAAACCTCGATTTTTCGTTCTTTCGCAGAATTCAAGTCAAATTCCATGTTGATTTTTGCAGTTTCCGGGCGGCGATGACCTTTTTTTCCGTAACCGTACATTCTTCCTGTAACATTGTTAAGGAACGGAACAACCGCATTCATTATCAAAATGCTGAACATAACGCCTTCCGGATAGCCACCGAATTTTCTTATCAAAAATGTTATAAGTCCTGCTCCAGCGCCAAAAATCAGTCTTCCAGGCTTTGTGACAGGTGCCGTGGCATAGTCAGTAACCATAAACGTAGCGCCAAAAATCAGACCGCCGGTAAGGAGCGCAATTCCAACATCAGAAAGTGCTGAAGAAATTCCTGCCGAAATTCCAGCAAAGAAAGTGCAGACAACAACTGTTCCAACCATCGCAAGCGGCGCACGCCAGTCAATGATTTTTGTAACCAAAAGGAAAACAAAAGAAACCAGAATCAAAAGAATTGAAGTTTCACCGATACAACCTGCGCGGTTTCCTATGAAAAACTGCAAAAAGTCAAAATTCTCAAGAGTTCCAGCCTTAATCTGGCTCAAAACAGTCGCAGAAGTAATTCCATCCCATTTTGTAGCCTGAGACATCGCATCAATCTGCTCCGGAGAAAGGCCTTTTTCCGCAAGCTCCTTAAAAATACGCGGAACAAGATTTGGATCAAACCAGGTTGCCCCGATTGCAGCCGGAAAACTTATAAACAGGAACGCGCGTCCTGTCAGAGCCGGGTTAAAAACATTGCTTCCGATTCCGCCAAAAAGACCTTTTGCAATAACCATCGCAACAAAATCGCCAACAAGAACCATCCAGAATGGAACTGTAGAAGGCAAAACCAGCGCAAGCATAACACCACTTACCGCCGCTGAAAGATTTGCCACAACGATTTTCTGTCCAGTGATTTTCTGGAAAAGTGCCTCAAAAAACACACATCCAAGAACGCTAAAAAGCACAACTGCCAAAGCCCTAAAGCCAAAAAACACAGTTCCGGCAACAACTTCCGGCAGAAGAGCAACCAGAACGCAAGCCATAATTTTCTGGGTGGAATTTCCAAGCGAAAAATGCGGACTTGAAGAAATATGGAATTTTATATCTGTCATTTTTTTACCGTTCCTTCAGTTTTATTTTTTTCCTGCGCCATCTTCATGCGCACAATTCCTTTACCAAGCCTGATTCTTTGAACAATCTTTATGTGGCTCGGGCATACAAACGCGCAGCATCCACATTCAATGCAGTCCATAAGACCAAAACGCTTTGCCTTGTCTACATTTCCTTCCTTCAAAGAACGAAGAATCATCACAGGAGCCAGACGCATCGCACAAGTGCTTGCGCATCTTCCGCAACTAATGCACTGGTCTTCCTCCGCAAGGCAAGTTTCTTCTTTCGTAAGGAATGTAACGCCGCTAGTTCCTTTAGCAACCGGGAATCCAGTCGAACTCATCGCAAAACCCATCATAGGTCCGCCGGAAATACACTTTACAGCCGCACCTTCCTTTAAATTAAAAGTCTCAGGCATCAAATCGCTTATTAAAGTTCCAATCGGAACACGCACATTGCAAGGCTTTTCAACCGCGCCGCCAGAAATCGTAAGGCTTCGCTCAATCAGCGGCATTCCAAGGCGGAACGCATCACTTATCGCGCATACAGTTCCAACATTGCATATAATGCAGCCTGCATCCGCCGGAAGTTTTGCGCTAGGAATCTCAATTCCAAGACAAGATTCAACAATGAATTTTTCAGAACCCTGAGGATATTTTGTCTTCACAAGACAAACTGAAATATCATCACCGTAGCCCTTCTTTTCAATCTCCGCCTCAAGAAGCGGTTTTATGTAAGATTTATTGTCTTCCAGCGCAATAATTCCAGCCGCACCAACAAGATTCAGGACAATCGCAAGACCATCAATAACTTTTTCCGGAGTCTCCTGCATTGTCCGCTCATCACAAGTCAAATACGGTTCACATTCCGCGGCGTTCACAAGCACGTACTCAATATCCTTGTCCGCAGGGGGATTAAGCTTAACATGAGCCGGAAAAGATGCACCGCCCATTCCGACAATCCCCGCATCCTTGATTCTCGCCAAAGCCACATCGTGCCCGCAAGTGAACGGATCGAGCGGCTCCATAAAATCAGTTTCGCCAGACTCATTTGCCTGAATAACAATGCAAGGCGCCATTCCGTTGCCAGTAACAATATTATTCGCAATTTTCTTTACAGTTCCTGCCACAGAAGCGTGAACCGGACAATTCATAAATTTTTCACCAGTTGCAATAACCTGACCTTTTTTTACAACATCGCCAACTTTTACAACAGGACTATTCGGAGCACCGCCCATAGTAACAGGAATTGTCACCGTTTTAGACGCCGGAAAAGCCGGAGTAATCGGACATTTGTTGCTCAATTCCTTCATTTCCTTTGGGTGAATGCCACCTTTAAAAGTATGCAGTTTCTTCATAGCTTAAATTATACAATAAGCAAAAAAACGTGTCTATTTTTTTACACCACAAAGAATTGAATTAGCACAGGCTAACTTTTGTATTTCAGGGCGAAATTCCTTCATCACAGACTGAATCAGAATGTCGGGTTTTATTTTTTGTGAAAGAAATTGAATCAGCTACCAGAAAAAGCGCGACAATTCGCCATGCGGAGTGCAACATGGTATCGGACTGCGCGATTTTTTCAAAATCGCTTGCCATCACTCCGAATGGCTCGGTTGTCGCTTTCTTTTTCTTCCCGCTTATTCAATTTATTGGTTCAGCATTAAAACCCGACATTCCGACTCAGTCAAAACTTCACAAAACACAAATCACTCCTGAAAACCGCACTTCCGCGGCCCGCTCACGCTCGGTCTTGGCGCACGCGCCAATCCTTTTGCCTCCGGCAAAACCGCTCCACCACGGCGCAGGCGGATCCAGATTTTCCCCTTTAAAAATTCCATGCAAATTCATTATACTAAAGCTATGAACGAACAAATCAAATCAGAATTATTTTCATATATAAAAGAAAGCAAAAATCAGATGGTTCAGCTGGAATCGCTTCTGACATCGCACCCTGCACTTGCCCCGGAAAACGGTGGTCAGGGAGAAATTGAAAAGGCAAAGGCTCTTGTTGAATGGCTAAAGGCGCAAGGCGTAAAGGATTCTCAGATTGAAGAATTTGACGCCCCGGACTCGCGGGTAAAAAGTGGAATCCGCCCGAACATTGTGGTTACAATTCCCGGCGAAAAAGATGACTACAACATTTGGGTTATGGCGCATTTGGATGTTGTTCCTGTCGGAAACCTAAAGCTGTGGAACACTGATCCTTGGCGCGTCACTGAAAAAGACGGAAAAATCTACGGCCGCGGCGTAGAAGACAATCAGCAGGGACTTGTTTCCGGCGTTTTTGCGGGACTCTCATTCATAAAAAAGAATGTAAAACCTGCACACACGGTAAAACTTCTTTTTATGGCGGATGAGGAAGTCGGTTCAGCGTACGGAATGATTTGGCTTCTGCACAACACAAAAATCTTCAAAAAAAATGATATTTATCTTATTCCGGACGGCGGTGACAAAAACGGCGAGACAATTGAAATCGCTGAAAAAAATATTCTTTGGCTGAAAATCACCGTAAAAGGAAAACAGTGCCACGGTTCGCGTCCTGACCAGGGAAACAATGCATGCCTTGCCGCATGTGACCTTAGCATACGACTGAACGCAATGCAGAACACTTTTAATAGAAAAAATCCTCTTTTTTCACCGGATTATTCAACTTTCCAGCCGACAATGCGCTTCGCAAATGTTGAAGGCGTGAACATAATTCCCGGAGAGGACACTTTTTGCATGGACTGCAGAATTTTGCCTTGCTACACAATCGCAGAAGTTTTAAAGGAAACCGAAAATCAGATTGCTGAAACAGAGAAACTCTACAATGTAAAAATTTCCTATGAAATCATCCAGAAATCAGAAAGCCCGGCGACTCCAGAAAATGCGGCGGTTGTAACAAAACTGAAAGCAGCCATAAAAGCCGCGCACGGAATTGAAGCAAGAACAATCGGAATTGGAGGAGGAACTGTAGGCGCAGAACTCAGGCGCGAAGGAATGGACTGTGTTGTGTGGAGCACAATGGATGAGCTTGCCCACATGCCTAACGAATACTGTATTGTTGAAAATATTATAAAAGACGCGCTTACCCTGGCGGAACTTTTCTGCCAGAAATAAGCAAAGCTCAGGGCTTTTTTTAATTGTCTATCTGACCTTAAAGAAAAGCCCGATTACTGCAACCGTAATCAAAAGCTGCATAATCATAAACTTTAGAAGAACCTGAGTCGCGGACCAGCCTCTGTTTTTTCTCATGTGATCGTGCAGCGGAAAACGGATATTCTCAAAAATCTTTATATTGAAGAACCGAAGCAGAAAAACCTTTACAAGGCCCATTCCACCGTTCAAAAAGATAATTGTTGATGTTGCAAGGCACAAAAGCGGGTTTCCACTTATAAGAATTGCGCAACCGATAAAAAATCCCAAAGCACGGCTTCCTGCATCACCCATCAGAACATGGCTAGGATAAGCATTGTGCCACAAGTATCCTGTAAGAACGCCGGCAAGCGCAAACGCCATCACAGCCCATTTTGCTCCATCTGCAAGATGAGGAACAAGAAGATACCTTGAAATATCAATATGCCCAAGAATAAAGTAAAAAATTATTCCCATTGTAATAAGCGCAATCAGAACAAGAGTTCCGCTCAAACCGTCAACGCCATCAGTGCAGTTTGTTGTGTTTATGGAAGCCCACAAAAGAATCACGCCAATAACAACATAAACAACAGGATTAATAGCAATAAGATGAGAAACAAAAGGAAGCCAGAAATAAACTACTCCATCCGAGGACTGTCTTTTTGCAATGTAGTAAAGAAGAACAGAAGCCACAATGCTGATAATTAAATCAAGCGCACCTTTCAAATATTCGCCCCAGCTTGCAACGCTTTTATCATCCAGAAATCCGGTGAGCATTGTAATCCATGTAAGCAAAAGGATTCCGCCCTGTGCCCAGCCCATTGGAACAAAAACAAGACAAAGCAGCACAAAAGTTGTGATAAAAACTACACCAGCCCCGGTTGGTTTTCCTTTTGCGGCTTCCGCAGTAAGCGTAAATTCCCGGCCACGGTCGTGCGGAAGAATGTTGTAAAATTTCGGAAGAAATTTGTACATAAGAAAAAAACCGCTATATAGAGCAAGAATTATCAAAACTGCATAAGACTGAAGCAAACGCGCCGGCCCAAAAAAGTTTTGAAGATACGCACCAAGATAATAAAGCATAAAATCCTCAGAAATGTTTATTTAGTCTGAATGGTGAATTTTTTAGTGGATTATGAAAAAAAACGCTCTCAGCGGATTTACAATTTGCTCCAGACGGTTGTGCTCGCGCTTCGCTTGTATTGATTCGGGTTGCTTTGCAACTTCAATAAATTCAATCGCACAAAGTCTTCACAAATCGTAAATCCGCTTACGCTTTTATCCGTTTCCTAAAAATTCAACATTCAGCCTGTTAAGCTCAAACTGACAAATGCTGGATTCCGGTAAAAACCATTGAGATGTCGTGGTCGTTGCAATACTGGATAAATTCCGCATCGCATTCAACGCCGCCAGTCTGGATGATTGCCTTGATTCCTACATCCGCAAGTTTTTTCGCATATTCGTCAAAATAAATGACGGAATCGCTTATTAGAATTTCGGAATTTCGGTCTTTGCAGATTAGATTATTATTCTGGTTATTTTCAAAATATTCACCGGCATCCTGCAAAGCATAACGCACAGCCCTTTTTCGGCTTGTGTTTCCGGCAGAAATTCCAACTGTAGAAAAATCGTTCACAACCACAGCCGCATCAGATTTGCAAGTCATTGCAATCAACATTCCAAAAGCCATTGAGTCAACCTGCGCCTGGGTCGGGCGTTTTTGTGTAACAACGCTAAGTTTTGTAAACATCTTTGAGTCCGGCTCCTGAAGCATAAATCCGCCGTCAATCGCCGATATCTCGTAATAACTGCTGATAAAACGCGACGAAATCACAAGACGCATATCTTTTTTCTCTGAAAAAATCTCTTTCGCCTCTTTTGTAAAATCCGGCGCAATAATCGCACGGAAATCAATTTTAACAAGCTCGCGCGCGGCTTCCTCATCAACAACAGAACTGCATCCAAAAGTTGAACCTTTAAAAGAATCCGGCTCGCACGAATAAGTTTTTCTAAAAGATTCCAGAAGAGTTCCACCCAAAGAAGCTCCAATCGGATTTGAATTTTTTATTCCTATCGTAAAAACCGAGCTTGCCGCCGGAGTAAACTGCGTTGTGAACGGATAATTATTGCAGTCAACGCTGTCAACCGTAAAAGGACTTTTCAGTATCTTTGTAAAAATGCTGATTGCCTTCCACGCGGCAAAACAATTCTCATAAAGATTCAGGTTCATCTCCTTGCC
>OQVN01000744.1_pt1 | contig 12013 bp, 10 predicted proteins | sample 1691621 | NCBI WGS metagenome assembly OQVN01 (sample SAMN03418278, study PRJEB22391) | human gut metagenome | biome: human-gut; feature: organic feature; material: feces | host: Homo sapiens | place: Tanzania | collected 2013-01 | reverse complement strand
AGGTTGACTAAATCTAAAACAGTTTCTTATAAAACAACAATATTAAACAAAAAAACAGTATGAAGACAAAAACAAAATTTGCACTTCTCGTGCTTTATGTAATGCTTTTGCCTTTCCTGGCACAAGCCAACGTTATCCAACAAACAAGAACAGATGCCAACATTTACGGGCACGTGATTGATAAACAAAATGGAGAGCATCTCCCCTACATTTCCATATTTGTAAAAGGAACAATGATCGGCACTACGACTGACGCATCGGGGCACTATTTCTTGAAGAACTTACCAATTGGCACACTTTCGATTGAAGTAAAGTCAATAGGATACCGGACTGTCCAAAAAGAGATAGAAGTAAAAGCAAACTCCACGCATGAATTGAATTTCGAGTTGGAGCATGACGACGTGGCACTCGATGAAGTGGTCGTATCCGCCAACCGTAATGAAACCCAGCGGAAGCTCGCTCCCAATTTGGTCAATGTCATCAACTCAAAATTATTCGAGACCACGCAGTCCGTCTGCCTTGCCCAAGGGTTGAACTTCCAACCGGGAGTCAGGACGGAGGACAATTGTCAAAATTGCGGTTTCACCCAAGTGCGCATCAATGGATTGGACGGCCACTATTCGCAAATATTAATAAACTCCCGACCTGTGTTTTCGGCATTGAACGGGGTCTATGGACTTGAACAGATTCCGGTCAACATGATAGACCGCGTGGAAGTGGTGCGTGGCGGAGGTTCTGCCCTGTTCGGAGCTTCAGCCATTGGAGGAACAATCAACATCATCACCAAAGAGCCCACACGTAATTCGGCAGAAGTCGGGCACTCTTTCATGTCCATCGGAGGGAAAAACTCATTCGACAATGCGACTTCGGCAAATGTTTCATTGGTGACAGACGACAACAAAGCCGGATTCTATGCATACGGGCAAAACAGATACAGGCAAGCATTTGACCATGACGGGGATGGATATAGCGAATTGCCGGTAATCCATAACCAAACGTTCGGTGTAAACTCTTTCTTGAGATTAAGTCCTTACTCAAAACTGACAGCCCAATACCACGGCATTCAAGAGTTCAGACGCGGCGGCAATATGCTTGACCGTGTGGCACACGAAGCAAACATAGCCGAACAAGTCGAGCACAATATCCAAGGCGGAGGCGTGAGCTTCGATTATATCTCGCCAAACGAGAAAAACCGCCTCAATACTTACTTCTCATTCCAAACGACGGCACGTAAGAGCTATTACGGAGGAATTGGCGAAGGTTCGCCCGAAGACAGGGAGGCAGCCCAAAAAGCATACGGCACGACACACGATTTTACGCATGTCTTGGGAGCACAATATATCCACTCGTTCGAGAAGCTGCTGTTCATGCCGTCCGATTTGACATTGGGTGCTGAATACAATTATGACGGGCTGAAAGATATCATTGTTGGCTACGACCGCAATTTCCGTCAGAAAGTACGCATAGGAAGCGTTTTCTTCCAAAATGAATGGAAAAACAAGCGTTGGAGTTTTCTTGCCGGCGGAAGGCTTGACAAACACAACCTGGTAAGCCATGTCATATTCAGCCCCCGCTTAAACCTGCGCTTTAATCCGACAGAAGACATCAACCTGCGAATAAGTTATGCCGGAGGTTTCCGTGCCCCGCAAGCCTTTGACGAAGATTTGCACATCGGGCTTGCCGGAGGTGAACGTTTGGTCACTAAACTTGCTGATAATTTGAAAGAAGAGCGTTCAAATAGCTTAAGCCTCTCTGCAGACTTCTACCATAAGTTCGGCAATGTGCAGACGAACCTGCTCGTAGAAGGTTTTTATACCGATTTGAACGATGTGTTCGCACTCAAACAACTCGACCAGCCGGATTCACAGGGTAACATTGTACAGGAGCGTTACAATGCTTACGGAGCAAAAGTGTTGGGAGTTAACATTGAAGGCAAAACGATGTTCACGAAATGGTTTTCCCTCCAGGCTGGTGTGCCTCTCCAGCAAAGCAAATACGATGAAGCCATCGGATGGAATGATGAAGTGCCGCAACAGAAGTACCGCAAGATGATGCGCACTCCGAACACCTATGGATATTTCACAGCGACCTTCACACCTCTGAAGCGTTTCACCACTTCATTGACAGGGAATTATACAGGAAGCATGCTCATCGGGCACAATGCGGGTTCGGGTGTGGAAAAACCTGTCGCAGTAAACACTCCTGACTTTTTCGCCATGAACTTGAAGGTCGCATACGATATCCCAATCTATAAAAGCCTTACGTTGCAAGTCAATAGCGGAATACAAAATATCACCAATGCTTATCAAAAAGATTTTGACAAAGGATGGAACCGTGACTCAAATTATATTTATGGGCCATCACTCCCAAGGAGCTTTTTCATGGGAGCCAAAGTGATTTATTAATAGCCAATCAACAAACGGTTGACCTTAAAACGATGACGGGGCTGTGTCAAAGCGATTGTTTTGATGCAGCCCTTTAAGGTGCGTCACGATTAGTAAAATGCCAGATGCCGAGATGGAACTGCCTTATAATGGTGCTAAAGAAATGATTTTGGTTGATAATGTAGATGATCGGCAGTTTTTGTGTGAACTGGTTGAGAGTATGTGGGAAGAATTGCCGGAAAAGAAAAAGAAGAATATACAGTAAGAACTAAGACTTGACAAAATCGAACAAATATTCTATATTTGACAACGGAGATTTTATACCCAAAAACAGAAAATGTGAATGCACAAATGAAGCTCAAACCCTTGTGGTTTGGGCTTTTTCTAATTTTAATAGAAACTTGAGAACAAGCCTTGCAGTCAGAGGACATTACTTACCATGTTCCGCACTTCGATTGATCGAGGGGCATATTAGAAAATGCATATCTATTTACCATATTTTGGTCGATAGATATGCTTTTTTAGTGTTGGCTAAATTATTATAAAAGAGATTATTGACAAACTAGAGTGTGCATGATAGTATTTAAACATAGCTAGTGCAAACGTTTGCATTATTTTTTTGAAACGTAGTGCAAACGTTTGCATAAACAAGAACGACATTAGGAAAATAGGTGAAAATATAATGCCAGCAACAATTAAAGACATTGCAAAAAAAGTAGGAGTAAATCCATCAACAGTATCAAGAGTAATTAATGGAACAGCCAGTATTTCAGAGGAAACGAGGCAGAAAATTAAAGATGCCATGAAAGAACTGGATTATCATCCAAACAGCCTGGCAAGAAGCCTTGTAAATGGGAGTACTTTTACGATAGGGTTGGTAATCGATGCCGGTAACAGTGATGCATTCTCAAATGCTTTTTTTATCCGAAGTGTTTCGGCAATAGAAGCGGTAACGCAGCAGAGAGGGTTTAACCTGTTGATTACCAGCGATTCGGATAAAGAGGATAATAGTGCCGTCAAAAATCTGATTTTAGAGAAAAAGATAGATGGTATTATACTTCCTGTTTCTGCGGCAACAGAGGAACTGATAGATCTACTGCTGGGTAATCATTTTCCGTTTATTGTGTTAGGCGAACCGGATAATGTAAGAGATGGTATTCACTGGATTGATATGGATAATAAACAGGGGGCAGAAGATGCTGTAAATTATCTACACCGGATGGGATATGAAAAGACGATTTTACTTGTTGAAAATCGCATAACAATGTTTGAAAGAAAGAGAATCCAAGGATTTCAGACAGCGATAGGACTAAATGGGAAAGATGTGGCTGAGAATTTAATTGTTGAATGTGGGGCGGAGAGTTATCAGATCGGTGAAGCGATACAAAGGGCGCTCAACAAGTATCCAGATATTGACAGTATTATATGCACCAATAATGTGGTTGCTTACGAGACTTTGAAGTTTTTAAAAAAGAAAGATATAACTATTCCCGGATCAATTGGAATCATTACATTTGATAATTATCCATTGGCAGAATATATGGATCCGCCACTTACGGTAGTGGATATTGATACGTATAAGCTTGGAGAAGAAGCTGCCAATACGTTGTTTTCCATTATTCAGAATCCGGGACAGCACAGAAAGGAGGTATTGCTTTCAACGAGAATTATTGAGAGGGAATCTACAATGAAAGGAGAAAAACGGAAGAAGTGAAAAAAGAAGCAATACAGCATTTCAATACGGAAGAGTACATATATCCGGTAAAGAGAAATGAATTAGTATTTAAGATTCGCTGTGCAAAAAAGGATATATCGAAATGTATTTTGGTTTACTGGGACAGAACAAAACCGGAGAACCAAAAGAAACAGGAATTGAAATGCTGCTACAGAGATGGGCTGTTTGATTATTTTCAGGGGAAAATAATATTTCATCAGATTGCGCGTTATCAAAAATATTATTTTGAACTGACAGACAGTAGTGGAAATATGATGTATTATACGGCAAATGGATTGCAGCAGGTAATTCCCAAGTCTGGTTTCTTTGAATATTTGTATGTCAATGGGACAGATGTGATTACTTTCCCGGAGTGGGCAAAAGGAGTGATCTATTATCAGATATTTCCGGAGAGATTTTGTAATGGCAATCGTGGAAATGATCCGGAAGGATGTAAACCATGGGGAACTTTGCCTGACAGAGAACATCATATGGGTGGAGACCTGCAGGGAATCATTCAAAGGATTCCTTATCTGAAGGAACTGGGAATAGAGTGCATCTACCTGAATCCTATATTTGAGGCAGACTTTAATCATAAGTATGCAACCACAGATTACTTTAAGATAGATTCCCAGTTTGGAACCGAAGAGACATTCAGAGAACTTGTGGATACGTGTCACAGTTACGGAATTCGGATTATGTTGGACGGCGTATTTAACCATACGGGAGTGCATTTTAAACCATTTCAGGATGTACTGGAAAAACAGGAAAAATCCCGTTATGTAAAATGGTTTCATATCAATCATTATCCGGTGGAACCCAGTCACCATAATTATGAATGTGTGGGAGCGTATAAATGGATGCCAAAACTGGATACCTCCAATCCGGAGGTCAGGGAATTCATCTTAAAAGTAATGTTTTACTGGATCGATCATTATGGAATTGATGGATGGAGACTGGATGTTGCAGATGAAGTAGACCCTTCCGTATGGGAAGAGGCGAGAATACGGATCAAGGAAAAATATCCGGATAAGATTCTGTTGGGTGAGACCTGGGGATATGCCGGAAAGATGCTGCGAGGCAATCAGATGGACTCTGTAATGAATTATGTATTCAGGGATGCTCTCCGAGATTACATAGCAGAAAAGTTAATTTCCGTAACAGAGTTTGACAGTAGACTAAATCATATGCTGGCTTATTACAAGGACGAGACAGATAGTCTTTTGTATAATCTGATCGACAGTCATGATACAGAACGCTTCCTGTATCTGTGCCGGGAGGATAAAACACTTCTGAAACTGGCGGTAGCATTTCAAATACTATTTCCAGGTTCCCCTGCAATTTACTACGGCGATGAGGTTGGAATGACAGGAGACAATGATCCTGATTGCCGAAGGTGTATGGAATGGGGAGAAAATGCAGATAAAGCTGTGAAGAACTGGTACCAAAAAATGATACAGTTGCGGAAAGATTATAGTTGCATTCGATCCGGAAGCTTCAGAACTGTTATTGCAGACGAAACAACCGATACTTATGGATTTGTTCGTAAAGATGAGACTGGAAGCTGTTATGTGATTCTGCATAGAGGAACAAAAAACTGTAAAATAGAATGTCCGGTTTTGGAAAGAGGCGTTTTTGCAGAAGTGCTTTCAGGGGAACTGTTACGAGAGGAAGATATCGGAGAAGCGGAATTTTTAAATGAGGACATAACAGAATACAAGGGCAAAATTACGTTGCAAATGGAGCCGTATTCTGTAAAAGTCATAATGAGTTCATCGAACTCGGGCAAAAAACAATAGGAGGATGTTTACAATGATGAAGGTAAAGAAAAACAAAAAATTACTGGCAATTCTACTCACAACCGTAATGAGCCTGGCAGCCTTAACAGGATGTGGAGAATCACCAGTAGAATCTGAAACTGGCTCAGAGAGTCAGGTATCAGCAACAGCAGAGGCTCCTGCAGCTACAGAAAGTGCTTCGCAGGAAGAAGTTACCATTAATTTCTGGCATCATTATAGTGCACAGTCGGCAGAAAATGAAACTCTGATGAATGTACTGATTCCGGAATTCGAAAAAGAAAATCCGGGAATCAAGGTAAATGCAGTATCTCATGAATGGGCAGATCTGCATCAGAAGATTCTGATCAGCGCACAGTCAAACACGTTACCGGATGTAGCCAGACTGGATAGCGCATGGGTTCCCGAATTTGAGAAAATGGGAATTCTGACAGCACTGGATGAAGAGATGTCTGACTTTAACGATGTCTCCGGTGGCTTATTGGAAAGTGCTATGAGCACAGCAAAAGTGGATGGTCATTTCTATGGATTAGCACTGAACACCAACACTAAAATTCTCTTCTATAATGTGCAGGCTTTCAAGGATGCAGGTATTGAGGCTCCCAAAACCATGGATGAATTTGTTGATGCTGCTAAAAAATTAGCAGGAACCAATGCAAATGGTCAGCAGGTATGGGGATATGATGAGCCGGCACTGGCAGGTTGGAATCTCTGCCCGTTCATCTGGAGTATGGGTGGATCCATTACCAATGAAGAGGAGACAAAGGCATCCGGTTATATCAACAGCCCGGAGACAGTAAAGGCAATCGAAACGCTTGCGGAACTGTATCAGGCAGGTGCAATCACAGGATGGAATGCAGGTGACATTCCGATGACAGATGGTTTTGGAACCGGTAGATATATGATGCTTCTGGAAGGTCCATGGAAGGTTGCGGAAATGCAGGGTTCTTATCCTGATTTTGAATATGCAACCACGGAAATGCCTGCCGGAGATGCCGGATCCATATCTGTTCTGGGTGGTGAAGACATTGCTATGTTCAATAGTGCAAATAAAGATGCTGCATGGAAATTCATGAAGTTTATGACCAGTGAATTCGCTGAAGAGGAAATGGCAAAATGCGGACAGATTCCTGTCAACAAAGAAGCACTGGAAAGCGATACGGTAAAAGCAGCAGATTATGCACCGTTCCTGGAAGCTATCAAAACAGCAAAATCCCGTCCTACCGTAGCCTGCTGGTCTGAAATGGACAGCGAATTATCTGTAGCGGTTACGGATGTAATGAACGGAAAGAAAACAGCACAGGAAGCTATGGATAAGCTCGCAGAGCGTTTTGATGAACTTCTCGCAGAATAATATTAATTATAACTTGCCATATGTATAAAGTCAAATAGCAGTCTGGGGCAGTACCGGCAGGTGCTGTCCCAACTGTAAAAGAGGTATTTCTATGAAGACATCACGGAAAAGCAAAATACAGATTGGATTATTACTTTTACCTGGGTTACTTGTATTTGGGATTTTTACGATCTACCCTATTTTGAAATTATTTATTATGAGTTTCTTTGAATGGGATTTTGGCAGTATGCTGAGTCATCATTTTATTGGATTGGAAAATTACAAGGAAGTATTGGGAGATGAATACTTTCGGACTGTTTTTATAAATTCATTGGTATATACGCTTGTGACTGTGCCGGGACAGATGCTGGCTGGATTTTTAGTTGCACTTTTGCTGAATCAGATTACACGTTTTAAAGTCGGATATCGGGTACTGTATTATTTGCCGGTAATTACGTCATGGGTAGTAGCATCTCTGATTTTCAAATATGTGTTTAACACAGAGGGATTATTAAATTATTTTCTGATGAATGTTGTACATATTACTAGTGCAAATGTGCGATGGCTGGATACCAGATGGGGTGGTATGACAGTAGCAATGTTACTGGGAATATGGAAGGGAATTGGATGGAATATGGTTGTGTTCCTTGCGGCATTACAGACGGTGCCTACAGATCTCTATGAAGCTGCCGCTATCGACGGAGCCACAGCATGGGATAAAATGTGGAATGTTACGATACCGAGTATCCGGGGAACGATTTTATTTGCGTTAGTAATGCTCACCATTGGCGGATTTAATGTATTTACTTCTATTAAGATGATAACCGGTGGTGAACCCGGGCATCAGACAGATGTTATTCTGACATGGATGTATCATAAGGCATTCAGTACAGGAAAATTCGGCTATGCTGCAGCGTTGTCCTTTATTACAACCGTAGTACTTGCGATACTTGCTGTAATACAGTTTAAACTCATGCAGCAGAAAGATCAATAAGATAGGCAGGTGTGAGTATGAAAAGAAAAACATGGATACAGATATTTCTTCACATTATATTAATTGCCGGATTAATCATTGTTGTGCTTCCTATGGTATATATGATCAGCACATCGCTGAAGCCGAATGGAGCATTGTATGAATACCCCCCTCGATTTTTACCAGCATTAGATGAGGTAACTCTGGAAAATTACAAATACGTATTGGGACAGGGAAAATTCTATCGCAACTTTTTAAACAGTATGTGTGTATCCGTAGCATCCGTGCTGATTGCAGCAGCGATTGCTTCGGCTCTGGGATATGTAATTGCAAGATTTGATTTCCCAGGGAAAAATTTCCTGTTTGGATTTATCGTCTTAACAATGATCGTGCCGGGACTGACACTGATCGTTCCACAGTATGAACTGGCGGTAAAATTACGTGTAATCAACTCTCTTGCAGGACTGGTTCCTTTTTATGCAGCATGGACAATTCCTTATTCCACATTTATGATAAAGGGTTTTGTGGAAGGGATTCCCAGAGAATTGGATGAAGCAACTTATATGGATGGTGGAAGTGTTTTTACGGTTTTCGGAAGGATCATAATTCCCCTTGCAAAACCCGGAATCGCTTCGGTATCTATTTTCAATTTTTTGACTGCATGGGAGGAATTTCCTTGGGCGAATACGGTTTTGAATGATAATTTGAAACGGACAATGCCGATTGCAATCTCTGGATTTTTTGGAGAACATCAATTTACGCAGTGGGGCTATGTCTTTGCATTGTCAGTATTTAGTCTTTTACCCATACTTATCGTGTTTATCTGCTGCCAGAAATTCTTTGTGGCAGGTCTGACAAGTGGCAGTGTAAAAGGCTGATACCATATATTACCTTTCCTTTGCGGTGTTTACAGTTGCTGGTAAACACCGCATATGACGATTTATCCGAACGAATAGAAAGAGCTTATGAAAAGATTTATGAATTGAAGGTTGAAATGGAAGAATTAGATACCAGAATTGTAAATGCTCAAAAGGATAAATTATCAGCTAGTAATATTTATTTTTATTTACAAGCATTTGGACAGTTGTATGATGTAATGACAGATGCAGAAAAGAAACAGATATATTCGCATTTGTTAAAAGAAGTACAGATTTTTGAAGCACCAAAAGAGAATGGTCAGATTATTAAATCTCTCAAATTTACATTTCCGATTGATGATACAGGAAGGACAGAATTTTGTGTGGATGAAAATTTGACAGTTGAAACGGTTGTATGGCTGCAAAAGGTGGCAATTTAATGATTGAGATTTAGATATAAAAAGTTCGGAAGCCCAGTGCTTTTGAACTTTTTATATTTACATTGAATATATGAATATTTGTAATGTGTTGCAGATTACGCCGGAGCAGCTTCTTACCGGAAAGGGAATTGAAGATTTCCATGGACTTAAGGAAGAACAACAGAAGAGACTGGTGGCTTATATGGAGGCTTTGAAGCAGATGCAGCTTACATAGACATTTATCAACAGGCAGCAAAATCATTCATGATGGAACATTTTTATCTATCAAATTCATCTATAGTTTGATAAACTATATACAGAGTTTCACAGACTAAGAAGATAAGAAGAGAAGCAATAAGGACCAAAGATGAAAAAAATTTTTTACGGAGCTTTTTCAGTTTTTTTATTAGGCATTTTGGTGATTGTAATAAGGCATCCCAGCAATAACCTGATCCCTTCGAGGATGGTTTTGTTCACAGCCATCTGGATAGGATTCCTGTATGGCATCAGAATTCTGTTGCAGCTTATAGAAAAGTGGATTCAAAAAAAGGGGTGGAACCTCAATAAGATCTCCAAAAACGGGCTGATAATTTATGCAGCAGTATTTACAATTGCATTATATGTAATCAGCATATTACTTCGGAATGAGCCGGTGACAGACTATGGATCCGTATATCAGACGGCATGGAAACTGGCATCCGGAGAAGCAGTAGAAGATTGGTCGTATTTTAGCATGTGGATCAACAATCTGGGAACATTGACCATGCTGACAGCCCTCATGAAAACAGGCCTGCTGATTGGATTTACGGATCCGTATTATTTTGTACTGGCGGTCAATGTAATACAGGTAACGTCAGTCCTGATCAGTATATTTTACATTACGGGGAAAATAGGCGGCGATTCACCGGCACTCCAGTGGTTCGCAGCACTGGTATTCAGCATGTGGACGCCGGTGTGGGCCTGTACAAATTCGTTCTATTCAGACCAGCTCAGTTTTGGCGGAAGCATGATAGCAATTGCGATTCTGTTGCGTTGCAGGGATATGTCTGGATATAAAAAATACCTTCTGTATCTGCTTTCAGGATTCCTGTGGGGACTGGCCATTGTGGTAAAAGCTACGGCAGGGATTCCGCTGGTCGCATTTATCATAACAGTGATTTTAACAGCGAAAAATCAAAAAAAGATCTATTGGAAAAGCCTTCCCCTGGTATTGGTGATCGCATTGTGTATTGTAGGAATGTCGTTGATCTCAGATACCTATCCATCCAAACAGGAGGAACAGAGACTGAAATTTTCCACAGAATACTGGATAGCTCTGGGTCTTTTAAAAAACGGAACTTACGGTGAAAACCCGGAATTTATAGAAGGATGTTATCTCAGTCCCGATCAGGATGCGAGAAAAGAATACTGCCGACAGGTCATTTATGATAACAGGAAAAATTTCTACGATGTAGGACGTATGATAGAAAAAACCTCCGTGATCTTCGGGTCAGGCGAGATAGCCCCTACTTCCCATATTTATCCGAGAAGCGAAAACATTTTATGGCAATGGGTATTTTATGATGGCATATATTTTTGGAAATATTGTTGTCTGTCCACCGGCTTTTTTGATGCTGTGCTGGTGATCATGCTATGGGGATGCCTTCGAAGACTGTTTGAAAAAAAAGAAGAAAACGGGTTGGTATTTATGTCTTATCTGACGGTATTTGGGTTGTTTTTCTTTCTGATGTTCTGGGAAGCACAGAATAAACAGCTCTATAATCATATTCCCTGGATGACATTATGCGTCGTCTGGGCGATGCGGTCTATGCACTCAGATCCAGATTCCGTCCGATCAGCATAGCAGCATCTGCGGAATTTATTGTAAGCGTTGGCCACATGCTCCTGCTCGTGGGCACGGACTCTGGAGGCAGAAGCCTGGGGTGAAATGTTCTATGAGGGCAAGTTAAGATTGCCGAAAATCCGCTCTACTTCGGAAATTACCGAAGTCGTTCCCAAGATTACGATGGGATCCGGACAAGAACCCGCCAAAGTCAGTGCCTGTTGCACGGAATCCGTCCATTCTGCGGCGATTCCTTCCAAGGCCGGATTTTTCCGTTGATGCTTCGAAAAATGATAATGCGGATTCCCGGATCTGGTGAGAATGATTCGGTCCGCAATTTCCCTCATGGACCGGATCACCCCTGCGTAATCTTTATCTTCCGGAATCCCCACAATAACCGTACAATTCGAAATCCCCAGATGACGCAGAACTTCTTTTACATTTTCACAGCTGGCGGAATGGATGCACGCATCCAGCAGGATAAAAGGGTCCGAACTTAGAATCTCCATTCGCCCCGGATGATGGATCGCAGACAGCTGGCGGCGAATTTGATTGCACATTGTATCTGAAAATATATCCGGAGCATCGGATTTCCGGCAAAGATCCGCCATGACATCCATACATACAGCAAGTGCCAGTGCGCAGTTTTTCGCCTGATGCTCTCCCAATAACGGAATCTGTAAATCCGGATAAATATTATCTCCGATCACCACAT
>OQVN01000741.1_pt1 | contig 12032 bp, 12 predicted proteins | sample 1691621 | NCBI WGS metagenome assembly OQVN01 (sample SAMN03418278, study PRJEB22391) | human gut metagenome | biome: human-gut; feature: organic feature; material: feces | host: Homo sapiens | place: Tanzania | collected 2013-01 | reverse complement strand
ACTATAATCTGGCTGTTGCTTACTGCGCCATGGATTATAACGCAAGTGCACTGGACATCCTGGAGAAACTTGAAAAGACTGACAGGGTGCACTATATGCTTGCCGTCATCTACAGCCGCACAGGCAAGACAAAACTTGCTGCCGAGCATTATGAGACAGCCTGCAGCCTAAACCCTTCATATGTACACAGAGGAAATCTGGACCCGGAAATTTCAGCATTGATAAGAAAATACGGTTTAAACAATATCGACAATTAAAAATGAAAAAACAAACAATCAGTATGGTTATGGCGGCAATTGCCATAACTGCAGGAGCTGTATCCTGCAACAAGAAAGAAGCAATGCCGGCAGCGGAGAATGCAGGCGAAAAGACGGAAATGACAGTCAATGTGGACTGCGGGCAGTTCACCAAAGCCGGCATCGTCGCTGAGAATGAAAAGAAAGTGAACAATGTACAGATATTCGTATTCCGAAAGGACGGCGAACTGGACGCCTATGCCAGCAGCGAAACCTCGAGCGGCATCAAAATCAGCTGCACGACCGGTGAAAAGGACATTGTAGCCATCGTGAATGCTCCAGACCTGAAATCCTACAGCACGAAGTCCGGCCTGCTCACAGCAAAGTCATTGCTGGCCGACAACAGTCTTGAGAATTTCGTCATGACGGGCGAAAAGCTTGACTGTCATTTCCGTCTTTTCGCCTGCATTCTCCACCAGCCGATCAGTGCTGAGGAAGTGGTGACTATTGAAGTGAAACGACTCGTGGCAAGAGTTGCAGTGAACAAGATAACTCCAAATTTCACATCTCCTGCATACAGGGATATGGAGTTCAAGGTGGTCAGGATATATGCTGTCAATGTGGTAGGCGACATCTGCTACAGCGGCAGCAGCGAGCCGACATTGTGGCACAACCAGATGAAATACACCGCCGGTGAAACTGATGCGCTCATCTATGACGATATCGAGGACACTGCCATGACTCCAGCCAAGCCATATAGCGGAAGCAGGGCTTTCTACGTATATCCGAACAGGACTGAAACCGACTCACAGTCAAGCACTTTCGGGCCACGCTACACAAGGCTTGTAATAGAAACCACTCTTGGGGGAAAGACATATTATTATCCGGTTTCCATAAAAGGAATCGAAAGGAACAAGACCTACAACATCACTGACCTCACCATCACCCGTCCGGGTTCACTGAGTCCTGATGTTCCTGTAACCGCCTACGAATGCACGTTCGGTATAACTGTGGTAGAGGAATGGCAGGAAGGAGCCGATTTTGAATATGAAATATAGACTTTGACATGATTTCGCGACCATTACAGATACTGTCCTTTTTACTTCTTCTGACACCGTCATGCTCCGTAAAGGAAGTCAGGAGCGGCTGCCCATGCCTGCTGGAAGTGGATCTCAGCACTGCAGATAAAGGTAAAGGTGACATAAATATATCCACTGACGGATTCAATGAGGTATCATTGGACTCCCAGTCTGCGCAATACACTACAGAAGTGCAGAAATCCGTTCATCTGGTAACATGTATCCAAGGATTGAAAAGCAGTATCCGTAATGGTCTTTATATCGGGATAATGGAAGGAGATGAGGCGGACAGCCTCATGGTCAGTTCACAATATGTGGACTGCACTGGAGAGACAGCGTTCACCCGGGCCGTGTTCCACAAATGGTGGAGCAAACTTACCATACATTGTTCCAATCCTGGAAAAGACGAATACCCATACGAAATGGTGGTGACGGGCGAAACTGCAGGTGTGTCGCTCAAGGACAGAAGCACCCTTACGGGCAAGTTCAGATATGTCTGCAAATCAACCGCTTCTGACAGGAATGTATTCACAGCGGTACTGCCAAGGCAAGATTCACTGGAACCGAACCTGAAACTGCTCCTGATGCCAAAGGACGGAAAATCAGTCGAGAAGGAATATGACCTGTATGAGATTTTCAGAAAGAAAGGATATGACTGGAATGCAGATGATCTTGATGACATCTCCATCGGCATAAACTATTCCGGAGATCTCACATACCTCTCCATCATTGATTGGGAAAACGGTATGGAAACCTCCGTAATAATCTGATATCCAGTTCCGGGAAAGCCTGACGGCTTCACGAAAGAGATCTATTTTCTGCTGTGGAGACCGCACTCGCGATGGTCCGGGTCCTCCCACCACCAGCGTCCGGCAAGAATGTCCTCGCCAGGCTTGACAGCTCTTGTACAAGGCTGGCACCCAATGCTCGGGAAACCCTCATTGTGCAGTTTGTTGAACGGCACGCCGTTTTTGCGGACATATTCCTTGACCTGTTCTTCTGTCCACAGAATGAGAGGGTTAAGTTTGATGACATTGTCAGCAGTATCGTACTCTACCATCTGCATATTGGCTCTGGTGACAGACTGTTCCCTGCGCAATCCGCTGATCCAGACTTCGACTCCCTGCAGTGCTCTCTTGAGCGGTTCCACTTTTCTGACATTGCAGCACAAGTGACGGAACTCCACGCTGTCGTAGAACAGGTTGATGCCATGCTCCTTTACCATCTTCTGGACATTGTGCCAGTCAGGGAAAAAGACCTCGATCCTGATTCCGTACTGCATGTTGGTCCGGTCTATAAGGTCATAAGTCTCAGGGAATTGACGACCTGTATCGAGCGTGAATATTCTCGCGTCCTTGCGGATGCCGACCATCATGTCGGTTATGGTCTGGTCTTCATAGCTGAGGCTTGAGGACAATGCGGATGTCTGAGGGAACTCATTCAGAAAATATTCAAGCACTCTCTGCGGTTCCTGATTCAGGAATTCTTCATTCTTGGCGGCAGCGAAGGCAATGCGCTCTTCCACTGTCATTGACTGGATGGACATAGTTCTATGCTTCGTCAGGGACAATCATTCCGGCTCCGACGGTATCATTGGTTCCTTCCTCTACGAAGATGAGGCTGCCCATCGTGCGGTTTGACTTATAGTAATCGTAAATGAGAGGTTCTGCTGTTCTGATTCTGACACGAGCTATGTCGTTCATCACCAGCTTCTCCACATCGTAAATCTTTTCTCTGGTATTGATGTCGATCTTGTATTCGATTTCTTTTACGATTCCGAGAGTCTTTCCTGTAGCGTGGCGGATGACGTATTTCTTGCCCTGCTGCAATGCGGAGTTGCGGAACCAGCAGACATTCAGGAGAATATCCTGTTCCATCATCGGCTGTACACCGGATACTGATACGATGACGTCGCCACGGCTGATATCGATATCATCAGCAAGTGTCACATCTACGGACTCCGGAGTTACGGCAGTTTCCAACTCTTTTTCTCCCAGATAGATACCGGTTACTGTAGATGTCATCTCGGACGGATATACTTTAACTTTGTCGCCGACCTTGAGAGAACCTTCCGCCAAGCGTCCTGCATAACCTCTGAAATCCGGGAATTTGGAAGAAATCGGTCTTATGACATACTGCACCGGCAAGCGGAGCCTGTCTTCCGCTTCTGTCGGAAGCTGAACTGTCTCCAGGAAATCCAGAAGTGCCTTTCCTGTGTACCAAGGCATATTCTCAGACTTGTTCACCACATTGTCCCCGAGTTTCGCGGAGATAGGGATGAAAGTCACGTTATCCAGCTCGATGGAAGCGGACATTGACTTGTAGTCTGCCACGATCTTGTCGAATACTTCCTGTGAGAAGTCCACCAGGTCCATCTTGTTCACGCATACGACCACTTGCTTGATGGCAAGCAGGGATGCGATGTAGGTGTGACGGACGGTCTGCTCCATGATACCGTGGCGGGCATCTACGAGAATGACTGCCAAGTCAGCTGTGGATGCACCCGTGACCATGTTTCGGGTATATTGGATATGTCCCGGAGTGTCGGCAATGATGAATTTGCGTTTAGGAGTGGCGAAATATCTGTAAGCCACGTCGATAGTGATTCCCTGTTCGCGTTCAGCACGGAGACCGTCGGTGAGGAGCGCGAGGTTCACTTCTTCGTTGCCTCTGCTTCGTGATGCTTCTTCGACAGCTTCCAGCTGGTCTTCAAATATAGATTTAGAATCATACAGAAGCCTTCCGATCAATGTGCTTTTTCCATCATCCACACTGCCGGCCGTAGTGAAACGGAGCAACTGCATATTCAGATATCCTTTTGTATTCTGTGTTTCCATTTTATTCTATGTATCTGTCAATCATCGTACTATATCTGCCGATCCTTCTGACCGGCAATCTGGGCCAACCGCTCCGTGTCCTAAAAATAGCCCGCTTTCTTTCTGTCTTCCATCGCGGTTTCAGAACGTTTGTCATCAGCCCTGCCGCCGCGCTCGGTAACTCGGGATGAAGCAATCTCGTCAATGATGTCTTCGATTTTGTGTGCATGTGAAAGTGTCAGACCGGTACAGGTGATGTCACCTATGGTCCTGCATCTGACTTCCTTTTCTTCGACCACTTCTTCTGGACGTCTGAGAATCACAGCAGGCTCTGCCGCAAGCCACTGACCATCACGGAAAAACACTTTTCTGGTGTGGGTGTAATACAGGCTCGGGAGTTCGATACCTTCCTGATAGATGTACTGCCATACGTCCATCTCAGTCCAGTTGCTGATAGGGAAAACGCGGAAGTGCTCGCCCGGGTTCTTCATTCCGTTGTAGATGTCCCAGAGTTCCGGACGCTGGTTCTTGGGATTCCACTGTCCGAATTCGTCGCGGTGAGAGAAGATTCTCTCCTTGGCGCGTGCCTTCTCTTCATCACGTCTGGCTCCGCCGCAAGCTGCATCGAACTTGTATTTCGCCAATGTATCCAGCAGGGTGACTGTCTGGAGTTTGTTTCGGCTGGCATTGAAACCGGTCTCCTCCTTTACTTTACCTTCGTCAATCGAGTCCTGGACATAGCCCACGATGAGGTCAGCGCCAAGTTTCTTCACGAGGTCATCGCGATATGTGATGGTCTCCGGGAAGTTGTGACCTGTGTCGATATGGACTAGAGGGAATGGTATCTTGGCCGGATAAAATGCTTTGTATGCCAGATAAGTGAGCACGATGGAGTCTTTGCCGCCTGAGAAGAGGATGCAAGGACGCTCGAATTGCGCTGCGACTTCTCTGAGTATATAAATGGACTCAGCTTCGAGTTCTTTCAAATGCGTTAAATGTTCGCTCATTTTCTATCTATTATTTATACAATCTACAAAGATAACTAAAGCTATGCTAAATCTAAAATTCCGTCGCCCATACCATCAGAGCCCTGACTGCAGAGGGGCTGACACACTTTAACTGAACACGCCGGCGAGATATTTTTTGGTGAGTTCCTCGCGAGGCTCGTTGAACACCTGCTTGGCGTCACCGGTTTCGATGACCTCACCGAGATACAGGAACACCGCATAATCGGCGATACGCAACGCCTGACGCAAGGTATGCGTCACCATGATTATGGAATATTTCTCCTTCAGCTTCACGAAAAGGTCCTCCACAATCTTGCTGGAGACAGGGTCGAGCGCACTCGTGGCCTCATCCGCGAGGATGTAGTCCGGCTCCACTGCAAGACTTCTTGCCAGGCAAAGTCTCTGCTGCTGGCCGATCGAGAGCCTCATGGCGGAACTCTGCAGCCTGTCCTTGACCTCATCCCACAAACCGGCCTCAATAGATAATGTGGACGGGGTGAAGATTGACGGACAGATCATGATCGGAGACCAGAATATAATCGGTGCCAAGTATTCGGATCTCATCGAACTCCGCAGGCGTATCGGACTGGTTCCGCAGCGTCCGTGTCCGCTTCCGATGTCGATTTTCGACAATGTCGCCTATGGCTGCCGTGTAACCATTATGATAGAATACTTCTCCTTGAGTTTCACAAAGAGATTCTCGACAGTCTTGCTGGAAACAGGGTCCAGAGCACTGGTTGCCTCATCACAAAGGATTACTTTCGGATTCGTGGCTAATGCTCTTGCAATGGCAACTCTCTGTTTCTGTCCCCCTGAGAGCATTTCCGGATATACATCCTTTTTTTCCGCGAGTCCCACGACTTCCAGAATATCCATGGCTTCCATGTACACGGTTCCCTTATTTCTTTTTTTAACCTTTACCGGAGCATACATGACATTTTCCAACACCGTCATATGTGAAAACAGATTGAAATGTTGGAACACCATTCCTACCTCTTCGCGAAGTTTTGTATATTTTTTTCTTGTGGAGATTGGCTCCCCTTTATAGTAAATTTCTCCGCCGCTGATAGTCTCCAATGCATTCATGCAGCGAAGCATAGTGCTTTTTCCGGATCCCGACGGCCCGATGATTGCGATCACCTCTCCTTTTCTGACCTCCAGATTAATATCTTTCAGAACAGCAAGTGTGCTGTAATTTTTCGATAGATTTTTTACTGAAATGATTACATTCTTTTCCTCTTGCATAGTTCTCTCCTTCTTCCGCAAGCCGCACTATCCGACTTCCGGCTATACAGAAAAAGGCGCTTCTACTCTGTAGAAACGCCTTCGTTTTGTATACCGTATTCATTAACTTTATGTTGCAGATGCTACCATATTCTCGAAGTTTTGTCAATAGTCAATTCTAAAAACATTAAAATTGTATACATTTATTTGTTTTCTTATAGGTTTCACACTGTAAAAACAGTTTCACGTAATTCTCCAGAAGTTCCACCGTTTTGTCCACTCCCAGTATACCGGCATCGATCATCAGATTTTTATGATTCGGATCCTGGGGCAGATAGCCTGCATACTCCAGATGATAACGTTCTCTTGCTTTATCCACCTCCAGCATCATCCGCCTGGCTTCGTCAGGTTCCATGCCGAACTCCTTTTTGCAATTCTCAAACCTTTTCTCCGCCGATGCATAGATATACACATGCATGGTATTCTCATAGGCTGACAAAATGGAATCTGCACATCTTCCCACGATCACACAGGATTCTTTTTCTGCCAGTTCCTTTATGATCGTCTTCTGATTCTCAAAGATCTGATCCCGGATATTACCGGTTCCCATTCCCAGAGGGTACTTCATGCGAAAAAAGCCTCCCTGCACAGACTCTTCCAGTTCCACGATCTCCGACGCCCGCATATTCATTTTTTTAGCCGTCATATCCACGATATCTCTGTCATAATATTTAATACCCAGTCGTTCCGCAAGCTTTCGGGCAATAGGTCTCCCCAGGCTGCCAAACTGTCTGGATACTGTGATAACATACTTTTTTTCACTCATTTTTATTCCTCCTGAATGGAATCCCGAAGCAGAGGAAGTGTAGAACAATGAATTCCTCCTCCAAGCTTATTGATCTCCGAAATATCTACCGGAATGACATCGATTCCTGCCTTTTCCAGATTCTTTGCTGTGCGTATACCTTTTTCAGAAAAAAGGACTTTTCCCGGTTCTAAGGCAATACAATTGTTGGTCAACATAGGATCCTCTCTATCCGTCTCTATGAGTTCGTACCCGCGCTCTTTAAGCATATGCAGGAACCAGTGCGGCAAAATAAAGGTACTGACCAATAATTTGTTCCGGTCCACCGGAACAAATGCCTCATCCAGATGAATATAATAAGCGGGCATATCGATCACGATCAGATCAATTCCCTGATAGGACAGCAGGGTACGAAGCTGTTCAATTCCTTCATCATTAATCCGGACGGACCGTCCAATAATTGCCGTATGCGGATCCAACAGGGAAAATGAGCCTCCCTCCACAGTTCCCCTGCCCTGAATGGCACCTATGATGGGAATATTCTGTTCTGCCAGGAATTTTTGGGTCACGTAAGTATCTCCCTGATGAAAATACATAGCAAACCTGGTCAGGATAGCTCCCTTGGGCGTCATCAGTGCCACATCTCTCGTAAAGGTCAGGTTGGTCCAATAATAAGTGGGATCAATAAGATAATTCACCTCTATCCCTTCTTTTTGTAAAAGCTCCGCCATATGATTGTGCTGCTTTTGCAGTAGCTCAAGATCGGGAAGCTCCGTCCCCTTCCAGTAATTACGTATTCTGCCGGAGGGACTTTTCAATATTCTGGCTCCCGCCTCTTCCTCATACACACCGTCCTTCAGCTGCCTGATCTCCTCGCCGGGACAGTGAAGCAGAATTCTGCGGATCTTTCCCACAGAATTATCCACACCAAATTTTTTTCCCCAGACTTCCTCATACACTTCCGAAGTAAACATATTTTCGATCTTACTTTGATTCATATACATCTGCAACGTTGCCATAGCACATTCTCCTTTCCAGTTATCCATTCATCCAGTTATCTTAGTTGCAACACCCAGAACAATAGTGGCATAGTGATCACAGACAGCAAAGTTGTCAGTCCGATCCCCTTGGATGCTGTCACATAATCAGCCCGGTACTGTCTTGCCAGCATAGCAGCCATGGACCCGGAAGGGGCTGCCAAAGTCACGAAGCACACTCCCAGCAAATACTGATTACTGACAAAATTTCGAAGGATCAGCATTCCCAACACTGGTATGATCACAAGCCTTAAGGCTACAAAGATCAATAATCTGATGTCCCTTAAAAATCCTTTCCACTGTACCTCCAAAAAGGAGGCTCCGATCACCATCATGCTTAAAGGAGCTGTCAGATTGCTCAGCATGGATACTGTCTGATTCACACTTCCCGGCAGTTCTACCCGGAGAAACGCCAGCATGATCGCCAGTACCCCCGCTGCCACGCCGGGATTCACAAATTTCTTGAGAATCTCTACCGGACTCCCTGCAATACCCGCAATACGGAAAATACCGTAAGTATAGATCAGAAGATTAAAAAGCAGCAAAAATACTGCTCCGTATAGTAAAGCCTCCGCCCCGTACATAGCATCCAGCAGTGGGAATCCCATAAATCCCATGTTAGTAAATATCAGCAGCACTTTATAGATCCCTGTTTCTTTCCGGTCTACTCCAAGAAGTTTAACCGCTATCTCCGAAACAACGATCAGAAACAGGTAAACACCTGCTGCAACCAGAACTACCTTGAACAATTCCCGTCTGTCAATGCTGTTTCCGATACCACCGGAAAGAATCAGGGCCGGATTCGCCACGTTGACGATCAGCCACGACAGGAAAACACTATTGTGCCGATCCAGTATTTTCCTTTTTGCCATACCAAATCCCAGCAGCATAAAGAAAAACAATATCAGCAGCTGTCTGCATAAAATCATAGCAATTCCTCTAATACTTCCTCCAGAATATGGATGGCAATGTCTATTTCCTGTCCGGTAACGGTCAGCGGTGCGATAAAGCGGACCACATTATGATCACTGCCACAAGTCAGCAACAGTAAGTCCTTCTCCAAAGCTTTTTGCTTGATCTGTCCTGTCAGAGACGCATCCGGTTCTCCGTTTTCTGTCACCAGCTCCATGGCATTCATCAGGCCGACGCCTCTGACATCTCCGATACGCTTCGGATACCTGCTCCTTAGTCCGTTTAGTTTTTCACGCATATATGCACCCTGTTTTCTTGCATTTTCTAACAGATGATCTCTTTCAATGATTTCCAGCGTTTTCAACCCCGCGGCACAAGCCAGCGGATTACCGCCAAAGGTTCCTCCGTGAGCGCCTGCAGGCCATTGATCCATAATTTCTTTTTTGGCAATGATTGCCGCCAAAGGGACACCTCCCCCCAAAGCCTTGGCAGATGTCAGAATATCCGGCTTCACACCAAACGTCTGATATGCATAAAGCTCTCCTGTTCTGCCGATACCGGTCTGTACTTCGTCAAAGATTAACATGATGCCATGCCTGTCACAGATCTCCCGAAGTCCCTTTAAAAATTCCGGCTTAGGAGGAATGTACCCTCCTTCTCCCTGTATCGGTTCCGCAATGATCGCTGCCACACATTCCGGATCGATCTGTTTTGCGAAGATCGCATCAAACTGCTTCAGACATTCCATATGGCATTCCCCTTCTGTTTTACCAAATGGACAATGATGACAGTTTGCATAATCAGCCCAGTATACGGAAGGCATCAACGGCTCGTAAAATTTCCGATAGGCACTGCTGGATCCTGTAATGGACATGGAGCCGATGGTTCTTCCGTGAAAAGAGTTTCGGAAAGCGATAATGCCCGGTCTGCGCGTGACATATTTTGCCAGCTTCATTGCTCCGTCATTGACTTCTGCACCGGAGTTGCTGAAATACACTTTGGTATCCCCTCCTGTCAGTTCCACCAGACGTTCTGCCAGTTTTACATAAGATTCATTGTAGACCACATTGTGCCCCACGTGGATCATAGTGTCCAGTTGTTCCCGGATGGCCTCCACCACCTCAGAATTTTTATTTCCAAGATTATTTACAGCAACACCACTGGCAAAATCCAGAATTCTTCGTCCATCCTCCGTATAAACATAACACCCTTCACCGTCCACGATTCCAAGAGTCGTTGCCCGGTTGGCCACCGCCGGCATTACCTTGCTGCATCTTTCATACATACTGCTCATCATAATTCCTCCTTTTTTCTCCTACTATTTTTCTTCCCGTTTTCCCATATAGACCTGAGCCAACATTTTATCCATCTCTTCCACTGTCATTTTCACCGGGTTCACCTTTGTTGCTCCCAGCATGGCATGCTGAAGCAACAGATCGTGTTTCTCCCGGAACATCTCCTCCGTGATCCCTGCCTCCCGGAAGCAGCGAGGAATCCCCAGTTGTTCCCGCATTTCCTCAATTTTTAATATAATGTCTTCACAGTGACAGAGATACGATAATTCCGTAAGCTTTGCCTTTACCAGCGGATCCCGACTGTTATATTGCAGAACATAAGGCAAGATAACAGCATTTGTCAGTCCATGCGCCATATCATAGGCTGCACCGAAGGAATGTGCGATTCCATGGACCATTCCCAGTCCCACATTGGCAAAACCGATGCCTGCCATAGCCTGGAAATTGTGAACCTTTTCCCGGGCCACAGGATCCTCTTCCAGCACCGATTTTGGAAGCCATTCCATAATCCCGACAATTGCAGAGCTGCACAGCCCTTCGTCAAAATCGTCCAGATTATGGTTGGTGTATGCCTCAATGGCATGAGTCAGAGCATCCATTCCTGTCTCAGCTGCTATATTTTTCGGCATAGTCATCACGATATCCGGATCCAGGATCGCCAGATCCGGGCGAAGGCAGTCTGTCATGATCGGTACCTTGAGTTCCTGTTCTGGATCCGTGATCACAGTCCCCCTGGTAACCTCTGAACCGGTTCCCGAAGTAGAAGGGACACAGATCAGTGCTGTTTTCCTCTCTGTGGGAATTTCTCCACGGGAATTATATTCCAGAACATTTTCGAATGTCAGATACGGGAACTCATAGAACAGCAGGATTGCTTTGGCACAATCCATGGCAGAACCTCCGCCCAAAGCTAAAATACAATCCGGGCCAAACGCAAGACATTGCTCCAATCCTTTTTGTACGTCCGCAATAGACGGGTTTTTCGGCACTCCGGAATATACCACAATATGGCTGTTATTTTTTTCTAACATACCTCTGACCCGGTCCACCACACCGGTCCGCATCATGGAGCTTCCTCCGGTGACGATCATGACCTTCTCATAAGAATATTGCTCCAATGCCTCCAAAGACCCCCGCCCTGTAAAAATTCCTTTTCCGCTTAATACGAGCTTACGCATCTCATCTCCTCCTTTATTTCAGATAATGATCAATCGTTTTCTGGAGCAGCTTCGGAAGCAGTTCAAAAGTGTAGGGTACATTAACACGTTCTGTCCATTTATGGGCATCCTTTCCAAAGCCCCCAAAGTTTACTGCCGGAATTGCCAGTTTCCGGATATTTTGTAATGGTAGTGGATACAGCGTATCGAATCCCGGGAAATTTTTCACCAATGCTTCTACCGACTCTTCCGGATCATCAATATTGAGGTAACTGCTGTCCGACAGGCTGGGATAAAATCTCATGATGCGGTACGTCACATCATACTCTGCGGTCATTTCATCTGTAAGCTTTTGGAGCTCTCCGATCAGTTTTTCACTTTTCCCCTGCAGCGTATTGTGAGGGCAGTAGGGTGCTGCATAGTACATAACAATGGCAGGGATCAGTTTTTCAACTATTTTGGAC